>Ga0325400_1004561_pt1 | contig 12841 bp, 11 predicted proteins | sample PopdelMetagenome_2_FD_205662 | JGI IMG/M metagenome (GOLD analysis project Ga0325400, IMG submission 205662) | Populus deltoides microbial communities from Bellville, Georgia, United States - Xylem-PdKOR-R1 | ecosystem: Host-associated > Plants > Phyllosphere > Stem > Wood/Secondary xylem...
GGCTTCAAGCCAAGAGTTGAGATGGAATTAAATTCATCTTGGGTAAGATGCTTTCTGTGGTGATATATCTTAATAAAATGCAACTGGGCAGTTTTATTCTAGAAAGTTGTCATTTTTTTTATAATGGATCATAGAAAACATATGAACTCTTCCATTCGATTGCAAGAAAAGACAAGCCATACAATTCCAAGGTAAGATTCTAAAATCTTCCCAAGTTTATTTCAAATTAGTTGTAGTTCCTGCTTGCCATAAGTTTCATAATATAAATACCTGCCTTGAGAATCATAAAGCTCACACACCATCTTACAGAGAGAGAGAGTTATACACATTAAGGAGAAGTGAAAAGGAGAAGAAAAAAATGAAAGGATTCCATTGCTGTCTGCTTCTCATTTTGGCCCTCGTGGGCTCGCTGGAAAACCTCAACCTCGTATGCAGTGCTGCTGACCCTACAGATGGTTTCACTCCGGTGCCATTAACAGAAGCAAATTTTGAGTTGCAGAAACCATATAATATACCGCTAAATGAGCGATACAGCTATGAAGATGGAGTACGCCATATGTGGGTCTATGCTACTGACAAGCCTCATGACCCCAATAGTCGCACCCAACCAAGAACTGAAGTTCGCATGAAAGTAACCAGGCCCCCTTCATCTTACCCTTTTTATCTACGCAAAATAGATAGACACGATTATATTACCAAGTGTCTCGTTGGTTAATTTATCTTGTTTTTGCAGGGTCTTGACTATACATCAGGAGTATGGCAATTTGAAGGCTATGGTTTCGTGCCAAATGGAACATCGGGCGTCACAGTAGCACAGATACACGGTGCAGCTGAGGACGCAAGCACTTTGATTCTGAGGATATATGATGGCAATTTGAGATATTACAGCGGTGATTTAGTGGCTACTGGTCTTTATGACAGGTGGTTCAGGCTAAACATAATCCACGATGTGGATGGAGATTGGGTGACTGTATACGTTGATGGCGAGCAAAAGTATTCCACCAAGGGTCGAGGGCCAGGCGACTTCTATTTCAAATGTGGAGTTTATGCTGCTCCTCGTAACATTACCTATTACATGGAATCAAGGTGGAGAGACATCAAAATATATAAGAAGTGATAGTGTATCATATATATGATTATTATTTAAATACGTGCAGCTGAATTAAGCTTACCATGGCAAGAAAAATATTATAATCAAGAAGAAAATTTATTCACATCTCTGTTCCTGCTAGCTCTGTTTTCTGTCAGTGCCAGCTATAAAAATAGTTTCTGAGTAGCTGATATGATCAATGAATACTGATGCCTCCAAGAGTACTCTTCACCACAGCTGGGTCAAAGTGAAGGGCAAAAAAAAACTTGTTATTAGGATCAAGGTATAGGTTTAGTATGAGCCGCATGCTATGATTATCATGACAGGTTTTAAATCTAGACATACAGGTAGCTACAAGCCGTTCTAACCATTACTATCAATCCATTATCAGCATAAAAGATTAATTATAGGCAACTCGACGTCAAACTGAAACTAGATTAGTTACAAGAGTCGCATCATCATTTACAAGGAAAACGAGGTAAGATCGATGCGGTAACGGAGGAATCAAAGTTGAAATATGGCTTCTCGTGCACCGTACGAAATGAAATGAGGAGCCCAGAAGAGAGACAGCTGCTTCCAACCTGACTGACTGACTGACTGCATGAGTAATGATGCTAAGGTGAAATTAAGGAGACGTGACATTATACAGAAATCATAGATGTAAAGTAACCAACCAAAAAATGCCACTGAACGTGCCTGTGGAGGTAATGATAATTTAAAATAATAATAATAATATCTTCCCTTCAATAAAATGATGCCCCTGCCTCACTGATGATTTGCTGGGCAGCTCCTCTCCGAGGAGAAAGTTTTTTCATTTTCGGCTTTAGTTCAAAAAACTATTCAATTGCAAGAAAAGACATTCACCCAAGTACGACGTTCAATTCTTAGTTCCCAAATTTATTACAAAATAACAATGCTCTTGCTTGTTTCATGACTTGTAAATATTTGTGTCGTGAGTGGTAAAAGAATAATATATTTTAAATTTAATAAATTAAAATTTTTAATTAAATTAATTATTTGATATAATATTAAAGATGTAACTATATTTTTATTGATAAAATTAAGTATAAAATATTTAATAAATAAATAATTATGAGTTCAAATCTTATATAATTATTTCACAAATAAATATTTTATCAAAAATTAAAATAAATAAAAAAGTCAATCTTATCCTCTCGTGCGTCTCTTCTCCATTAAATATTTTTGAATAATATAAATTATATCTTAAAATCTTATTAAATAATTATAAATTTAAATTTTATCATTTCATTTAATTAATAGAATCAAACACAATTCATTATAAACTTGTGCAAATTTTGAAATCAAAAGACTTTCATTTTAAAAAAATTGTATTATAAAATTATTCTTAAATTAAAATGTTTATAAGATAATTATCATTATATAATACTACTGAGACATGGTTCATTGTCCATCTGTTTTTGCTTCGTTATCTTGTAGGGTCTTGACAATTCATCAGCAGTTTGGCAATTTTAAGGCTATGGTTTTGAAACAAATGGAGCATCAGGTGCGACAGTAGCACGGGTACATGGTGCATCTCATGGATCAACCACTTTGATGGGAAGGATAAACGATGGCAACATGAGGTACAATAGTGGAGACTTCGTGGCTACTGATCTTTATGACAGGTGGTTCAGGCGGAATATACCCCGTGATATGGATGAAGGGTGACTCTGTTCATTGATGATGAAGAAAAATATTCAACCCATGATCAAGGGCCAGGCGAAATATCCAGTTCAACACCATTATTAACGTAAGGCCTTGCCTTTGCTTTCAAACACAGGAAAACAAACAGTAAACTGGTTTGAACTGTGTGTCACTCCCTGATTTTCATATTACCATTACAAATGTAAAGAGATGACGATCAAAATAAATGTAACAAAAAGCTAATGCTGTTACACAATGGGGAAAAAAAATATAACCTGATACTGCCTTTTACTATCCCTCAATACTATACCAGCTAAGAATGGAATGAATGAAATGTCAAAACAAATCATAAGATACCTATGATCAAAAGAAAATGAAAACAAAAAAAAAGCATATCTGCACAACACAAAAAGACACCAGGAGAAGCTTACGAACAAGGTAGGCAGCACCACTTTTCAATTTGAAAAAAGAGCCATTGCAGGGGGTTTGGCTGGTCATTGTCCTCTGATGACGAAGTAGGCAAGGGTAGCTCGGGGGGTAAATGCCTGTGAAATGCATCAACTGCAGCGGCAACGCCATCTTCATTTTCTATCAACTTAGCCAATTCCATAGCTCGAGATTTAACCTGGCCATGTTAAGAGTCCCATTAGGAATTGAAAAGGCATCCTTATAAAAGTAGTGCATAGGAAGATTGACCGTGGAACTTCCCATTTCATGTTGCATTTTGGTGTTAAGCTAACATGATGGTTGATATGCAAACATAGTAGAAGAAGAATTCAAAAATGGTTAATCATGTAAAATTATGCTCAAATTAGAACCTAAATTCAGCAAAGTTTCCATAAATATTTGTCTTCTTGAGCGCATTAAATCATTCTGTAACTTGAAAACACCTTTGATGTGGATTTTTATAACAGCCAGCACGCGCCACCCGATTCAGAGAAAACTAGATGGGAGTAAGCCATAACAAAAAAATCGTAGTTTCCAAATATATTTTGCATCATTAAGAATCTATTTTCTTTCTTGAAAACATAATTTGAGAATTATTATGAAAATAGAGTGGATGGGTCTATGACTTCTCTGTTTATAATTCTTCTTTGCCAGTTCATGATTTTTTCCAGAAAATATAAGTGCATCTTTCATACTTAAGTTCAATAAAACATCAAAATTTCACTTGTATTTGTTTTGATCTGTATTTAACTCTCTCAAAGAATAAAGAGAGAATCTGAAGTTCCTTGCAAACTCCAGACAGGTGCGAGTAAGTTTATGCAGCAGAAACACTGTTGCAGCTTAATTGATAGTCCTATATCTTAAAAGATGACTGAAATGATCAGCTTATAAGAAATCTATCCAAGAAAGGAACTAGCAAGATTTTCTGATCTAAAAAATTTACTATTGCAACCACAAACAAACACTAATGAGACGATAAAATTATATCAGTGAAATCTAACATATTTGTGAAATTCTATGAAATGACTCTTCTATGAATTGGGAGGCCATGCACAACATATTGCTTACCTCAGGCTCTAGCATGAACCTTATTGCATCTGAAAGGTTCTCAGCACTGAGCTTAGCTATCGGTATTGGTACAGGCCCCAGCCCTTTTTGATGCACTCGATCACCCCAGAAGAACTGGTCGCCAAAGAATGGCACTATAGTTGTCGGGCACTGTAATTAACATTTTTGTAGGAGACAAGGTCAGCATGTAAAAAGTGAACTTGGTTCTAATAAACAATTGAATTGCATAACTTGAATAGGTTACAAACTCTCTTAATGCCATTTCCAAGCATGAATTTGGATTCATTCACATGATAATCTTCAGGACAGAATAATCTTAATGAAACTAATTTATTTAGATGAGACATTCTCAAATGAATTCAAGAGAATATTAAGCTATCAAAAAGGAGCATTTACCCCAGCTCTTAGCCCAGTAGCCGTGGTTCCAGCACCACCATGATGAACCTGCATATTGTTGTAAAAAGCTTCCAATCAATCATCCAGTTACAAAAGTAACCAACATACTCGAGTATCACAACATTCTACTGGAGGTGTGTATTGCTAATAGCAAGCCATTTCTGTCATTCATCCATATCAATAAATCTAGGCAACAGCAGAGATCCCAGTATTGTTTATGATAGTCTAATAGGGTGGGTAAAAGGAGAAGGAGAAGGAAAAGGCAAAGGCCATACTGGCCAACTGCCCAAAGGTTTAATTTGCAACATAATCACAATCTTATAATATCACTCACCACGGCAGCACATTGAGGAAACAACCAATCATGAGGGCAATCCTTCAAAAGGAAGACGCTGTCAGGTACTTCCATGACTGCAAGAACAGTTTCCATCAGAAGAGAAACCATACATATTTCTCAATTTAGTATATGTGGTTTCATTTAAAAATCAAAAGCCATACAATGGAAAGAAATTTCAAACTATTATAATGACCGATGACAAATCAGCAACAATACATGAGGAATTCAACAATGTATCATCAAACATGTTATGGCGGTTTATGGATGGGATAGGAGAAAAATGTATTAACAAAAGAAAAAAGGGAACGGGAAAGCAAAATTCAAGCTCAGAAGGCAGTCCGATCCTGCTAAATATCAGCCAGGGAAGTAATAACATATGGACATTAGTACATTTATTTGGTATCTAGGAAAGTGCCACACTCTAGTTGAGTAGATATCTGTACAGCTAAATAAAGCATATTCATTTAGAAGCTTCAGTTATGCCACTGCGAAGCATTTCTTTCAACTATTGTTGAAGAAATTGCAAAATGGCTCACCAGAACCAGGTAAAATGACAGAAAAGAATGATAGAGATTCACCAGTCAACAAAGCCCTGTGTAAACAGATATTAATTTCCACACTGACGCAACTCAGAACTCTACTATGATGTGACTTTCTGAACAAGTGATCGAAATCTGTAAGCAGGCATAGGAAAAGAAAGGAAAATGCTTACAATTTCCAAGATCTCCCCAACCTCGATCAACTATTCCTCTTTGTCCAGTATCTTTCAAAGCCTCCAATATTATGTCCATCGTATTCTTGGGATCTTCAAGAGGCTTCACAAGCAGCAAATAATTGTTTCAATTATAGCCTCTAAAAATAAATAAATGAAGAAAACAAGATTATATTGGCCAACTATATGAATTTAAAATAAAATGGAAAGAAGACAGAAGGGTTGATAGACATTTAATTTTCAGGTATACGAAAAAAAAACAGAGAAAAATAATATGCCATAACAGCACAAGCCCATTGATGCATACTTACAACTATTGCAAAATTTATTTATAGACATAAATCTTCATTGGAGTTTAGACCATGCAAAAATGCAATATTCCAATAAAAGTACAGAGAACAATATACCTAAAGTACTAACAATATGTCATAAGAGAATAGGAATTTAGCAGAGGACTCGGCTGTAATTGAGAAGATTTGGTCTAAAATATCAAAGAGCTACTTTTACTCAAGTTAATTAATTCATCCTTCATTGCTTCAAACATATAATAGTCCAATCTACAAAATCAGCAAGTACAGAGATTTTTTTCTCGAAGAGGCCTTTCCAGAGAAGCGCAATTTTAAAAGTGAACTTTGTGATCCCACGAGTTACTATGTCCATATATCATCAGTTATTTTGTCACTAACACTAAGAAATCATAGGAAAATAATTTAAATTACAACCAAGCTCCAACATATACAATCCCCAAATCTTCCTGCCCTCATTCATTCATCAATAGTAAAGGCTGTTCTGGTTCACAATCTAGCATACACCAATGAGATTCACAGTAAAAATCACAGTATGCACATATCAAATGGACAACTACTATATAAAACCTAGAGAAAAAATGCTGCAATGTGAGGTGCATCAACCAACGAAGAGAACAAACAAACAAAAAATCCATGAAAATGCAACTATAACAGCTTGAGGGAAATCACCGTACCATGCTCCCAAATCCAATATATATGGGTTCCTTTCCTTTCTGAATCCATTGCATGAACTCTTCTTTAGGTTCATATTTTGATCCAAGGTTCAAGAAAGAATAACCAACAACATCTACTAAGGGTCCCCAGTCTGCAGATTAGTTAACAAAGTTGATTATACATATGAAGCATAAACATTTGAACTCAACTATTTAAATTTTAAAAAGATTATAACAAGGATTGTACAAAAAAACAAAGAAAACACCCTAAATGTCACTAAAGGAACCACCAGGGGGGGGATCAAAGTTGATAAAGAGTTCCAAATAGCATTAGTGGTTGAGAGCAAATAAAAAGATTGGTCTGGCTAGCTCTCCCTCATAGAGGAAAAAAACGGTAGCATTGATAAGTACAAGAAAACGTAATGAACAAAATAGTGATTATCTGATTAAACTGGCTCTCTGCAGATTTCCAGCTTTTCAGTACTCAACCTAGAATAAATGATGAGTTTGTGGCTCTTTTAACATGTAAATAGCTAAGCTGTTCTTCGGCAATAGAAACATGAAAAGTGTTTAGAGAAGGAATAACCTCAAAAGTATTTTCACCATAGTTCGGTAAGTAAAAAACCAATCCTAGGTGAATGCCAGTAATTAAAAACAGAAACATTTTTCTATGAACCTTGCTGCTGAATAAGTTTTTGACATCCAATAATTTCTTTTTACCATATTCAACAGTTGCCTCTTCCAAAAAAAAAAACAGGGGGGTGGGGGGACAAAAAAATGGATTTTGTTTGAGAAATAGAGGAATATAATTTGGAGAAAGTAGCATCTTAGAGCACTGTAACAAAGAGTTACCGATTAAAGGTACTATAAGGAAGACCGCAACATAGACATCCGAGCTTGAGAATGATTAACAACAGTATAACTAATGGAAATCTTACCACTTGGCTTTGGCACAAGATGGGGGCTCCACATATAACCTGTTGGCAGATGAGATATTGATCCATGGTACATACTTAAGTAGGCGATCGGTGGAAGCTTCAACTTTCTTTTCCTGAATTCATTAATATATCCTCTTATTCCCCACCATATCAGTAAATCCACAACTATGTATGAAAGCTGGATCCACGCAAACAGTTTGTGGTGAAATTAGTCCAACGATTCACAGGTAAAAAGAAATCATAGTGAGATGTGGCACCAAGAAAGAACATACCCAATAACCAGCACTTTGAGGTACTCGTGCTAAAGGATGAGGAAATTCATATGTTGGCCTGCCTATTGAAGATGGAAGTGAGAAGGCAGAGCCTCGAGTAAAAAACTAACAGATAAACAAACAAACAAAAAATAAAGTATCATTCACTAAATATAACATGGTTTAAAATTCAATAACCTTCTCTAATTTCCATTTCAATTAATACCAGTCTCTAAACCTTCTTTTTCCTGTTTTATTAATCATGACCAAAATACTAGGACTTGTATAAGCTTGAAACTTTCAGTATCCCCTGCCCCCTTGCAGACACCATTGATTTGCAGGATCCATCTAATTCTTCTTAACTCAGAAATCCATGTTCACTTATGAAGAATGCATGAAAAATTTCCAGGTCACATATGTGTGCATCAAAATAATTAGCACAAAACTCAAGCACTCATGTGAACTACTTTGGGTTAAACTAGTGTTAAAAAAAGCATGTCCATTAAATTTGAAAACAACTAAAAAAAACTGCTGTCCTCAATGCTTTTGTTTTCTAGGAAACATAAGAAAAACCATAATTTTCCATAGCAAGTAACAGAGGATTTACATCAAAACAATGTTATTCAAATTGATGATTCAAGTGTTGCTAGTAATGTTAGTGTCAGATTTACAAGCAAGTGATCACTTGATACTCACGTCCAAGGCATTGTGAAGAAAATGTGAATCGGTACACCGAGCGCTTCAGCAACATGGGCATGTCCTGCAACATAGGGGCAAGTTAGAGTTTGATGTATGCCATTATCTCTTTATTATATCCTTAAGACAGTGACTCTGATGTGGAAATTTCAAATTCTGTTTGTTCACCATATGCTGGAGGGTTGGCAATAATTGCCTGGGCTTTGAAAGGCACACCAGTTTCCATATCTGGTTCTGTGCATGCTGCAAGAAGAGACTCAATAATGGCCTTCAGTTGTTTCCTCTGTATGGATATTTCTCCAGGCGCGGATGGGATGAAACCTTTGTTTCTGGCCATATCTGAAATTAAGTCCTCACATTTAGCATAACACAAACAAATCAAGGAAAACAGCAAAATTGGAATAAAATTTTTTGACCATGTAGGACAGTAAAAACAGGCCAAGTATCTAAGGGGAGTTTTAAGGACACCATATCTTAAGTTGCAGGAAATAGAAAATTGTATGGTTTTAATAGCTTCAAAAGAACAGGGAGTTCTTACATCCTGCCAACACCCGAGGATCACCGCCCAAAGGATAGAAATCTACACCGGCCGATCTTACAAAGTCACTGAAGTTAGCATGAGTGGCTAGCCTAACACGATGACCAAATTCCTGCTAGAAAAAAATTGGATCATTATTTGTGCTGCAAATCAGATTATAAAACACGTAATGATAGAATAGAGATTAGGGAACACTTGACACTGACATTGGGGTTTTACCAGTGAACCATAGGCAAAATTGCCAATGATTTTTGCAAATAACAAGGACATAATACAAAATACATGACTCTTTCTTAACTAATAAAGAAAAAAGAAAAAGAAACATGAATAATATAATAAATGGAATGCATATGCAGGACATACAAGAGGTTGGAACCGGGATATAGAGCATAAATGTCAATGCAAAAACAGCACAGCAAGTAAGCAGTAAATTACTATGAACATGCCTGAAGTCTTTTTGCAATGGCTAGAAAGGGCTGTACATCTCCTCTTGTTCCAACCACAAGCATGGCAACTTTCAATCTTGGGATTGATTTATTGCAACCAGAAATGCTTTCATTGACATAAAAGGAAGCCCCTTCAACTGAGTGAAGCTCTAACAACTCCGAAGCAACAGGAGCATTTTCATCTATATCAACTTCAACTGTTCCATCGTTTTGGATCTTGACTAGCTCTATGATTAGTTTCTTCTGAAAAGTATAAAAAGATTCATAAACAATAGAAAGAAATAATACTCAATCATGAAAAAGTTAGTGGTTGAGAGCAAGGTGAATGAGATAAACATCTCGCTTGATAACTGATCATCAGATTGCCACAATAAACTAGCAATAAATGTCATAGAGCGAATAAAACTTTCATATCAGAAACCTTGTTAATGGGGAAAGCGAGGCAGGCTATCAGATACTCCAGCGGTCATAGATGTTGGTTTATGAGTATCGTAACACAAATAATATGTCATTTGAGTTAAAATAAAACAGGGAAATTCTCGAAAGAGATAAGAAATCGGAGGGGAGCATATTCTAGGTGGAGATGCAGCAAGAGGTGGAAATCATATACAATCAGACAAGAGTACATGTATAATGCACAGAAAGCATTTCTGGCCTTTTTGCATAGGTTCCAAACAACACATATGATCACGCATGAAGAAACTTGCAGTTAGACCCATGTATTAGATCATGCTAATTACCTTTTCACGCTCTGACAGTCTGTTCAATTTTAGCTCATGCCTTGAAGCCCTGTTCTCCGTCATGGATCTATGGAATGTAATATTATCATCATCATTGAACAGCGCGTGTCTATGAGTTTCAACAGGTGTAGTGATGCAGCGATTCATGCCTTCAAGATCAGATGCTTTGACATCAGAAAACATTTCAAATAAACTCTATAACAATACAAACAGGAAAACAATCCTAACCATGTAGTATTAAATGTAAGATAAATTTTAGAACAGAAAATCGGTATTCAGTTTCCAATGTGCAAATTATGAAAGAACAGCACATAAATACTTCGTGCAACGAGTTTTTCAAAACCAGAACCGGATTAGGATTATTGCTTTCTCAAGTATAGAAAAATAATCAAGATGGAGACTCTTAGGAATAAATTCAGCACGTGTAGTGAAGTTTCATTCAGATATGTTGTATAAAGCAAAAGAAATGATGACTTATTAGGCTGCCAAGTAACTAGATACTAACCTTTTCGAGGTGAAGGAGAAAAATTCAATTCTTTTGATTTGAAAATCTCTAGAGTTGATGACTGCTTCCCTGACTTTGTCTTCTGCTTCTCTGCTTCCTGAAGAGGACCTGCTTCAGACTGTTCCTCTGAGGACGCATAATCAACTGTTACCGATTCATCACCGCCACTGATCTGATCAATACTCCTTTTCAGCTTATAGTTGCTTTCAAGTCCTTCCTCTTCTGATTTTTTTAATGGATGATCAAATGCATTACTACCCATTTCATCTAATTAGCAGCCTCAACCACTGAACCTCACTTGATCAGCAACTCCAACAATCTCTTATTTCAGTTTCCAACGAGCCACGCAGTCTCAAAATGCGAAAGAAGAGAACCAGCAAGTAAACCTTCACTCGACCCAACTCCACAACAGTAAAAACCTCAAAGCAATTTTTCGGTTTTCCAACTCTAAAACCCGCTATAAAACCAAACTCATCAAGTCGATCTTACAATGCCCCCAAATCTTAAACCCTTCACCAGCAGTTCCCACTAAGCAAACCCTCGCTTCTACTCAAGAATTTGAGCTTAAAACACCCACAAATAATCAAATCTAAACCCTTCAACAACAACTCCAAGTCACCCAACCACGCAAACCACTCCGAAACTACAGCTAACCACCCTACCAGGAAGCACAGTCAACAATAACCAGAAGTCCAATAGCCTTCAAGCACATGACACAATTTTTAAATTCTAACTACAAACAGAAACTAAATGTGAACAAGGAAGAAAGACAAGGTGGGTATGCGCCAGAAGTCCAAAGACAGGCTAGTATTTAGGCTTTTTAAATGCTATTATAAGAAATACACTAAAGCAAGCAAACAAACAGACTACCACAACAACCAGTCAATTGGAAAAACAAAGAACGTTAAGTAAGGCGGTTGCGGGGGGGTTTAATACTTTAAACCGCCATAAAAGGCAAGAATTAAGCTCAATAGAATTCACTTTTAACACAAGATATGGAGATTAAAATATTTAAGAGAAAAAAAAAACCTGAAAGACACAACCCTACAGAAACATGAATTATACATATCCAAGACTATAACTTTTCCATCTACGCAGAGAAGATGAGGGCTGTTTTTCTACTCATTGATAGTTCAACGATCACATACTTCACCAATCACGACGATCACTTGATTAAAGGAAAAAAAAACACAGATAAAAATATTGGGTTTTTTTTCTGAAAGATGGAGAGCTCGAGATTTTTTAGACTAAGCGGCAAGTTAAGGAGATGGACATCAGGACGGTCGGTTGATTATATGGGAGCAAGTCTACTTTAATTTACTGTGTCCGAGAGTGAGGACAAGGACACCGAGTGAGGAAGTACTCTTTTCGAAGGTGGACCGTTGAAAATGTCGTGACCAGTGGTAATAAAATGGATCGATTTTTTTTAGATGGATCGATTTTGACGAACGAGAAAAAAAGGTTAAATTTGGATTTTAAAACAAAAGGAAAAAAGAAAGAGGTGAAATTAAAATATGGACATTAAATTAGGCAAATTAATTATGGATGTGCATTGATTTACTTAAACCTAAATTAAAATTGAAGATGGAATTTAATTTTGATATAAAAAGAGAATATATGCTGAGAATTAAAATAAGAAATAGCAAGGTAATTTTTTTATAAGAAAAATAATATTTTTTTTTGTCTGTTTGAAAATGTAATTATGATTGTTTTTAAAAGTATATTTTACTCAAAAATATATTAAAATAATATTTTTTTTATTTTTAAAAAATTATTTTTGACATCAGCACATCAAAATAATTTGAAAATATTAAAAAAATATTAACTTGAAAAAAAAAATTTAAATTTTTTCAAAACACTTTTAAAACATAAAAACAAATAACACCACAAATCTTCACATCAAAAAGCTGCTCAAATTCATGTTTTGCTTTTTTAAGAGCTTGTAATGTTATCAGCTTTGAAAAAAAAATGAGTTCCTAATATTTAATTACATAGTCTTCATCTACATGATTTATTTATTTATTTATCCAGCTTTGAAAAAAGTGGCAGTT
>Ga0325400_1004563_pt1 | contig 12839 bp, 7 predicted proteins | sample PopdelMetagenome_2_FD_205662 | JGI IMG/M metagenome (GOLD analysis project Ga0325400, IMG submission 205662) | Populus deltoides microbial communities from Bellville, Georgia, United States - Xylem-PdKOR-R1 | ecosystem: Host-associated > Plants > Phyllosphere > Stem > Wood/Secondary xylem...
ATACAATTACTCCCTCTCTTCCATCCTTGTTCTCTCTTCATTCTTTCTATGCATATACTTTGTTGTTATTTCGATCTCAGCCATCGATAATTTCCATCCATCAGAGCCAAAACCATCGTCATGCACGATCTTCAGGGTACAGAACATGACCTGCTCTTTAACTAGAGCATGTTCTTGTCCCTTTCTAGTCACTTCTCTTGTTATCTTTCGTAAGACCTGATTCTTCGCTGGTTCTTTAATGTTTTAGGTGATCACGATATGAAGAACAAAGTAAAGGGCGGTAATATTCACGGTCAGCAAAAGAAGAGGAGAAGTTATGGCAAACCTAAATGCATGGCATCTCGTTGTTGCCCTTGTTTTGCAGTGTCATCAATAGCTAGAAGGATCGGGAGATGCCTGTTTGTAAGCTGTTACCCTATCATGCAGTGCTTTCGATTGGATGACCACAGACATTAGCATGACCATCACAAGCATTTTCATTCCTTCTGAATTTTGTATCATTTTCTTTCTTTTTAAGGTTTGGTCCAATCACGAGTTTTTGAGTTTGTACCATATTAATGAAGAAAAGAAGTTGTTATATGATTCTTTGGTGTATTTATTTATGCAAGGATCTTATGATCAAGCTGCCTTGATTTTTGGCTTCAGTACTTGCACAGTCCTACATGCTTATTGTCTTGATAGAGACATAAAGGAGAAAGAGAAGAAAAGGAAAAGGTTTGGAGGTTGTATAAGAGATCGGTTGAATCTGGGGAAGCTGAACACCTGGGGTTGCAAGGAATCAAAGTTACTAGGGAAGGTTCTATGCTTTATATAATTGGTTTCATCCGGCTCTTTATGGATTTGGAGAGCTGTTACTCATTCATTGCAGCATTTTTGTCTCAACTGATAGAATAAGTTAATCAATTATTGGATTGAAAATTCATGTTGACTTTGTAAGCATACATGTTTTTGCGGATCAAGGCCAGGCAGAGCTGCCTGGTAACCAGGGAATTCTATTAAAATCTTTGGTTAAGGCCATCTCTGATTTGATTCTGTAAACATCAAGCATATGCTACACTTATCATTCCCAAAATTTGCCTTTGGTAGTCAGGGAAAGTCAGAAACAGAGTAATCAACACAGAAGTGAATTATGACCATGATTGGATTTTTTAGATATATATATGATTCATAGCACAAGTGGCGCCTTAGGTTTTCTCCAAGAGCATCAGTTTAGAAGGATCTGTAGATTCAAAGATGGATATGGGTAACAAAATTTCTTGGGATGGGTGCAAGGCCCAGAAGTGAACTAAAAAGCAGGCCATTATTTAATCATTCAGAAAGGTCAAAGCTCAACACCTGCCTGAAAAACAGAAATGTAAAAGCCATAAATGCAGCAAGGAAGTCATTGAAGTCATTTTAACTTAAGAACAAAATCAAAATCGATTTGGTTTAGCTTAAACCAAGTTCATCTAGTGATAACAAAATGTGGACTGCGGAGGATTGTTCATTGTCTGGCTTCATTCCTCTGGTAATATTGATTACTAATGTTCTTAAAAAAACCCACCATGAACATAATAATTAACTTCTGCAGTTCATCAAATTACATCTCAATTTCACCACATCTGATTGTTTGAGGGGCTTTAGCATGAACATCTGTGCTCCTTCCTCCAAGCACCTGTTTTGCGCAGTGAATCACTTAGAGTGAGCGAGGGGTGAAAATTAAAAGCTTGCACAACATGTTCATCAGAAATAGCAATCTCTTACTTGTTAATACGGGTTGGGATATTCTCAGAAGACATAATCACAACAGGAATCTCCTTCAGCATTGACGATTCCTGTTTGTGACAAGGAGACGTGTTAATATGTGGTCAGCATAATGGACCTGACTGGGCACCAAAAACAAAAACAAAAACGACAAGAATACCTTTATTTTCTTGAGTAGCTCATACCCTGTCATTCCTGGCATGCAATAATCTGTAATTATTAAATTCACCTTTGAGACCTGTAGTGTGGATAATCAAACATGAAGACAGCCATTACTGTTTGTCTTCGTTTCAGCTCAAGTGCATGCAATTGATTATGACATGAACTACTTACATTATCCTCCAACGAAGTCCTTTTCTCATCTCCCAGGCCCAAATACTCCAACGCCCTCAGCCCATTCTCCGCAGTAGTCACTGCAGCAAATTAAATTAGTTCTTGAGCATGTGTTAATAACTCCGCCCACTGTCAATCTACATGTTCTTCTTGTCTGAAGTAAAGGCAAAGAAAATGGAAAGAAAAGTGAGATTGGTTTTACCCTTGCAGGAAGAGTTCTTGAGCAGTCTTTCCACCAGTTTTCGATCAACGAGACTGTCATCAACAGCTAGAACATGGGGTTCTTCCGTATATGCTCCCCCCACCATCACATTCTCCCTTGACCCACCACCACCATCCATATTCTCCCCCCAAGGTAGAGCAAGAGGGAGGCCTGTGTACGAATAACTGAAACTGTAATAAAAGCTTTTCTTGCAGCAAATAACTAACACAGAGGCTAAAGAACACAGACCCTTTATTTTCCAACAAAGTCTTACAATTAAAACACCAAGGAAACAAACTCACAGGAGTTGTATGAACGTTTTATGATGCGTATTTATAGTGAGAATGAGAAGCCGACAACACAGTGAATGTGAAATATGTTGTTAGGTGAGTAGACTCGAGAGACAAAATGTTACAGAGAGAAAAAAAAAAAAAAGGACGACTAAATATTCACAGCAAGAGGGTGGGGGGATAATATCAAAGTAGATCACAGATATTTCGTGATCCTTTTCGGGTTCCTATGGATTTGATTCAGTCAGTCACCATCATCCCACCCAACCATATCACACCATCACTGATTCACTCCTCTTACGGTCTTTTATAGAATCAGTATCAGTATCTGTGTTCGTATCCTCTCTGCAAGATCTTCTTTGCCTCGCCTTGCGGCTGCCTGCGGGCATTTCATGGATTTTGGACCGCCTAACTTAACAAGATTGAAATAAACATTGGACACATTGCCATAATTTTTGTGTAATTACTCTTGACTTTCTTTAAAGTATTTCATGGCACTGTTGAGGTAATAATTAAGGGCAGATTTGAATCTTGATCTTCGACTTAAAATTAAATACTAGAGTCTACAGTACCTTTTTTTGGGCAAAATATATGAAGCTTCTTTGTTAGCTAAAATTAGCATTCACCTACCATGAACATGGACACCTAATTAATTATCATACTATCCTTTCAAGCAATGGCTAGGTTATACCACATTACGAAATTACACCTCCCCACTTAATTTCTTTCATTTCTATGGGGGCTAGAGAAATTATGTCCCATGATTGTGTTTTTAATATAAAGTTTTTTAGGTTCATCTCTTTTCTTTTCTTTTCTTTTATATATATATGGTATTTTAAATCAGTTTACACTTACTAAACTGGAACTTGCAAAACAAGACTTACACTATATAATCCGTGACTATTAGTATTAGAAGGTAAAGAGAGTAAAATTAGAGACCACATAAGGTCTCTTAGCCCGCATTCACTTTACCAACTCAGCTACTCTTTGTTGGTTACTTCCATCTCTTTTCTTTCCTTCTACTTTTTTTGTAAAAGAAATTTGACACATTGATTTTGTTACCATAAGATCTACAGAAAGTATAATACTAATGATCCTAAATGATATGAAATGATTTTCAGATTGGTTAACACGATCAGAGCTTTACCTGGAAGATCCAATTTCTTGACCATATAAAATCTCCATCTCACAACTGGACAGATTTGGAGAATAATCATTTTGGACTATATATAAAATATGTGGCCAATTTTTTAAAATTTGTTTTTAGGAGTACAGAATCTTTGTAGTCTGATCATGGACAATTCAGGATTATGGAGAGCCGGAGCCTTTGCTGATTAAGGATTAGTGTAATTAACAACAAAATCCAAGGCGATTCCCTCCCTCCCTCCCTCTCTCTGTTTTGGTCCCCGAAGACAAACAAAATAAATCACATATCTGTGATTTCACAGCCAGTTCCTAGCTAACACACCCCCCGCTTGAGTGGCCTTTCCTTTTATCGCCAAGCCATGCACGTTTTCTTTCCTTTCCTTTCCTTCTCTCAATTGCCATAATTATGTATACGAGCCCTCTCCCTTTCTTGGCCATTCAATACTCGATGATTTCTGGCAACAACATCAGATGATGCTTGTCTCTGCTAAGATTCTATTACACGTCTTTAAGCATTCAAACGTCTTGCAAGGAATTGAGAACAAGGGATGTCCTCGAGGCTTGCGGCATTGGATCCAAGCCATGTAGCGTGAGACCCACGTAGGGCCTGCTGGGCAGAACAAACAGCATTATTTGGATTGACATGACCATCATCCGAATGAATCCATTATGATTCATATATTAGGTATGATATAATTCACAGATGCAGTGAGACTAAAGATTTCCTGCGTTCTCAAACGTCCTGGACTAAAGATTTTTTGTAAGAGTAATATGAGATAACTGGCCCTGAGCTTCGCATGCACGATTTACTTCCAATTCAGAAATGCCTGAGATAAAGGGAAAATGGAGGAAGCATCTTTAAATTGAAATCCGAAACGATCTTGCATTATATATATATATAAAGGATTTTTTATTGCTTGCAAAGCTCTAGCGTGTGAGCATGCAACAGGGTTGTTTTTTTTTTTTTTGGAGTGAATGAGGAAACATACTGCCTCGAACGGAGTTATCTTAAGAAAACCCATAACAATAAATAAGTGAACTAGTGTGTGTGCCCACTGGTGTGGTGGCCGTTCCCTGCATGCATGGTAACGGGCACATTGGCCAGCCAATCTGCAACACAGATTTGCATGTGGCCTCTGTCTTCTCGAATCCATTGTCATGGATGGAGCTAATTGGGAAAGGGGACTTGATGAGCTATCAAGAATGGATGGCCATTTCTAGAATGCGTTCCAACAAAAGAGAAGGATGGAGATTACATAATTTCTGAGAACGATCAGAGCAGGATATAGGATTCCCTGTAGGAATACTGGAAAAGATTTTAAACGGATTGCTCATTATGCCACAAAAATAGCAGCATATTCATCAATAGACACGATATATTCATCATTAATGAGTCAAGACAACAAAATTTAACTTAATACAACAGTCAACAAACTGATTAAAACAAGACTTCGTTAAATATTTTCAAAATACAACTGAATGACAGTTTACATGTGTATCTTCTCATGTAAAGTTGAAATATGAACCTCAAAGTGGTAAGCCGCATGGCGTTTTTAAGGTCCAATTGTTCATTGGAATCATTTGATGCTTGCCTTCGGAATGGATGATGTACACGGCCCACCAGATGTCATAAATGGTATTCCCTTAAATGTGGCCACACCCTTTTCATCCGAGAAAAGATTCTGCGCCCATGAAACACCGATGATCAAATAATGACTCTTAGGATTCCTATAACAAACTTTAAGGAAAGACAATAATTGCACAACTGATGATCACAACATTAATGGCTAGGTATGACAACCATGTATCAGAACTGTCCAATCAGCCTTTTCAAGGTAACCCAAAAACTTGACTTGAAACTTCTAGCGATTCAGAAACCATATAAAAGCAAAAACAAGCTAGAGACTAAAGTAATGACTTGCTGGTGCTAAGCATTTTACAAAATCCACAGGAAAGAAAATATGATCGGTATGTCTTATATTTCAACAGAGAGCCATATCAACAATTTGACTATTCTAAATTGCTTTTGCCATTGAAAATGTTTTTTTAGAAATATAGTGTTTTTTCCATATGTTCATTGTTTGATGAATATATCATGTATTTCAAAAAAAAATATGGGGGCATCAAGCATCACATCATGTAATTAATTGAACCTGTTTGCAATGGGCAAAAGCAAACTGAACTGCATCAATTCACAACCATGATTCTAATAAATGATCAAGAATTTAAACTGCAAGTGCATATCAAGAGGATGCTTGCTGAACATAAACCTATAACAAAAACACTTAAGCCTGAACCTCATACCGGTGTTATTTTCTCTAACTGCTTCTTTTTTGGGTTAAGAACATCTTCTGGCTTACCGTCAATCCTACATGAAGACATTTAACATTTATACATGGGAAAACATTATTGCAGTAGAAGATTTTTTATTTCTGAATAAGTAAATCAAGAGAAAATAATAGAAGATCCAGCCCAAAAAAAAAATTGTTTGCTGTAAATAAAGGATACACTATGATTATTGCAGCCAAATGCATGCATATAAGCCGTGTATCTAGGCATCACAGTTCACTATTCCTAATTTTGAGAATCATAATGGCACAGCACTTGGTCATTTAAAAGCACTTTGGCTGCCCAAAGTCAAAACAATTCCAAGACCAATGACCGGTGCCCCTCATTTTCTCTCTACTGATTTGTGAAAATGAAGTTTCTCCAACATTTACAGATTATAAGTGGGCTTATATAAGCCTGCTCCCATTCACATTTATGCCAAATGGTGGCAGTGCCATAAGTGGCAACATTGCAACAAAAGGAATGTTTTTCATTATCAAAAAAAGAAAAGAAAAAGAAAAGGTGCCTTGCCTCTCTAAAAGATGCATTGCCGATTATGAGAAGACAATTCAACAGTACCTTTGTGAAATCTACATAGCAGTATATTGTAGTGACAACAAACTATATATTCAAAGGGCATAGGTAACATTATAGGACTTGCCAGTTTTAGCTTCTTCCTCTTTGTTTTTTTTTTTTTTTTGGATGTGATAAAAAATTAGTGTTGAAAACCAAATAGCATTTTCTAAAGTGTAAACTACAAATTCTTGTTCCCCATAAATAATTCAAACAGCGAAGCAGTAGGTGTCAAAATGGATCAATTATGATGTAGTTCCATGTAATCTTTAAATACATACCCCAAGAATGACACACGTTCTCCAACTTTGGCACCTTCTGGAGGCAGCAAAGGCTCTACAATGGTGTGATCCTCATTAGATGCACAAAGGACCTGAAAAATTAGGAATTACAGAATGCATATGGACATCACTGCACTCTTCAGTCATTGCAATCTAAAAAAAAGGGGATATTCTAGTGAAATGACAAAGCACAGACATAGACATTGTAAGCAACTCGTCAGAATAAACTAACACTTCAATCATAAAAAAAAAGAAGAGCATTCATAAAGAAATAAACATGATTAAGGATTCAACAACATTGTTATGTAATAGCAGAAGCAAGTCATTTCAAATTCAAAATTGGCATTTTCCCACAATTAGAGTGCAAGTACCATAGAAGTTAGATATATTGCTTTGTTCAAAAGTATTTTACCAACTTAGCTGGTATCACAAGCATCCTGACATGATTGAACAATTCGATTTTTTAAAATTTGTTTTTGCTTTCCATTTGTAAGCTGTATGTAATTGAAGATGAACAAGTGGATCAATTAGAAGACTATTTTTTAAGCTGGATGAGTATAATAATTTTCAATTGAGATGAAACAATCACAACACAACAACCTGACCATTGTACAGTTATTTAAGATAGCATAGCTCTACCAGCAAGACACAGTATACTCTAACCATCTTGTCCAGTTTTATTTTCTTGCAAAGAGTTTCAGGAATGAAAAGGAAGAATCTTGAAATAAAAGCGAGGACCCAGTTCAACATAGAATATAAAAGGCATTGATTAAAATGAAAATGTCAAATTAAAAGTTACCAGGCCTTCTGACATCACATCTCGTAGCTTTCCAGGTTTTACATTTGTAATCAAGACAACTCGGCGGTTCTTTATAGATGAAACAAACACCAAAGAATGCATTAGCAACTAAACTTCATAAAAGCAATCCAAAGAGCAGAATAAATAAAATGAAGTGACATATTATTTAAATCAAACTCGACAAATCATCATACCGTCAAGTCATCTGGACTATAAAACTTCGCCAAACCACTGACTACCTGCCTCAATTTAGCATCTCCAATATCTATCTCCTCAACCAGTAAACTGAATTATTAACCAAAAATTAAAAATATCATGATCATTTTCCTTCAAAAAAATGATGAAGTACAAACTCAGAGAATAAAAGAAAGGAAACTGTCAGCATACCTGTCAGCAGAGGGATGCTTCCATGCTTTGCGAATAAGGCCAACTTGTATATTCAGTAAACTGACACTTAGTTCTTTGTCTTTCTCACCTGCTTCTGTTTCAGATGGTTTCTTCTTCTCTTGAGCAGATTCTTTTTTTCCAGTAGACTTATTCTATAAGTTCCAAAAACACCAACATGATACTCAGCAAGAATTGCACCAAGATTAAAAATAATAGTAACAACAACAATATGCACAAAAATTGAGGCCATCTCCAAGCAGATTTTAAGACCTTTAAATAAGAATTATAAAATATCAAAAGCACTTATTAGGAATTATTGAAGTTACCCATGCACTCACTCACAATAATGCAAAGTTCGAATAAAAATGTTATCTAACCATTACAACACGAGTCAATTTGGAATAAAATGAAATAGCAAAGTCATGCAGGAGGTCAAATATAGTACAATACATTAAGTTTTCTATGCTTGTCATGAACTGTTATCACCAGGCCAACTGCCAAGCAACTTGAGAAATACTGTTGCTCGAATAAATAAACCAGGCATCATCCAGTAAAACTGTAAAATATAAAATTTACACGTGGGGAAGCTCTATGAAATCCCTTATTTATCAGTGAAGAAAGAAAACATTAACTGGGATTAAGTAAAGTCTTTTGGAGCTGTTATCACATAGTTAACATTTCTTGTGTTTATCCTGATAGTTTTCAGCAGTTCAGACCTGAGCTAGTACATGGCAGCCAAATCTTGGAATTATATCACATATTTTATCAAGATTCCATGATAAGTTTAGGGACTTAATTTTCAGTGTAAAAAAATCAAACTTAACGAAGTTAATGATAAATTATACTTTGAAAGTAAGAAAAGTTAATCGACTAATTAAAACCCAATTTTTTGTTCAAATTCTAAACTTAGAGAGCTTTTGTTTCTCCAAGAAACTCATTCCTCTAACTTTAGTACTGCTAATGCCAGGTAATTCTCCACTAATTTTCAGTAATCTCTAGCACATGCCACTGAGTTTGTTAAAACTTAAAGAGAGCATGCACACGTGTCATCAATGCAAGCATGGAAGTATGTTCAAATAAACCCCTTGTGTAGAATTTTAGATGCTAGTTATGACTTCAATAGACTGTGATTTTGCACATTTTCTTAATTCTAATGTTTTTTCCTGCTGTCATGATGAAGCTACTCAGCAGGATTCTTCATAATGACAGGACAGAGTTGTGCACAGGAAAAACAGTAAAACTACAGCCTTAAGGAGAAAGAAAACTTTGAATACATTAATAACAGGTATTGAAGAGGGGGGGGGGGAGCTAGAAAAAGAAAGACATACCCCAACATCACTTTTCTTCATGCTTAGGTCTGCTTCCGATTTTTCTTTGTTCTTAGTGTTTTCCACGGTCTTTTTTGCATTTGTATCTATTTCTGATTTAGCATCACCTTTTATTCCCTGCAACTAGAATTAAATCAAGAACACAGAGAAATAAGCCACTAGATGCTCTAACTCAATCAATGGCACATTAGTGTACAAAACTACAAATTACAGAATCATAGTAAATTAGACAAAAAAAAAAAAACCTTTGAAACAACAATAAGACGCGCGACTATTCCATTTAAAATATGAATTTACATGTTAGAATCAATAAGCTGTCCTTTCCTAAAAATTTTGACATGGGATGCACAAAGAAAATATCAAATTCCGAAAACCACACATACATCAATTCCTCTTCAACCTTAAACCTTCTTGCCTTCATTTAAGAAAAAAACAGTAAAAAAGAATGAACAGATGATGTATATTGATATCAAGATAACCTACCTGAAGTTCAAATGCACCCTTTTCTATCAAAACCTTTTCAAATAGTTTCCCAAAGTCTACCTTGTTCTGCAAAAAAACAAAATAAATTAACTAAACATTTTTTGAACATGAAATCAAGTACCTAATTTATTTTACAAACACAAAAAATTGAGAGCCGTTTATTTTTCTTTGATTGTACAACTATGGCTACCAGGTGCAGGTATGTAGATTCAAGTTCTGACAGAATTGAGAAGAAATAACAATTTTCCCAAAAACTATTCACTGTTCTTTCTATCAGTTGGATCTAGTTTCTCAATCGCATACCAAAAGCCAGCCACTTGACCCCTCAGCATAAAGTTATTCAATGGTAAACTTATATGTACAGTGATAAGAGTAGCCAAAGTCAAACTGCAAGCCTTTGAGACTTTGACACTCCAAGTCAATTACATGCCACAAGATATCTGTTACTTGAATCAATAAGCTGCCAAACATGACAGGGACAATCAAATCAGACAGAAGCTCATCACACACACTATAGTAACCTAAACAAAGCAGCTCTCAATAGTTACATCACTTAACTGGTGCCTAAGCAATAGTTCGTCTATGTCAACAGATAGCAATTAAGAAATTTTCTTTTAATACACATCATCACCCAACTCCCATGACGTTTAAAAATATGAATATGGTCTTACCTGGATGTAATCCATCCATCTCATTACATGCACCAACTTTTCCCTCTCTAAATGTGAAAGGCCAATCTAGCAATAAATAACCAATCAAAAGTCAGAAGAATTTCAAACATGTGGGTAAAGTGTTTATCATATGATAAAACTTTTGTACGGGGAAAAAAAAATATATGTATATATATATTTCTTGACTCTGCAGCTCTGAATTTTGAAGCCTCCTCCCTTCAGATTTGAGAAGCAATAAATTCAAAAAAGAGGGCAACCAAAGCAATTTTGAGCAATGCACAAAGGATGCGACTGATTCATGAAAGCATTGAAGTTTGCCATGCCAAGTTGTTTTAAATTGTTTTCAACAACAGAAAAGGAAAAAATGAAAATCCATGCTGGAAATAAAATTTGTATATAGTAACTTTATGATTAGTGACTGGGACAGCAAATGTGAAAGGATAATTTATCATGAAAGGAATAGAATGCATACCACAGATGAATGTATTACTGAAAAAACTATAATATCAGCTTCAGAGGGTGTCAATCCATTGCCCAAAAGCACAGAATTCAGAGCCAAGTCTTTGTTCAACCCACTGAGAGCATCAAAGCATGTCGAAGAATCTATTGGAAAAATCTCTGCAAAGCTTATCCATTTCATCACCTATAACCAGCAATTACCTTTTTAGATCAAGAAACCAAACAGGGACCCCTAAGAGTCAAGCATGGCAAAGAGCAACATCCCATGGTAGCGCAGCTGTGGTACTCATAACAAACCAAAGAAACCTTACCTCCTCACTTTCTTTTGATGGGGACCTTTTTCCTGATGACTTCAAAATGTTCAAGTACAAACTCTTAATATCATACTCTCCAAGGTCACCTAAAGGAGCTTCCTACATCAATCAAGTATTTTAAGCTGTTAAGTATGTAACTATCAAATAGAATAACCCCCAAATTCAACAATGTCAAGACATCTGATTTTCAAGCATTCAGAAAAGAAAAGTATTCCTATCAAGACCCATTACCAAACAATGCTGAAAATATGATGAAAAATTGACCAAATTTATAAGAATTGAAACAAATAATAGGATGCATAGTCAAAACATCATATAGAAAACTTGACGAGTTTATTTGAAGTAAAAGAGCAACAAAAATACGTGTCAGCAAAAAACAAAATTCAAGAAAAAAGAAATGGGCATCAAAAGGAGCAAAAATTACCATTCCAAGCCAGGAATCTTCCTTTCTAAATACCCAGAAGAAAAGATTAGCATGCAGTTATCTAAAGAATCGTAAAGTGCTTTATTTATTGATCACCAATTATCCATGCAGTAATTAAAATTTAAAGAAAAATTAAAAACAGAGATCAAAGATTTTTTCAAGTAATTGAAAAGGGGTTGTTGTTTAAGAGCTTACAGGAGATAAAGAGAGGTGCTTGCTAAGAGCTGATGATATTATTTGCTTTCTTTGCAAACCCATGCTTCTTCTTGCTTCTTCTCTCTTTTCCTGTGTAATTTTGCTTTGTGTTTTCGGGGGCAAGAGTGAGGTCGGGTTTCAATAGGGTTTTGGGAGGGGTTTCGTGGGCTTACAATAAATCTGGTCCATTAGTATTGCACTCAGGACTCGTTAGCATTGTATTTCTAATCCTACCTATTTATTTTTTTGTTTTAAAAATAATTTTAAAAAATAAATTATTTTTTAATTTTTTTATATTAAATTAAATTTTTTAATTTTATTATACCATTTGAATATATTAATGTTAAAATAATTTTTAAAAATAAAAAACATTATTTTACAATATTTTCAAATAAAAAATACTTTAAAAAACAAATATTATCATACTCCTAAATATTTTAAAAATACCTTTCAGTATTTAATAAAAAACAAATATTACCATACTCCTACATGCTTTTATAATTTAATTTTTTTCTGAATTTTTTTATTTTTTTGGATTTCAAGTGTTTTTTTGTTAGATATATGAAAGGATAGTAGAAAAACAAGAAGAATGGATTGTTTGTTAGTCCTTACATTTTGAAACCCTTTCAGAATTATAGGAACAAGTTTGGAAATTTCAGAAAATTATGGCCTCAGGCAAGCACATGTACCCTAAATTTCAAACATGTTTGATTAAAAAAATAAATTTATTTTTGAAATTTCTGTATTTTTAAAACAAAAAATAGGAATATATCTTTAAAGACAATATTTATGATTTTTTATTCCTACTTTATCCTTATAAAAAATTATTAATTCTAAAATTGTCCAACTAAGACATATAAAAATATAAGTGATCATTATCATG
>Ga0325400_1004567_pt1 | contig 12836 bp, 10 predicted proteins | sample PopdelMetagenome_2_FD_205662 | JGI IMG/M metagenome (GOLD analysis project Ga0325400, IMG submission 205662) | Populus deltoides microbial communities from Bellville, Georgia, United States - Xylem-PdKOR-R1 | ecosystem: Host-associated > Plants > Phyllosphere > Stem > Wood/Secondary xylem...
CGGCCGGGGCCGGCTCGACCGCACCTGGACCTCCCCCCCGCGAGCGGGCATGACGGTCTCGGTGCTGCTGCGCCCCGACGTCCCGCTGTCCCGGCGGGGGTGGCTGTCGATGCTCACCGGCGTCGCGCTGGCGGAGTCGCTGTCGGGCACCGTGCGCACCTCGCTCAAGTGGCCCAACGACCTGCTCGCCCCCGACGGCCGCAAGCTGGCCGGGATCCTCGCCGAGGTCGCCGACGGCGCCGTGGTGGTCGGCGTCGGGCTGAACGTGTCGACCACCGCCGACGAGCTGCCCGGCACCGGGACGTCCCTGACGCTGGTGGTCGACCGCCCGGTCGACCGGGCCCCGGTCCTGCTCGCCTACCTGCGGGCCCTCGAGGAGCGGTACCGGCGGTGGGTCGACCACGCCGGGGACCCGGTGTCCTCCGGTCTGGCCGCGGACTACCTGGCCTGGTGCTCGACGGTCGGCGCCGACGTGACGGTGACGCTGCCGGACGGCGCGACGCTGGACGGGGTGGCCGAGGCCGTGGACTGGGACGGCCGGCTCGTCGTCCGCACCACCGACGGCCGGTACGACCTGGCCGCCGGCGACGTCCGACACGTGCGCCCGCAGGCCCGGGAGAGGTGACGACGGGTCGGTGGTCGGCCATCCTGACGAGGTGGCCTACCCCGACAAGCTGCTCGCCGACGACGAAGAGGTCGTGCGGCACCTGCACCCGCACTGGCTGACCGTCTTCTGGCCCGTCGTGGTCTTCCTGGTGCTGGTCGGGGCGGGCTCGTTCGGGGCCGCGCTGATCCCGGCGGGGCCGGACCAGGGCGTCTACCGGCTGGTGATCGCGGTCGCGGTGGTGGTGCTGGCGGTGTTCTTCGTCGCCGTCCCGCTGCTGCGCTGGCGGACGACGCACTACGTGATCACCACCCACCGGGTGCTGTACCGGGTGGGCATCCTGTCGCGCACCGGCCGGGACATCGGGCTGTCCCGGATCACCGACGTGTCCTACAAGCAGACCCTGTGGGACCGGGTCATCAACTCCGGGACCGTGACCATCGAGACGGCCGGGGAGAGCGGGGCGACCGTGTGGTCGGCCATCCCGGACTCCGACGCGGTGCAGCAGCTGCTCAACCACGTCGTGGAGGAGGACGCCGACCGGCGGGCGCAGGAGAGCGCCGGGTACCTCGGCCAGTACTACCGCGGCGACACCGGCCCGGTCCCGCCCCAGCGATGAGCAGCCGCTGACCTGCCCCTCCCGCCCCGTGCGACCCGCGCACCCCGGTTCTGTCGGAGGGTGCGCCTAGCGTCGTGGCCATGCGGTTGCTGCACACCTCCGACTGGCACGTGGGGCGGTCCCTGCACGGGACCGACCTGCTCGCCGAGCAGGAGGCCGTGCTGTCCGGGCTGGCCGACGTGGTGCGGGCCGAGCGGGTCGACGTGGTGCTGGTGGCCGGCGACGTCTACGACCGCGCGGTGCCCTCCGCCGACGCGACCGGGGTGCTCGACCGGGTGCTGTCCCGGCTGCGGGCGGCCGGGGCCGCCGTCGTGCTCACCCCCGGCAACCACGACTCCGCCCGCCGGCTGGGCTTCGCCTCGGGCCTGCTCGCGGTCTCCGGCGTGCACGTCCGGGCCACGACGGCGTCGCTGGACGAGCCGGTGCTGCTCCCCGATGCGCACGGCGAGGTCGCGGTGTACGGCCTGCCCTTCCTGGAGCCCGAGGTGGCCCGGCACGAGCTCGGCGGGGAGTTGGCTCGGTCCCACCAGGCCGTGCTCTCGGCGGCCATGGACAAGGTGCGGGCCGACCTGTACTTCCGGCCCGGCGTGCGCTCGGTCGTGCTCGCGCACGCCTTCGTGGGCGGAGGCCTGCCCAGCGAGAGCGAACGGGACATCGCCGTCGGCGGGGTCGACCTGGTGAGCCCCGCGGTGTTCGACGGCGTCGACTACGTCGCGCTGGGGCACCTGCACCGGCCCCAGACGCTGAGCCCGCGGCTGCGCTACAGCGGCTCGCCGCTGCCGTACTCCTTCGGCGAGGCCGGGCAGCGCAAGCAGGTGTGGCTGGTCGACCTCGACGCCGGCGGGCTCGCCGACGTCCGGGCGGTGCCGCTGCCCACCCCCCGGCGGCTCAGCGTCGTGACCGGTGAGCTCGCGCAGCTGCTCGCCGACCCCGCCCACGAGCCGCTCGTCGACGACTTCGTCTCGGCCCGGCTCACCGACCCGGTCCGCCCGACCGACGCGATGCGCCGGCTGCGGTCCCGCTTCCCGCACTGCGTGCACCTGGAGTGGGCCGGCGCCGCACCCACCGGCGGCGCCCGCACCTACACCGACCGCCTGCGCGGGCGGGACGACCTTTCGGTCGCCGCCGAGTTCGTGCAGCACGTGCGCGGCGGCGCCGCGGTCACGGCCGCCGAGCGGGAGCTGCTCGGGCGTGCCCTGGCCGCCGCCGACCGCGAGGAGGCCGCCCGGTGAGGGTGCACTCGCTGACCATCAGCGCCTTCGGCCCGTTCGCGGGCACCGTGTCGGTGGACCTCGACGAGGTCGGCCGCGACGGCCTGTTCCTGCTCTGGGGCCCGACCGGCGCGGGCAAGACCACGGTGCTGGACGCCGTCGTCTTCGCCCTCTACGGCACCGTGCCCGGCCCGCGCGGGCAGGAGAAGCGGCTGCGCAGCGACCACGCCGCCCCCGACGTGCGGACCGAGGTGGGCTGCGAGGTCACCCTCGGCGGTGAGCGGCTGCGCATCACCCGGCGCCCCGAGCAGGTCCGGCCCAAGAAGCGGGGCACGGGCACCACCACCGAGCAGGCCCTGCTGCACGTGCAGCGGCTCACCGACGGCGGGTGGGAGCCGGTCAGCACCCGCATCGACGAGGGCTCGGAGCACCTGCGCACCCGGGTGGGCCTGTCGGCCGAGCAGTTCTGCCAGGTCGTGCTGCTGCCGCAGGGCGACTTCGCCCGGTTCCTCCGGGCCGAACCGGAGGATCGCAGCCGTCTGCTGCGCACCCTCTTCGACGTCGACAGGTTCGCCCGCGCCGAGGACTGGCTGGCCGAGGAGCGGCGGGTGGCCGAGCGCCGGCTCGACGCCGCCCGTGGTCAGCTGGGTGCGCTGCTCGCCCGGGTCGCGCAGGTGGCCGGCGAGACCGTGCCCGAGGACCTCGCCGTCGACCCCGGCGACGTCGTCGTCGCGCGGTGGGTGCGCGGCGTCGTGGACACCGCCGAGGGCAGGGCCACCTCGGCGCGGGATGCCGCCGACCGGACCGCGGGCGCCCTGGCCGCCGCGACCGCGCAGCTGACCGCCGGGCGGTCCCTCGTCGAGCGGCACGACCGGCGGCGCCGGGCGGCCGCCGACCTCGACCGCCTGGTCGACGGGGCCGACGCCGTCGACGGTCTGCGCGCGCGGGTCGACGCCGGGCGCCGGGCGGAGCCGGTGCGCGAGGCCCTGGAGTCGGCCGGGCGGGCCGCGCTGGCGGCCGAGCGCGCCACGGCGGCGCTCGCCGGCGCCACCACGGCCTGGACCACCGTCGCGGCCGGCCGGTCCGCGGACACCTCCACCGCCCGCGCGCTGCGCGCCGAGGCGGCGGTAGCCGCCGAGCTGCGCGCCGAGGAGGGCCGCGCCGCCGACCTGCGCGGCCGGGCCGACGACGCGCGCCGCCGCGTGCAGCGGGCGGAGGGCGCGATCGCCGACGTGGTGTCGGCGGCAGCTCGCCACCCGGACCGGCTGACCGGTGCGGAGGACCGGGTGTCGCGGGCTGCCGAGGCCGCTGCACGCCTGCCCGGTGCGGCCGCCGAGCGTGACCAGTGGGCCGAGCGGTCCGCCGCGGCGCAGACCGCGGCCGAGCTGTCGGCCCGGGTCGCCGAGGTGCAGACCCGGGTCCTGGACAGCCGCGAGGTCCTGGTCACCGCGCGGGAACGGGCCGTGGACCTCCGCGCGGCCCGGCTCGACGGCATGGCGGCCGAGCTGGCGGCCGGGCTCGTCGAGGGCGGCGACTGCCCGGTCTGCGGGTCGGCCGAGCACCCCCACCCGGCGGTACCGGGCGGTCCCGTGGTCACCGTCGAGGCGGAGGAGGCGGCGCGGGCCGCGGCGGAGCGGGCCGAGGCCGGGCTGTCCGCGGTCCTCGCCGAGCAGGCCGACCTGTCCGCCCGGCTCGCCGCGGCCCGGGCCCTGGCCGGTGACGAACCGCTCGCCGAGCTGCAGCGGCGCCGTGCCGGTGCGCGGGCCGAGCACGACCGCACGGCAGGCGAGGCCGCCGACGGCCCGGCGGCCCGGGCGGAGCTCGCGCTGGTCCAGGCGGAGGCCGCCGAGCTGGCCGAGGAGACGACCCGGGCACGGTCGGCGCTGTCCGCCGCCCGTGCCGAGCTCGACGCACTCGACCTGGCCCACCAGGAGCTGGAGTCCAGGCTCGCCCGGGCGGCGGGCGAGGACGCCGACCTCACCACCCGCGAGCGGCGGCTGGTCCGGGAGGCAGAGCTCTGCGAGGCCCGCCTCGACGCGGAGGCCGCGGAGCTGCGCACCCGGGCAGAGCTCGCGGAGGCCACCGGCCGGGCGGCGGAGCGGGCGGCCGAGGCCGGCTTCCCGGACGTGGCGGTGGCAGCGGACGCGCTGGTGGACCGGGGGGAGCTGGCCCGGGCCGCCGACCGCGTGGAGCAGCACGACCGGGCGGTGGCCGTGGCCCGCGCGGTGCTCGCCGAGCCCGGCCTCGCCGACCTCCCCGAGCGGCCCGACCTGGCCGCTCTCGAGGCGGTGGCGCGGGCCGCCGCCGACGCGCGGGAGACCGCCGTCGCCGCGGCCTCCGCCGCCGACCGGTGCCTGCACGAGCTCGACCGGCTGGGCGGGGAGCTGACCTCGGCGCGGGTGGAGCTCGACGAGCGGCGGGCCGCCGCAGACCACGTGGGCTCCCTCGCCGACCTGGTCAACGGCCGCGGGGCCAACACCCTCCGGATGCGGTTGCAGTCCTTCGTCCTCGCGGCCCGGCTGGAGCAGGTCGCCGAGGTGGCCAGCACCCGCCTGCAGGACATGTCCGGTGGGCGGTACACCTTCCGGCACACCGACGCCGTTGGCCGGCACGGCGCCCGCGGCGGTCTCGGGTTGGACGTGCTCGACGAGCACACCGGTCAGCAGCGGCCGACCAAGACGCTGTCCGGCGGGGAGAGCTTCATGGCCTCCCTCGCCCTGGCGCTCGGCCTGGCCGACGTGGTCACCGCCGAGTCCGGCGGGGTGCAGATCGACACGCTGTTCGTCGACGAGGGCTTCGGCTCCCTCGACGCGCTCGCCCTGGACGCGGTGATGGGCGTGCTGGACGACCTGCGCCGCGGCGGTCGCACGGTCGGCGTGGTCAGCCACGTCGAGGAGCTGCGCACCCGCATCCCGAGCCGCATCGAGATCCGCACCGGCCGGGACGGGTCCCGCCTAACGGGCTGACCATCGGTCCCGCTGTCCGGACCATTCGTCTCCGTCAAGCCAACTGGTGCCGGACCCGCTCGAGCAGATCGTCGAAAGTCCCGGTGCACAAGAGCGCCAGGCGGGTGCAGGTCCGATCGAGATCCCCGACAGTGGTCGGGTCGCCAGACACCTCGGCGTTGGACCACACAGGGACCATCCCGCGGCCGTCGTCGGAGACCGCCCACACCGTGTGGACCACCGAGGACCGCACTGCGTACAGCTTGCGTACCTGGTGGGTCCAGGCCAGGACGTCGCCCACGAGACGCACGTCGCGGACGCGGACCGGCAGCAAGTTCCTCACCACCCGAACCATGTTCTCCATCTCCACGGGCAGCAGCTGATGAGCCCCGGCGTCGTCGAGCCCGCTCAGCCGCGCGGCGAGCAATGCGACCGCGGACTCCGCGGCAGCTGCCTGTCGGACCAGCCGTCCCACGGCTTCGTCCCACCTGGCGTCGCCCGCGTCCCGCACCCGCCCCAGTGTGCCCGACACGGTCATGGTCTGCGGTTCCACCGGCGGCCTGATGACCGCCCGGCTCAGACGGCGGCCTGCCCATCCGGCGGGGTGCGGAAGACCCAGCGGCGTAGGCGAGTTGGCGGATGACCCTGCCCACTGCGATAGCACCGATGTTCGAGGCTAGGAGCACCAGTGCCCCCTCCAGGCCCAGCAGGCAGCGGACCAAGGCCACGACACCCAGTCCCATGAGGAGCGTCACCCGTTGATGGAGGCGAAGAGCGAGACTCCCGCCGGACGCCCGGCCGGCAGCGCTGGCGGAACGACCAAGAGCGGTGCGCCACCTAGCAAGAGTCATGGAGACCAGCGTCGAGACAAGTTCCGAGCTCACCGACGACGGCGACATGGGTGCAGCGCAGCTGGAACAGAAGAGCCCGACGTCGATCAGGAAGCAGACTCCGCCGACGACGCTGACGGCGCTGAATCCTTCACCAGCGAGCGCGAGCTGACCCCGGCGCGACGGGGGCGTGACTTCGAGGCAGTCACGGGCGGGCGTTGTACGGAACGGCTCCGTGCACGCTGCTGTGACCAGCCTGGCCCCGAGGCAGTCGACACGGTGGTCGTGGCGGGGCCCGCCACCATGCGATCAGCCCTCCTCCACCCGTTTCTGACGGACCAGGGCGTTCACGGCGGCCAAGTCGGGATCGGCCCGGAGCGCGGACACCACGTCCTGCCAGGCGGGTACGCCGGACCCGAGGCGGGCGACCAGCGCGTCCAGCAGGTCGGCGTCCTCCTGCGTGTCCAGGGTGACGCGCAGGTCCTCCGCACGAGGCGCGCTGCGGAGGCCGAGCAGCCGGAACCGCTCCGGCCGGCTCCAGATCGCTGACGTGACGTGGACCCGATCGTGCCCGGTGGCGGTCCGATCGACGTCGCGCAGAGCCCTCGCGGCAACCAGCTCGACGTCCAGACCCCGCGGGAAGGTTCGGTCGAGAGTCGTCGACACGTAGTCGACATCGCCGGCGACGGCGCGCCAGCACCCGACCACAGCGTCGACGAGCCGGGGATCCAGCAGGGGGCAGTCCGAGGTCAGTCGCACAACCGCGTCGGCCGGCCAGGCGTCGAGCGCGAACAGGAAACGCGTCAACACGTCGTCCACGGGGCCGCGGACCACCGCGGCCCCCGCCCGTTCAGCGATGGCGGCCGTGGCATCGTCCTCCGCCAGCGTCGTGGTCGCGACGACGACCTGGTCGACCTGCGTCGACTCCTGGGCGGCGCGCACCACCCAGCCGAGCACGGGGAGCCCGCCGAGGTCCCGGAGCACTTTGCCGGGCAGGCGGCTGGAGCCGGTTCGAGCCTGGACGACCGCGATCACGCGCACGGACCCATCATGCCCGTGGGACTCGGGGCGGCTGACCCTGTGACAGCATCGGAGGACCCGACGACCACTGGAATGAGAGCTCGTGACCTCCGCTGCACCGCCCTCGCCGCTGACCGACACCTCCATCCTCGTGACCGGCGCGACGGGATCGTTCGGGAAGGTGTTCGTGCGACGTGCGCTGGACGACGGCGCGCGGCGTGTCGTCGTCTTCAGCCGGGACGAGCTGAAGCAGTCGGACATGCGGGCCGCCTTCGGCGACGACCCCCGGTTGCGGTGGTTCATCGGCGACATCCGGGACCGAGACCGTCTTCGTCGGGCTATGGACGGGGTGGACCTGGTGGTGCACGCGGCCGCCCTGAAGCAGGTGGACACCGCCGAGTACAACCCGGTCGAGTACATCCGGACGAATGTGAACGGGTCGGAGAACGTGGTCGAGGCTGCTATCGACTGCGGCGTGGCCAAGGTGGTCGCGCTGTCGACGGACAAGGCATCCAGCCCGATCAACCTCTACGGCGCGACCAAGCTGTGCGCCGACCGGCTTTTCATCTCGGCCAATCACTACGCCGCCCACCAGCCCACCCGGTTCAGCGTCGTGCGCTACGGCAACGTCATGGGCAGCCGGGGCAGCGTCATCCCGTTCTTCCGGCAGCTGGCCGCCGAGGGCAGGCCGCTGCCGCTCACTGACCGCCGGATGACCCGGTTCTGGATCACCCTGCCCCAGGCGGTCGACTTCGTGGTGGACTCCTTCCAGCTCATGCAGGGCGGGGAGCTCTACGTGCCGCGGATCCCCTCCACTCGGCTCACAGACCTCGTGGAGGCCATCGCCCCCGGGTCCGAGACCGTCGAGATCGGCATCCGGCCGGGCGAGAAGTTGCACGAGGAGATGATCGCGGCCGACGACTCCCGCCGGACTGTGCTGACCGGCGACCGGTACGTCATCACCCCCTACCTGGCAGGGTGGGGATACGAGGCGCCCGAGGGCGACCTGGTCCCGGACGGGTTCGCCTACCGGTCGGACACCAACGACCTCCTGCTCAGCGTCGACCAGCTCCGCGAGCTGGTCGAGTCGCTGGACTGAGCGGCGGGGACGAGGTGCTGCCCTATGCGCGTCAGTCGGTCGACGAGTCCGACGTGTCCGCGGTCGCCGAGGCCGTCCGCTCGGACTACCTGACCACCGGGCCGGCGGTCGCCGGCTTCGAGGCGGAGCTGTCTGCCCGGACCGGGGGGCACCCGGTCGTCGCGGTGACGTCGGGGACCGCTGCGCTGCACACGGCGTACGCGGCCGCGGGTGTGGGGCCGGGCCAGGACGTCGTCACGACCCCGTTCACCTTCGTGGCGACTGCCGCCGGGGCGGCGTTGCTGGGCGGGCGAGTCGTGTTCGCTGACGTCGTCGAGGCCACCGGGTGCCTGGACCCGGTGGCGGCCGAGGACGCGGTGACCTCGGCGACCACGGTGGTCGCAGCCGTGGACTACGCCGGCGCACCGGCGGACATGGTCGCTTTGCGGTCGGTGGCCGACCGGGCCGGCGCTGTGCTCCTCGAGGACGCTGCGCACTCGATAGGCACGCGGTGGCGGGGTACTCCGGTCGGGTCCCTGGCCGACCTGACCACCCTCAGCTTCTTCGCGACCAAGAACTTCACCACCGCCGAGGGCGGCGCCGTCGTAGTCGCCAGGCCCGACCTGCTCGCGGCGGCGTCCGGGTTCCGCAACCACGGCCTGGTGCGGGACCCGGCTCAGCAGGTGCACCCCGACGAGGGCCCGTGGCACCAGGAGGTGCACGCGTTCGGTTTGAACTACCGGCTGCCCGACGTGCTGGCGGCGCTGGGGTCCAGTCAGCTGCGTCGCCTGGACGTCTTCGTCGAGCGCCGGGCGCAGCTCAGTGCTCGATACGATGAGGCGTTGGCAGACGTGCCGGAGCTGCGACTGCCCCACCGTCCGGAAGACGCCGAGGTGGCGTGGCACCTGTACCCCCTCCGGGTCCCCGCCGAGGCACGCCGCCGGTTGTTCGAGCACCTGCGTTCGCACGGCATCGGGGTGCAGGTGAACTACCTGCCGGCCCACCTGCATCCGGTGTTCACTGACCTGGGCTATCGCCGGGGGCAGTTCCCGGTGGCCGAGGCCTGGTATGCGCAGGAGATCTCGTTGCCGCTGTTCGTCGGGCTCACCGACGCAGACGTGGACACGGTGTGCGACCTGATTCGGTCCTGGTTCGGCCGCTGAGCCCGGCGGCGCGACCGCTCAGTGCTGCGGGCTGCGAGGGGCGACGGCGTCCCATCCCAGGGGGGTGGCCGCCGGGAGGTCCCGGACGAATGTGCGCCCGAGCAGGTCGCCCCATGCGGCTGGCGGCAGCCCACCACTAGGTCGCAGTGCCCGCGTGTTGTCCGCGGTCACGACCTCCCCGGCCCGCACGTCCCGCGTGACCCACAACGACCTGCGTGCCCGGGCGGTGGTCTCCTCGCCGGGGCGGACCCCGAAGGCGACCGGCGCCCGCACCGCTGCGGCGGCCGCCGCGGTCTCGCGGACGAGGGCCTGGAGCTCGGCCGGCTCGAGGGAGAACGACGAATCGACACCTCCGCCGTGCCGGGACAAGGTGACGTGCTTCTCCACGGCGACCGCGCCGAGCGCGACGGCGGCCACCGAGACCCCGATGCCCGGAGTGTGGTCGGACAGGCCGACGGGCACGCCGAACGCCGATCTGAGGACGGCGATGTTGGCCAGGTGGGCCGCGCGTGGTTCCGAGGGGTAGGCCGCGGTGCAGCTGAGCAGCGTGACCGATGCCGCCCCGACGTCCTGCGCGGTGGTGAGCGCGGCCTCGACGTCGGCCAGCGTGGCGGTTCCCGTCGAGATGATCATCGGCTTCCCGGTGGAGGCGACCGTCCGGATGAGCGGCAGGTCGCCGATCTCGGCCGAGGCGATCTTGTAGACCTCGCACCCCAGGCCCTCGAGCAGGTCGACCGCGTGCTGGTCGAACGGACTGGAGAAGGGCAGGAGGCCGTGGTCCCGGACGCGGGCGAAGAGCTCGTGGTGCCACTCGAACGGGGTCGCCGCCTCGCGGTAGAGGTCGTGCAGCCCGCGACCCCCCCACAACCCGTGCTCGTCGGCCACGCGGAACGCTGGGCCGTCGGCGTCCAAGGTCATCCCGTCCGCCGTGTAGGTCTGGAACTTCACCGACTGGGCGCCCGAGGCGGCGATCGCGTCGATGGTGGCCAGGGCGCGCTCCAGGGAGCCGTCGTGGTTGGCCGACAGCTCGGCGATGACCCAGGGGTTGTGCGCTGCGCCCGCGGCCAGCAGGTCGTCCACTCGGCTCATCGCGCGGTCCCCCGGTGAACGGCGTCCTCGAGCCGGCGCAGCCGCTCCTCGTAGGCCGAGACCAGGGCCAACCGGGCCCGGACGCGGGCGTGTTCCTCACGAACGGCGGTGAGCAGCTCGCGGGCCTCGGGCACATCGGTCAGCTCGCCGGTGAGCACGGTCGGCCGAGCGGCGCGCTCGAGGCGCTCCTCGAAGGCTGCGGCCTGCGGGGCCAACCGCGCCAGTTCGTTGGCCGACCACTCCGCTGTACCGGTGGTGCGGTCCAGCCGCTCGCGGAGCTCGCTCACCGCGCGCTCGACGTCTCCCATCCGCCGTTCGAGATCGTCCAACCTCGGGACGAGGTCGCCTTGGTGGTGGACGGCTCCGCGCAGCTGCTCGAGGTCGTGGTGCTGCCGGTCGAAGCGTTCATCGACCCGCCAGGCGACGACGCGGTCGAAGAAGCTGCCGAGGGCGCGCTTGGGGTGCATCGGGGTCCTCCTCCGGTCTCGAAGGACCGTCCGTGGGTGGTCAGGGGAGCAGCAGGGCCCGGCCCGAGCGCTGCCACGAGCGCATGAGGTCGGCCTCCAGCGCGATCCGGTGCTCGGGACCGACGATGCAGTCGTCCCCCGATGCGTGGGCCCAGCGGGTCTGGGCTGGGTCGTCGACGAAGGAGTAGCCGGCCAGCACCAGCTGCGCGGCCGGCCATGTAGTCGCGGCCCACCACGCGGCCATGGTGCCGGTGGTCGACCACAGCCCTTCCACCCGGGAGTCCAGGCCCAGCTCCCTGGAGAGCGGGATGGTGAGGTCGTCGTTGTCGACGTGCACCTGTCCCAGGTCCGACGGCCACCAGGCGGGGACGAGGTCGGGCTCCCAGTGCAGGCGCCCGGGCTCAACCAACAGGTGGCACCGGTCCTCGTAGCCCTCCATGAACCACGGCGTCGACCGCAGGGCGCGGTTGAAGAAGACGACGTCGGCCCGGCGGCCGTAGGTGGGCGGGTCGTCCGCGTCGTCCAGGCGGAATCCGTTGACCCGGACGACCAGGTCGCAGCCGTCGACGGCAGCGACCCGGGCGGCGTCGGGCTCCAGGGGCTTGTTCCCGACCACGGCGACGCGGGTGATCGGTGCGGCCGAGGCGTAGCTGGCTGCCAGGTCCCGGATGGCGGACCGACGCTGCTCGGCGGTGTTCATCGGGGCCCAGCCTAGGCGTCCGCTGAGCGCGGACCGGGCACGACGTCCTGGTTACGCTCGACCCACCATGAGCAGCAGCACCCCGCCACCCTCCCTCCCCGTCGTCGCGATGGTCGGGGGTGGGCAGCTGTCGCGGATGACGCACCAGGCCGCCGTCGGCCTCGGCCAGTCGTTGCGGGTGCTGGCCGCCGACCGCGCTGAGTCGGCAGCGCTCGTGGCCGCGGACGTGCGCCTCGGCGCGCACACCGACCTCGAGGCGCTGACCGCGTTCGCCGACGGCGCGACGGTGGTGACCTTCGACCACGAGCACGTGCCCACCGAGCACCTCCGGGCCCTGCAGGCGGCCGGCCACCGCGTCGCCCCGGGGCCCGACGCCCTGGTGCACGCGCAGGACAAGCTGGTGCTGCGGCGGGCCCTGGCCGAGGCGGGGGAGCCGCAACCGGCCTGGGCCGAGGTCGCGGCCCCCGCCGACGTGGCCGCCTTCGCCGCGGACCACGGCTGGCCCGTCGTGCTGAAGACGCCCCGCGGTGGCTACGACGGCAAGGGCGTGTTCGTCGTCCCGGACGAGGCCGCGGCCGCAGCGCTGCTCGAGCAGCACGGCGCCCTGCTGGCCGAGCAGCGGGTGGACATGGTGCGCGAGCTCTCCGCCCAGGTGGCCCGGTCGCCGTTCGGGCAGGTCGCGGTCTACCCCGTGGTGGAGACGGTGCAGCGCGACGGCGTGTGCAACGAGGCCCTGGTGCCGGCCCCCGGCCTGCCCGACGAGCGCGCCACCGCGGCCCAGGAGCTCGCCGTCCGGATCGCCGACCGGCTCGGCGTCGTCGGCATGCTGGCCGTCGAGCTGTTCGAGACCGCCGACGGCATCCTGGTCAACGAGCTCGCGATGCGCCCGCACAACTCCGGGCACTGGACCATCGACGGCGCGGTGACCAGCCAGTTCGAGCAGCACCTGCGCGCGGTGCTGGACTACCCGCTCGGCTCGACCGCGATGACGGCGCCGGTCGTGGTGATGGCCAACGTGCTCGGCGGCGATGCCTCCGCCGAGGACTGGTCCGGGCCGGGCCTAGACGAGCGCATCCACCACTTCATGGCGCACTGGCCCGACGTCAAGCT
>Ga0325400_1004568_pt1 | contig 12836 bp, 13 predicted proteins | sample PopdelMetagenome_2_FD_205662 | JGI IMG/M metagenome (GOLD analysis project Ga0325400, IMG submission 205662) | Populus deltoides microbial communities from Bellville, Georgia, United States - Xylem-PdKOR-R1 | ecosystem: Host-associated > Plants > Phyllosphere > Stem > Wood/Secondary xylem...
TGGCACGCTGGATGAATTCAAGGATATGGTTGCCGCGGCCCACGCTCTAGACATGAAAATTTGGGTCGATTTGGTACCGAACCACACTTCGGACGAACATACTTGGTTTACCGAATCGGCTAAAGGTAAAGACAACCCATATAGTGATTGGTACGTTTGGCGCGACGCTGGTAGTAATGGTGAAGCACCAAACAATTGGCTTGATGTATTGTCGGGCGAACCGGCCTGGCAATGGCATGAAGGCCGTCAGCAGTATTATTTGCATAGTTTCAATGTCCATCAGCCAGACCTTAATTGGGAAAATCCGGCAGTTGTAGCGGCCATGCAGGATGTGATGCTATTTTGGCTCGACCTTGGTGTGGACGGCTTTCGGGTCGACGCTGTTTACTGGTTAGCCAAAGATCCTGATTTTAAAGACGACCCCGTCAACTCCGCGCACGATCCTACCCGGCATGATCGCTATGATTCGTTGATTCACCAAAACTCAACTGCTTGGCCAAAAGTATATGACCATCTGCGGTCGATGGCGGCTGTACTTACCAAACCGGCTTACTCAGAACGTCAACCATTCATGGTCATCGAAGCGTACCCAATTAGCTCAGACCACCTTAATGAGTACATGCGCTTCTATGATGAAATCAACCCGTCCGTAGCCGCACCATTCAATTTTGAAAACTTTAATCTGACATGGTCAGCTTCAGCTTGGGCTGATTTCCTGTCGAGTTATCATGAAGCATTGACGGAACGTATGAACGCAGTAGCCAGCTACGCGTTTGGCAATCATGATCAACCACGTTTAGCTAGTCGATTGGGTGAAGTCGACGCCCGTTTGGCCGCCGTGCTGCAGTACTGTTTGCCGGGTATGTCATTCATCTACAACGGCGACGAACTTGGTATGCTTAACGGCGTCATTCCGGCCGATAAAATTCATGACCCGGCTGCCAATGGTGGTTGGGGCCGTGATCCGGCTCGCACGCCGATGCAATGGGACGTTACAGCGCAAGCTGGCTTTACAGACGGTGCGTCGAGCTGGCTACCAGTTTCGGACGACTATCAAAAGCGTAACGCAATTTCCGAAGCAGCTGATCCAGAGTCATTCTTAAACCTTTACCGAACACTTGGTCGTTTACGGCAAAGCTCGTCAGCCCTACTGCACGGTGACATAAAGGTTATTGGTAGTGGTGATGACGTTTTAGTATTTGAACGCTACGCTGCCGATCAAACGTACCGGATCGTTTTAAATTTCGGAACTACTGATCAATTAATCAACATTCCGAATGAAGCCAAAACGGTATTTACGTCACAGCCGCTTAACACTGATGGTACGCTAGCTGCTAAGCAAGCACTTATAGTCCAACTATAGCTGCTCAATCTGTTATAATCGAAGGCATTATGCCTAAGAAGAAACTTCTCCCGTCGAAAACCGATAACCCAACCGATTGGTACACCACTGTCATGCGTCTCGCAGACCTGACTGATTACGGCCCGGCTAAAGGCACCATGATTATTAAGCCGTATGGCTACGCTCTATGGGAAGCGGTGCAGGACGCCATGAACCCAATCATCAAAGCTCGTGGTGTTGGCAACGCCTATTTTCCGCTGTTTATTCCAATGAGCTTACTCGAAAAAGAGGCTGACCACGTCGAAGGCTTCGCGCCGGAGTTGGCGGTGGTCACGCACGGTGGTGGCGAAAAGCTGGAAGAAGCATTAGTAGTCCGCCCAACAAGTGAAACGATCATGTATAACTCGTATGCCAAATGGGTTCAGTCATGGCGCGACCTACCAATCATGATGAACCAGTGGAACAATGTAGTCCGTTGGGAAAAGCGCACAATGCCTTTCCTGCGTACCAGCGAGTTCTTATGGCAAGAGGGTCACACCGCTCACGCCACGCACGACGAAGCTGTTGAGGTCCAGAACTGGGCCATGGATATGTATGCCACGATCTACCGCGATTGGTTTGCGATGGACGGCTACGTCGGTCTGAAATCATCATCTGAACGCTTTTCAGGTGCGGCTAACACCCTGACCTTTGAAGCCATGATGCCAAGCGGCAAAGCTTTGCAGGCATGTACTTCGCATGATCTTGGACAAAACTTTTCTAAGCCATTTGAAATCAGCTTCCAATCTAAGGAAGGCACCGATGAATTTGCTTGGCAGACCAGCTGGGGCTTTTCAACCCGTTCGATCGGTGGCTTAATCTTGGCTCATGGCGATGACGACGGCTTGGTACTGCCGCCAAAAATTGCCCCGATCCAAGTTGCAATCGTTACAGTCGGCATGACGGACGAACAGTTGGTCTTTGCCCGTGAACTACAATTGGCTCTCGCTCAGGCCGGTATTCGTGTTGAGCTCGACCTGCGTGATGACGAACGCTTCGGCTTCAAATTAAATAAATGGGAAGTCAAAGGCGTACCGCTAATCGTTAAGCTTGGTGACAACGAAGTGTCGACACGTGCAGCTACTGTCCAAGCCCGTATTGACCGCGAAGAGCGTCCTTTGCAAGTCGAGACGTTCTCTGACGATATAACTGCTTGGCTCGACGCTATTCAAGAAGCTATGTTGCAGCGTAGCCGCGATCAACTGGCCACTGCTACCCATTCTGCCAATAACTACGATGAATTCAAGGTCGTTTTGGATGAGCATAAAGGTTTTGTTAAAGTCTACTGGAATGATAATCCAGAACTTGAAGCTAAAATTAAGACCGAGACCAAAGCCACTAGTCGTTGCCGCCTACCATCTGACGGCTCAACTGGTACTGACTTTATGACCGGTGAACCAGCATCCGACATTTGGCTCTTTGCCCAAAGCTACTAACGGCTTTGTAATGCGTCTAAGGCGACAGCCATAGCAATAAAGACCGATTCGTCGAACAGTCCGACGGCTTCGTCAGTCATCGACAACAAATAGTGATCGCGGAACAAAGTTGTTTTTTGATATCGACCAACAATCTGATTGGTAGCCGGATCGATGAACACGAAATGATATTTGATAAACGCTAAAATAATCTCAAAGATATCACCGACTACCGGAATAAAACCGACGAAACGCCGAGCAGCCGCCAACACCCTACTACTTTCAGTAACGGTCAGTTTCGGCTGATCATTCTCGAGCATGTTCCAGGTGCTCGACAGCAAGGATTTGCCAAAAGCCTTTTGAAACGCGCCGATTAGGGTGCCGTCAGGTTGCTCCACTAAAAATCGACCGTGAACATCCATGACTTTTTCAGCCCGGAACGAAAATAGCTCAGTGGTCTTTTGTTCGTCGCTATAAAACAGAACTTTTTCTTTGAAAGCTAGCCGTTTCTGTTGGGCAAAAGCGGCTAAATCGGCCTTATTCCCCTTACTATCAGTCCGATAGACGGCATATTGATTAACGAAGGCGGTAATTTTTTGTTCGACTGTAAAGCGGGGTTTCATAATAATGGTATATCCTAATTTTTGGTTGATAATAATCGGCCATTCTTTGATACGGCCGGGTCAGTACAAGCTGACAGATTAAAGCAACATGGCCGCCGCTTCCCAGCTAACATCTTAGAAATAGACACCTCTAGCCTTCGCCGGCGAGTGTCAGCATTATTAGTGGCATTGATCCAACGAACCCATTCCCAGCGGGCCATAGGTGTGATTTTAGGCCATAGCGTGACCACTTCAGGTGGGGCTGTTTGGAGGGCGGTCTTGAAGTCGGAAGGTAAAACTGGTTCGGGCCAAGCTGTAGCAATATCGAGCACCGCGGTAATAATCGGCCGCTCTTTAGGGTCGAACGTTTTACTGTTCAATTTGAACCAATGGCCCCACTCACCGTCCGGTTCTAAGACAACGGCAAACAGACGCCCATTCAGCGTCCCCTGCATAGCGACCTGCCCCCGCGACGGCAATGTGGCACTGACATCGGCCGGAAGACGAACGATCAGAGTGTCATTGATATATTCAGGGGTAGCGCTAAAACTAATGCGGGTGGCTTGGGACTGAACCATACATTTACTATAACGCACACAGCACACAAATATTTACATATACCATAAGTAGAATATTAAAGGTACCTGAATTGTTACAGCTTTACCTTGTAAACCTATTTACAATACGGCTATGAATACGATGCCGGTGGCCCTCCATTCTCTGTTGGAAACGTCCCAGATCCGTCGCTTTCCCAGCGGTCAAATCTTATTCTTTGAAGGCGATAGCACCCGCGAGATTTACATCATAAAATCGGGTATCGTAAAAATTTACGACATAGATAGTCGAGGCAGTGAAAAAATTTTGCATCTACTACAGGCGCCATCAGTGGCGCCTTTTACATTTTTTAATAGCCAAGAACGTCCGATTGAGTGGTTTTACGCCGCCCTGACTGATTGTGAAGTCTACGTCGTATCAGCCCTACTGCTGCAACACGCCATGTACGCAGACAGCAGTTTGGCCTTTTGTCTCATGCGTGAGTTTTCTAAGAATACTCAAGAGTTAATGTTACGTCTTAGTAGCTTGGGCAAGTCTAAAGCCTTTGACAAAGTGGTGTATACCCTTCAGTTCCTGACGTTTCATTTTGGCCGATCACAGCGTGACAACTGGTGTGAAATACCTTTTAGTGTCAATCAGCAGTTTATTTCTGATATGGCCGGCGTTACTAGGGAGAGCGTAACAACGGCTTTTAAAGATTTGGTAGCCCAGAAAGCGATTAAGCAGAGCGGCCAATCACTGTTGATACATAAAACCAAGCTACATATGCTCTACCGGCAAGCTGGAGTTAAGGAGTAACCATGCCTGATACCAATACTAATGGTCTGACAATTGATCCGTACGCCGTCGTTTTCGTAACCTGCACCCTGCCCTTTAGCAACTGGTCGGCCCACCGAATCGAAATCTGGGGCAAAACTTTTGCTACCATTGAGCACGCCTACCAATACAAAAAATTTATTGAGACTGATGTTGCTTGGGCCGAGCGCATCCGTGAAGCAGCTAGCCCAATCGAAGCTAAGCGTTTAGGCTGGCTCCGTAAGATCGACGTATTGCAGTGGGATAGCAAACGACTCGCTATTATGCGCGATCTACTCATGGCTAAGACGGCCCAGCACGCAGAAGTTCGTAAGGCATTAATCATGAGCCAAAGCCGCGTTATTATCGAGAACGACGATCAGCAGGATACCTTTTGGGGTGTTGGTGCCAGCTATACTGGCCAAAACAATTTGGGAAAAATTTGGATGGATTTACGGCGCAAACTTATTTCAAAACAATAAGCGGAATGACCACTGTAATTATTAAATAGTCATCGATAGTAACATACATATTTAAATAAATTTTTACATGATAGATCCAAACTTTTGATTGTAGCATTTCCGAAAATCCTTACAGTTAGGCGCATGCTATCCGGAAGCTAAGCACACTAAGTTTTAGGGAATGTTAGGAGAAACGTATGAATTTTGAAGAAATGCACTACTTTAGCCAAATTCAACAAAAACAAATGCGGACAACGCTTGCGTTACAAGCCGTCATCATTATTGTAGCCATGGCCTTGTTCGGCATGTTTATCTCAACTCAGTCAACTAAAGCTGATACCGTACTAGCAACTCAGCCAGTTGCCTACCAATCGAGTAGTCCAAGCCAGAGCGGTTCGGGCGCTAACCAAGGTTGGAGTTGCACTGCGCCAACTGCAAGTAATGCAAGCGTTGAAGGCGGCCGTGGCGCCGATAGCGAATGGATGGCCCCTGTTGCTCATCAACAAGGTTGGATTATGCAATCAGGTGCAACCCATCATAGCGCAGCCCCAAGCCCAGTTGGCGGTCGTGGCACCGGTGAAGGCTCAGACGGTGGCTCAGCTGTAGAACGAATGGTTAGCCATACTTCTACAACTTATAGTTACGTCAATAGCAACAATGCCTTTGGTTCGAACAACGGTTCTAATAACACCGCTACTACCAACAACACACAGGGTTCGTACAACTCAGTTGAAAACGGTGACATCCAGTCCAATAACGGTGCCCTTAACAATGCATCAAACGAAGGTAAGGGTAGCGTAAGCGATAGTGGTAACATTAAGGATTCTGGCAACACCACTACAACCACTAAGGATTCAAACAACACCAAGAACGATGCTACCGTCAATAACACTAATACAACCCAGAACTCTGGCAACACCACTGATAACAGCCAAGATAACAGTAATTCCGGCAACACGGTCAATGAAACCACCGGTTCTAACAACAAATCAGAAGAGACTAACCGCGTCTAGCACCTAGATAGCCGACTCTCTTAATCTACAAACGCCCGCATTTATAGCGGGCGTTTGTATATGTGCATATACGTTTAGGCGTGATAATGGTGCCGGTAACGTCTACGGTAAAAGCGGTGTGCGGCGCGGTGTCGAAACGGAAACAGAAGATGTTCGAAATGAATGTTAAGCTTGCCAACTTCTTTAGTCGTGTAACTATCCAACTGGGCTGGTGAATAAAGGTAGATCTCAACGCCATTCAGATTATCGGTGCCTTCAATGGCGGCGACTGATCCATATAAATGAGACACGACATCTTCATGAATGAATCGCTCGCTTCTCCAGCCTTTACACTGAATGTAGCGCCGAGTGCCTCCTTTGGTGGCAATCAGATCAATGCCGTGGTCATGTTCACTGTAGGCGTTGCCGCGCATGACTTTCCAGCCATCTCCCGCTAGTGTTTTAGCTACGTAGTCCTCATAGTCTAAACCGGCTTGACGCTGACGACGTTCTTTATATGTTTGGTATGGCGTTTGCATACTACAACTATAGCAAAAGGCTATGGTAAAAGCTGGAATTTGATTTAGCTTTTATTAGCTGGTCTAGCTAATAAATCCGTAACGTTCCAGGCACGTAATGTCCGCTTTCTCGTTATCGCCCGAGCTATGCGAGCGACTATATCAACAGCTTGCCATATCTTCGGGAAATGCCCTGAGACAGATAATGCCGAGTGAATCAGCTGATCGTGCGAGAGTTTAACGCTTGCGACGTCCAATTCTTGACGGCTTCGACTACCCTCGCGGCGATTATAGGTAGCCATAACTTCGGGTATGAAAATCACCTGGCCTTGTCGGCGTAACTTAATAGCTTCATGCCAATCCTCATGTTCGTAATCTGCATCGATTGTTGCGGTTAACATAGGCCTCTGGTATGCAACACATACATCGTTGACAACGAGCACATTCTTAAAAAGCAGTAATGGACCGCCCCACCGCTTTGCAACGAGTTTAGCTAAACGTTTAGATGGCCAAACAGGATTGCCGTCTTCGTCGCCAAGGCTACCGCTGATTGCGATGGCAGACGGATGATTAGCCAAGCTTTGAGCCATAAATTGTAACTTGTCAGGTAGCATGACATCGTCGCAATCTAAACGACAGACCATTGGGTAGGAAGCTTCCGCTATACCAGCCCTGCGAGCTGTAGACAACGCAAATGGACGTGGTGCTTTGACACCCCGTACATTGTGCTTTTCGGCTATAGTGAGTGCTTCCTGGTTACCGACCACGATGATCTCGGCAGCTTGATCACGGACTGAATCTATAGCGTTTACAAGATATTTAGTATATGCGCCCCAACATGGAATGACGACAGAAACAGCGGTAGATTTCATTGGATAAGTATAAAGTTGAACAGTATGTTAAGCAGTGATATTTATTGCTGTAAGCGTTGCAGTATTTACAGATTACTTGTGAGCAAGCTTTTTAGTTGATGTAGGTGCAATTGTTACGTTGTGGGCGGTAGCGCTTTGATAGGCATCGTACATAAAAGCAATAACTGGTGCGATAAACGAGCCAACAGCAAGCAGGTCCCAAATACGGAAACCGGCGGTGTAATATGGGTCATCATCACTTAATGCGAGCATCGGGTCGAACGCATTAGCAATACTGAAAGCTAGCGCTACCAATAATAAAATGCCGAATAGGCGTTTTTTGCCACCGATGTAAACGTAACCGAGGCCAGGAATAATATTTAGCACTGTTGCAATGGTAGGATTTTTCATGTGCGCATTTTACAATATTTTATACTATTTGTAAATAGGCATACATGGTCGAGAAACTGATACTTATGCAGAGACTCAGTGCACTAAATGTTTGTTTTTTTATGTTTACGCATCACAATCATTTGATACACAAAGGCGATTAATCCAATTGCAAACAGAAAATACCACTCTGTTCCATAAAACGGTGCGATTTGATCACTGGCAATCCATTGTTTGCCTGAAACGAAACCAGCTCGGCCTAAAAAGTAGCACATTATGGCCGCGCCTAGACAGAGGAACCCTATGACTGATCGTTCGAGCCGTGTGCCACTACGTAGATTATTGAAGAGTAACAAAACGTTAGCAATGCCTAAAAATAGGACAGATACTAGTAACAAAGTAATTAACAATTCATTCATGACGTTGATTATACGTTAAGATTTCTAAGATGAGTGCTTTTTAATCGCTTTCCAATACGCCCCGTACGATGGATAAAACTGCAGAGGCAACTCAGGGTGTAATAACTCAGGCTTATCGACTTCGCCAGGCCAATCATTAATGCCAGGATAGTCTTTTCGTCTAATGTCAGCATCTTTTAACGCCGAAAGTTCTTTGGTGGACAGATATATGAGCTTCATTCCCTTCACTTTGTCTGCAAAATACATGATGCTATCAATGACATTTTGACTAAATGCTCCATCGGTAAACATTTCTTTTGCTAAAACGAGTACGCGGAGGCCGGATGCATCAGTCCGCCAGTGTAGATCGAGTGTCCAGGGACTATAAAGTAGTATAGTCTTGGCCTTTTGTAGCTCGTTTAAAGTAATAGTAGCTTTAGGTAGCTTGCTATCATGCTTCGGTAGTGTCTTAGTGATGTCTTTAAGCTCGTCCGGCACATCCATGTCACCAATTTCTTTATAAGTGTGATCGAGATACGTACCAGCCTGATCGGTCTTAGTGTATTTGTTGATGTTACCTTGATGTGGTAGATAGGACGAACCGTTGAAGCTACCGGCTACCCACTGCCAGTTGAGATGGTTGCTGGCGTAGTCACCGTCTATGAGATACGAGTGCATCCAGTCGGCCGCGATCTGCCATTCGCATTTGGCCACATTACAGATCAGGCCGGCCAACCACATGCGCATATGGTTGTCGATGTAGCCGGTGTCGATCAGTTGTTTGATGCCGTCATCCAAAGCTTTGATACCGGTGTTGGCTTCGAGGACGGCGGTCGGTATGCCCTGCCGCGGTTCGTGGTCGAGAGGTTTGAAGTAATCGAAGATTTCGTGGTCGCGGACGCGCCAGACATGTTGAAAATATTCACGCCACGATAGTTCACTTAATAACTTGAAGGCCGATGACTTGGTATTGTTTTCCAGAACAAGCTCTTGAGTCCGCGGTAAGCTGATGAATCCACGCGTCAGGTATTCGGATAGACGGGTAGTGCCGCCTAAGTAATTACGAGTTTTGGCATATTTCGCAGCATCGATCTGACGGATGTAACCTTCTAGCTCGTCGTAAGAAAGCCGTTTCATTACTTAGCGTTATTGGGCGGTAGTTTAGCGGCTGTCAGCCAGTACTTTTCAAGAATTTCAACGACCTCGACCAGCTTTTTGTAATTGATAGGCTTGGTGACGTAGGTGTTAGCGTGGTATTCATAGGCCTGAGCAATGTCGGTTTCTTCGCTCGAATTAGTCATGATGATAACTGGAATGGTTTTGAAATAGGCGTGGTCCTTCAATTCTTTGAGTACGTCCAGACCGGTTTTGTTGGGCATGTTAAGATCGAGCATGATCAGATCGGGGCGGACTTTCTTGGGGTTGAGCTGATCGTCGTTATTAAGGAAATCCATGACCGAGTCACCATTATTGACGACGTATAAATCGTTGTCGACCTTGGCGTCTTTAAGCGCCGCGACCATTAGTTGGACATCAGCAGAATTATCTTCAACAAGCAGAATATCGGCGGTGTGTAATGACATAATGGTGTAGTATACCGGCCGCATTAACGATTTAATAACGATTATTTAACACTGTTACGGTTTTAGCTGAGGTCTTTGAACTTCGCCGTCATCGTCGGATTATTCCGCGTCAACTTCTTCACGCTCAACTCATCCGCCTTATTATTAGCGATCCGCAAATTATCTTCCGACCGCAGTAGATTCTCTTTGGTCTTCTGCAATTGCGCGATCGACTTATCGATGCTGTCGATAGCTGTCTTGAACTTCTCGGAGGCCAAGCGATAGTTGCGGCCGAAAGAGTCGCGGAACTCGTTGAGCTGGTTCTCGAAGTTGGTCACGTCGACGTTCTGGGCTTTGACGAGCGCAAGCTCGGACTTGTACTGCATCGAGCCGAGGGCGGCGTTGCGCAGCAGCGTGATCATGGGGATGAAGAACTGCGGGCGGATGACGTACATTTTGGGGTGGCGGTGCGAGACGTCGACGATGCCGGTGTTGTAGAGCTCGTTGTCGGCCTCGAGCAGCGTGACCAGGACGGCGTACTCGCAGCGCTTTTCAGCGCGGTCCTTGTCGAGCTCACGCAGGAAGTCCTCGTTCTTCTTTTTAGTGGCGGTCTCGTCGCCCTCGTTCTTCATTTCGAACATGATCGAGATGACCTCAATGCCATTGGAGTCGTATTCGCGGTAAATGTAGTCGCCCTTACTCCCGGAGCTGGCATCGTTGTCTTTGCCGAACTCGGCGTTCTTAAAGCCGGTGGCGCGCAGCTTCTCGAACTCGATCTCGCAGTGCTGCTCCAGCGTCTCGCCGACCATCTTGGTGGATAGCTTGGCCTTCATGTCCTTATAGTAGGCGATCATCTCGTCCTTGGTCTTGAGCTCGTGCTCATACTTTTCTTTGAGCGACGACTCGTGGAGCTTTTTTTCGGTTTCACTGATGTCGAGCTTGCCCTTAAGTTGGTCACGCTCCTTTTCGAGGGCGTTGACGGCTTCGATGGTGGCGAGTTTTCCTTCGGACTGGCTGGCTTGAACGGCGGCGGTGAGTTTGGCGATCTCGGCGTCTTTGGCGGCTTTGATGTCGGCTAGTTGAGTATTGTTTTGGGCTTTGAGGGTAGTGAGTTCGTTGTCTTTGTTGGCTTGTAAAACAGCTAGTTCGTTGGCGGTAGTTGCTTTTAGGCTGGCCAGCTCGGCTTCCTTTTTAGCGATGTCGGCTTGGAGCTCGTTTTTGAGGGTGGCTTCGGCTAGTTTGACGGCGCTTTGTTTGTCGCGTTCGAGGAGCTCAAGGCGTTCGTGTAGCTCGCGGCTGAATTCCTGGTCGCGGACTTGTTTGAGGATGTCGGCGAAGCCGGCTTCGTCGACTTTGAAGGACTTTTTGCAGTGGGGGCAGGCTACTTCGTTCATGTGTATTAAGTATACAGTTAACGAGCTCTTGTTATGCAGCTTTCTAGTCTAAGTTACGCTTTCAACGAAGGTTCGCAGATATTCTCTCAACCCATCGTCACATACGTACACGTATGTTCCCTTAACACTTCTGTTCATTAAGATACGATAGGTACGTAAAACTTGATCCAATAATTCTTCGTCAGTCAGTTTAAAGCCCGCATCTATTTGCTGTTTAGTACGCTTTTTAGCGCCACGATCAAAAAAATATTTTCTATCTAAGATAAGTCTCTTAGCCTGAGGGTCGTAACGTAAGTCATTACCTATGATCACGCCACAATAGTTTAGATCGTAACCTTGAATTGTGTATATGCTACCGACTTCATCTGCAGATTTTGTGGAACCGACCCAGTCCCATAATGTAGAGTTCCATTTTAAGCCAACGCCATCAATTACAATGTCATCGGCCTTCTTATCTTTTTTAGACAACCAATCCCATGCAAAACCCGCAACCAAACGTGATAAGCCGAACTCAGCATCCTTACTTCTAATAGCTTGGACGAACGAATTGAAATCATCATATAGTTTAAACTCAAAATTAGAAAACGTTTCCTTATAGATTGGTGGTTCATTACTGAGGATACGACGTAGATAATCAATATAAAGTTCCCCGCCCTTGGATCGCATTTGCGACTTTAATACGTGCTGACGTACATTACTGGCTTTAATATCAATCGCTAGAATGTTGTTTGGCCTGACACGTTGGTCACCATACACCATAATAACGTTCTTACTTTTCTTAATGATCCAGTCTAGTTCAGTGTGTGGTTCGCCATCATTAAACAAAGCCTGATTAATCAGATCGACTTTCTCTCTTAGGGCCTTATGAACTGCCTGGTTGCCGGCTTTTAGTAAGTGAGCTTCGTCGACAAATGTAATGTCATAAGTCTTATCACTAGCGCCAAATTCAACCGGCGCTAAAACATCAATTGCGCCGCGTAAATTAACAATGCTATTAAAGATTTTTGTAATACTACCACGCAGAGATTGGTTAGGAATGACGACGGCTATAGACTTGTCTTTAAACCGACTATTGAAGGGTTCTTGATAGAATTCTTTGAAGTTTTGATCTACGTTTGGTTGTTCGTCGACGGCGCCATCATAATCTTGGATATCACGTAATAGTTTGATCAGGTACATCAAGACAATTGTTTTGCCCGTGCCTTCATTACCTCCAATTACGGATACGGTTGTCGAATCGTACTTGAACGATTCATCTAAGTCCGTCAGAACTTCACTGACAACTTCTAATTGGCTCTCGCTCAAGCTTTTATATGGGGAGAATTTGAACAGACCCGAGTTCTCAATTTTTTCAATTGACTGTTCGGCAATACCTTGTTTCCTAAGTTCATCCCATATTTGTCGAAAATGTTTTTGGTATGTTGGGCGATCGTAATAGTCGTGATGGGCAATACCGTCGTTTTTGTTGACCATCTTATACTTACCGTCGCCGCTGAACCACTGGATTAAATGGGACTCAAGG
>Ga0325400_1004573_pt1 | contig 12829 bp, 1 predicted proteins | sample PopdelMetagenome_2_FD_205662 | JGI IMG/M metagenome (GOLD analysis project Ga0325400, IMG submission 205662) | Populus deltoides microbial communities from Bellville, Georgia, United States - Xylem-PdKOR-R1 | ecosystem: Host-associated > Plants > Phyllosphere > Stem > Wood/Secondary xylem...
TTGAATAATTCTATATAATTCTTCAAAAATAAAATAAAATAATTATTGACAAATTATAAAATATTTTGTTGTTCATTGGGTGATAAGTAACGACTAACGAGACTATAGACATGTAGTATATATCCAAGTAATAACAAGAAAAAAAAAATAAAAATCAATTTTAAAAGGGGGTGCGTGTTGAAGTGTCTATTTAATAATATAATAAATTTTATTTTTCAAAATATTTTTTTATTTTAAAATATATTAAAATAATAATTTTTTTATTTTTAATATTATCGAGAGTCATGTATGCTCTTACAACCATAAAATCAGTAAAAATTATTTTTTTATTTAAATTCCAGCATGTTGAAGTTCACTGGATCTCAACTAATCTTGTCGAGCTGAAACGGCCCATTAAAAGAAAAAATTCTTTCAATAATGATGTACTTCATTTATAGACTCGAACTCAAGACCTTACTTAAAAAAAGAACAAGAATTTAAACCACTTGAAGCAATCATCATTGTTGAATTAAAGTTGGTGATTGCGGTTGTTTTTCAAATAATTTTTCATACCAAAATATATGTCAATGATTTTTTTTATTTTTTAAAAATTATTTTTTATATCAGCAGATCAAAACGATCCAAAACATACAAAATATATTAAATTTTAACAAAAAAAAATTGAATTTTTTGGAAATGCAGTTTGCACCACGTTCCCATACGGTCTATCAATTTGATTTCAATTCAAACTCTAACCTTATTTTTTAAAGCTTTAGACAAACTCCTCTATAACCCGACCATCCACCCCGTCGACACCGACACAACCTTTCTCTGTCGGCTCCATTTCTTATTAAGTTTCACTCCACCAAGTTATAAAACTCTTCCATTTTTATTGCAACTTCTATTTATCTTTAAAGTTAATTTATTGAAATTTATTTGTAGAATTTTTAGCTTGCATGTATGAGTATTTTACTTGTTTTATAATGATAATTTTGTTGTTTTAATATATAATTTGTATGTTTTAAGATTTGTTTGTGATTTGAAGTAAATTTATTTTTTTAACTGTATGTTAAAATTGAAAAAATAATAAGTGATTTAATGGTAATAACTATTTTTTGTTAATTTTATGGTTATGTTGGAAATCTGAGTAAAATTGATTTTATGTGAAATTAATACTAATTAAAGGAAATTAATTTATGATTAAAAAATAATTGATAATTAGTTGGATCACAATTAATGTTAACCAGTTATAAATTTTATAGAAAATTTATTAAAAAAAATTAATATATAATTGACAGCAATTAGATATTAATTATTACTAGTTCATGAAATTAGAGTGAAAGAAGAATGATTTAAAGAAACGTGCCCCTGTACATGTGGGGAAACCCAAGGGGATTAGCATGATAGCGAATTGGACTTTTAACTTGGTGTGGGCAAGGGCGAATAGAACCTCCATTGCTTATGATCACAATGAAGTGGGGAACTGCTGGCGCTACGGGGAAGGGAGGCTAAAAAAACATGTTTTATTTTTATTATTTTGATTTTGAATTTTTTAGGATTTTCATTTAAAAGAACTAGAGTGCCGGTGATAATCTAGTATCTTTGTGCTAAGTGCTATACATGGATATAATAAATTATCAAATAATATATTTTCAGGCTCAGCTAAATGGGTTTTATAAACTCTCAAATTTAATATTTTTGGGTTCAGTCAAGCATTGAGCCAACACGTGTACAAAGATATTTTTTCTTTTATAAAGTCAAATATTTTTATTTCTAATGAAGTCAAGGATATTTTTCCTCTTATAAAGTTAGAAATATATATTTTTTTTTTAAAGTTAAATGCTATCGAAGAAAGAAGATTTTTTAGTTAGCTCTCAATAAAAAAATAAGAAGAATGAGTTATTAAGACTCATTAGATCCTTAGAAAAATAGGCTATTAATTTTGAATTTCAACTACATATTTATTTTATTATTTGGAAGAGTCTTTAAATTCATTAAAAGAAACCTTTTACAGATACAAGCATGGCCACTTCAACCATTCCTTGTTAAACTAACTGGCTTGGGGGTTCAAAGAAGATCAGTTCAATAGCCAAAGCGGACTAGAGAAGGTTAGTTTATTGACGTAGATCAAAAGTTGATCGGGACAGAAAATTATCTCACGTCTTGTCTTGTCTTGTCGCGTGAATGGTATCTTAAATCACATAAGGATTTTCATAGTTGCTTGTTTGACAAGTTACTCTCTCTAAAAGTCGTGAAGTGGCTCAAGATTTTCTAAAATCAATAAATTAGATTATTAAAACTAAAAAATTAACTAGTTATTAATTCAACATATAAATCCTATCTTCGAGTTAGTTTGGATTATATAAGATATCGTAAGAAGTGATTGCTTTTAAATGATGAATATAAAACACTATCGATTGTTAACCCAAAACCCTTTCTTTTATCGCACTAGACAGTACTGTATTCTTACAAACCCCCTCCTTGAAACATACGGAGCTCCATGCATGAAAACTAGACAATATAGAGCACTAACCATGTTTGGGTGTGCATGATCTGAAACATATGCAGAATTTGAGGCCGGAGAAGATTACAATGGAGAAAGCATTGGAGCTCCGAAAATGCAGAATTTATTAAAAAAAAAACGAAAGCATTGTTAGAAATACCGAGAGAATATTTCGTCAGCAATTCCATCAAAATTATTCAATGTCAACAGAATTGCCAGCAAAATAAAAAATCTCAACGAATAAATTTTCAATGAGAATACCATTATATATGTTGTCTATTCCATTAATATTAAAAAAAACCGACGAAATCTTCTTCACTATATTGAAGAAATATTCTGTCGATATCTTCCAATTTTCCAGGTGGATAAGGAGAATTAAAATTAGCAAACCATACAGATTAATAACGACAAAAAAGTATCAACTTTTTTTAAAATAATAAAGAATTTTAATTTAATATTTTTAAAAAATAAACGCATCAATTGAAATCGCGATACAGACATGCTTTTATTAGGTTTGGGGACGAGAAAAAGTGGGAGCAGACAAGTTTACATGTAAAAGAACCCCTCGTTTCAACTTTAAAATTAAAGCAGTCAACGCGCCTCCTAACATTAACGATGTCGGGCGAGGAAGGAGGCAGCTGCATGAGCACCATGCATCACTTAAAATGATACGACGTCTCTTTTATCATTTAATTCCCCCTTTCCTCTCTAATTAACTCCATCATCATTACCAGTTGGTGGTGGTTCTTGATCGCCGACTAAAAAGGTTTTTCACCTGTCCTTGTGCTCTCGACTCAAATTTTTTTTATATTAATTTCTACAAGTGTCCTCTCTCTCTCTCTCTCTCTCTCTCTCTCTCTCTCTCTCTCTCTATATATATATATATATATATATATATATATATATATATGATAATTCTTATAAATAAAATATATTGGGGTAACAATAAATTTAAAAAAAAATGACTTATTAATTATCCTAATTAGTGGCATCATCAAAATCAAGATAAATCCCCAAACAATATAAGAAAAAATCTTCAAAGTTTTAAGAAAAAATAAATATTGGGAATTTATCCAAATTTACCTGGGGTTAGTAAGTTTGAATTTGCATCGCTTGATAATACACACAGATCTGTATTAATCTGCTGGAAGAATTTATTAATTAGATACACACTCTTGACATAATACTCCCTTTCTCGAAGAGCAATTAATTGCACTAGAAAAAACCTGCATATTGCCATTAGCTTTTAGGTCAGAAATTGTATTCCTTCTCTGGTAGACATGTAATTGGGGTTAGCTTTGATTATGATATTCATTCCGTAAATCAAATGTTAATATATGTAATTGGAGTTTATACGTGTGTAAAACTATAAACATGAAAAAACATAATCAATAACAAACACGATTTTAACATTAAAATAATAATAAAATATCAGAATGTATATCAAGTATATATTCATACTTACAATTGATATAAAACAAGAAACTCTATTAGCATGCATAACAATACTAAAATTAACCGAACTTAAATTAAAATAAGAATGATACTTACTTGTTGAAATACTTTAAAGTAAAAAAATTTTGTTGTTGCTAAATATGAATCATTTGTCTTTAATTAAAGTTTTATTGGAACCATTTAGGTGGTGGCCTAATAGTAAAAGCTTGGGACCAAGAAGTTTGCTCCCTCTGTGGTCTCAGGTTTGAACCCTATGGTTGCTCGTATGATGGCCACTGGAGGCTTACATAGTCGTTAACTTCAGGGCCCGTGGGATTAGTTGAGATACGCTCAAGCAGATCCGGACACCCACGTTAAACTAAAAAAAAAGTTTTATTGGTCCTAACTTGTGCAAGTAGGATGTTTGTATTATGCATCCAGAGATTCTAACATCACTACCTTAATTTAAATACACTTCTAAATAAAATATTTGGACAAAAAATTATGCAACTCAAATATCTCTTAGCAAAATGAACTTAAACTCTAGATTTGAGATGAAATTAAACAAGCATAAAAAGAAAAAAAAACACTAAAAATGAGGGGAAAATAGGGTGTAAATTCTAAAAAAATGAAGTTAGAGAAATCATTCGCTCACTCTCTTTTCTTGGTGAATTTTAAAAGTTTAAAATTTGAAGAATTAATAAAAATTAATTATTAATATTATCGACTTTTAACCGATTATTATAAATCAAGAATTAAATCTATAAAAAAAAAACAACAATTCTTTAGCTAGAAAACTGATTTAATCAAAACAAATTTCCAGCACATGCCTCTCGTAGGAACATGAAATTAGTCTCGAGGAACAAGGAACACAATTAATTAATTAATCAGATCATAAGCATAATCTCAAGATCATGAGTGTGGATGCCATTGATAGCTTTAAAATATGAAATAGGAACTTGGCTCAACGAGAGAGTGGTTCGAAAGTGGAGGGCCAGCATCATGTACATGACCGAAAGCTGAGACCATGTCTTGGTTCCAGGGAGCATGGATAGCAAATGCATTAGTCTTCGAATCAAAATTGAATTTGCGTCTTTAAGTATCTAATTAACGTGCAGCTCCATAATTCCACGCACGATGCTTGGAGGGGCACAAAACCATTGACCAAATAAAGCACATAATTTGCGTTAGGAAGGGAAGACTCGCTCATTATTAATAGCCATGCACAGTCCAGTCATTTCATTTTCTGATTAAAGCACATAAGCTCGAGATACGAAGCTTTTGGAAAGGGAGATAGATAAAGATGATACCATAACAGCTCCTTCTCCTTCAAGCTTAGCTCGCATGATGGAAATGCTTTCCACATATCATTTTAGATTCGAGTATAATGATAACAGTGTGAAAAAGTTTATCAGTGTAAATAACCCCTGGTTGTTTCTTTCTTCTGGTTGCGTGGTCTGTGTGTGTCTATATATATATAAATCGTCCCTGTCAGATGCAGCGAATGCGGCTAAAGTAGCCAAAGTTGTATGAATAGCGAATCGAGGATCTGGTGAATAGCCAAAGTTATACACACACACACACACACCTTGAAAAAAGGTTTTAAATGTTTGATACTGGTTTTAATCTTCAATCTAATTTATTTTTTTATTCAATGTAGCTGGTGATTAATTTTGCAAAAAAATTCAATGTAGCTGGTATACCGATGGATATACCGACGGAAATTCCGTCGTTAATTAGTAAAAAATATTTTTTAAAAAAATATTTTATAAAATTATAAAATAATTAAATTAACATAAATCAACACTCTATAATATACACTCAAAATTCTTGGAAAAAAGAATAAGAAAATCAACTCAAATAAATCTACAACAAATAAATAAAATGAAAAAATAAATTCAACTAAAAATATTAATATGAAAAAAATAAAGTTGCAATTGCTAAAAATTTAAAAATCCTATAAATAAATCAACTAAAAATTGATCTCATATGAAAAAAAATCTCATAACAACATTTATACAATTATTAAGAACAAAAACAATTAAAAATAAAATAAAAAACAAATATAGTGAAAAAAATCATGAAAAAAGAAAAAAAAATCTTACCTTAATGTAGTTGCAACTTGCAAGTGAAGCTAAGGAGAGAGAGAAAAATTTGTAAAGCATATTAATTAAAAAAATTAAGAGGATAAAAGAATAAAGAAGAAGAAGACATGCCTGAGTATGAAGGAAAAGAGAAGGAGATGGGAAGAGAAAAAAAGAGAAAGAAATAGATATTGATGTGTTTTACATATAGTAAAGAAGAAGAAGAAGAAGAAGAATAAGAAATGAGCCTGTCTTTTGTGAAATAAGGGGATTCAGACATTTTATTAGGGCGCGTTAGCGGCGGATTTACCGATGGATAATTGAATATTAATATTTTTTAATTATTCCGTCGGCAATTCTATCGGTAATATTTAATTTAAATTTTTAATTTCGTAAAAAGTTTTCGGAAATAGCCAACAATTACCGATGATTTTTTAACCCGTCGGTGATTCCGTCTGTAATATTTAAATGAAAATTTTAAATTAATTAATTTTTTTAAGAAAACCACCAAATAACACCGACAACTTTTCAATCCGTTGGTGATTTTGTCCGTAAAGAACAACAATTAACAGTGCAATTGAAAAGTGAACAGTTTTGGAGCTCTCTGAAAAATACCGACAAAACATTTCGTCGGTGATTCCCTTTGTAATTGACATGATGAACAGTGTTCGCAGTTTACCGACGGAATAAATTTCATCGGTAAAAATGACATCGAGAGAATATTTTTTTTGCTTTGTTTTAATTTTTTTCCCACGGTAATTCCCTTGGTATTTTTGTTTGTATTTATCAATTTTCTGGTAGTGTATTTTCAAGAAAATAATACAATGACATTTTAAAGAGAGACTATAAAAATAAATATATAATAAAGAATGAAGATTAAAAACCTCTTTTCCAAGGATTTCAATGGGTTTTTATGACCCATCCTCTCTTTTGTAAAAGAAAAACAATGTACCTGACTTGATCAGAGAAAAATATCTGGCTTGATCGAAGGAAAAAATCTATGTACACCCAAGCTCAACGCACGGCTGAACCTAGGAAAGTTGGGTCTGGCAAATCACCAGTCTTATACATGTTTGGGCTCAGCGCTTGGCCGAGCCCAAAAGAGTTGGGTTTCACAAATCACTAGACCTATGCATGACTAGGCTCAGCACTTGGCTGAGTTCAGGAAAGTTGGGCCTGACAAATCACGATACTCATTCATGCGTGAACCCAATGCTTACCTAAACCCATGAGAGCTGGGTTTGGTGGGTTGTCAGACTCGTTAATGTCTAGGCTCAATGCTTGGTTGAACTAAAGGATGTTGGGTTATCACGCGGTCTCTGATTCCTCTTAATAAAAATAAAGACAAATTATGTTGATGCATCGTGTGTGTGTGTGTCTATACACTAGTTATGTGACTTGCATTCCACCGTGGGTTATATATTTTAATTTTCTATAAAAAAATATATATGTGCAAGTTTTTTCAACGCATTTCTGTAATTTAAGAAATTTTAATGTAAATCAAAAGGTTTGTACATACATGAAATCAAATAAGCCGAAAACTATAAATACTAATATATAATAAAAAGTCATTTACAATACCTAAAAATAAACCTTAAAAAATTAAGAGACAGTTGCAAACCAAGATACTTAATCTCTTAATACGAGACATTTAACTGGTTATGTTTGCTAAAAAAAATTTTATTACAATATTTTTTTTACTTAATCAAACAATAATAGAAATAAACAAACATATTAAATTGATTGCATAAAATAAAAAGGAAAATCAATTATGCAATGCTACACGTATTGAAAATATTATTTGAAAATAAACATTTTTATTTTAAAAAATATAGTTTATCTATACAAAAAATTAAAAAAAATTATTAATGAATCAAAAAATTTTCTTTAGAAATTACATGCATAACAAAAAAAATAATTTTCATTTAAATGAGGCTCTCCAAACAAAATAAAAGAGAGAATGAGTAACAATCTAAATATAAATATATATATATATATATATATATATATATATATATATATATATATATATATAAAATATAAAAAGAACCATTCATTGAAAAAAAATTAGAAAACAAAAGGAAAACAAAAAAGACAGGTGTTGCTGGGTCTGACAAGCTAGACTAATCCTCTTGGCCCATTTTGTTAAGGCCAACACAACTAGTCCCCTTTTTTTTGTTGCACTTGAGGTGGTCGATATGTTATCCGCCCCAATTCAATTTGAAAAACAACATCTGACAATGCGTCATCTGCTTTCGTCTAAATTTCGACTATTGTGATGCCCAAAAAATTAAAGCTCAAGTTTTTTTACTTAAAAACCTCCTTTTCAATCCATTTTGACTTAAAACACCTTAAAAATCATGATAAATTTATCAATAGCCTAAAAAATCAAAAAACTGTCTCAAAAACCATAATCAACTTGAAATAAAAAATCTGCCTGAGCTATCATCTGTTTTTTCATGAACTTTAAAGGTGAAAAACACATAATATGAACTAGGGGTGAGCAAAAAATTAAAAAAACCGATTAAACCGAGAAAACTGAAAAAAAAAATAACCGAAAAAACCAAACCGTGAAAAAAAACCAATTATAATTTTGAAAAAACCGACCGGTTTGGTTTCAATTTTATAAACCTAAAACCTAAAAAACAGAACCGAACCCAAATCGAAAAAAAACCAAGCAAGACTGAAAAAACTGAGTCAAACCGAAAAAACCGAGCCAAACCGGTTTTTGTTCTAAAAAACCAAATCGAAATCGATCAATTTGAACTGGTTTTGGTTTTTTTAAAAAAATCGGTTTGGTTACTTTTTTTTGATAAAAACCGATCCGAACTGAAAATGATTACCCCTACTATGAACTTTTCTCGTAAAAAAACAATCTGATACAAGTATCATCCGTTTTGGTAGCTTAAATTGATGTCAACAACATGTTTCTTTCTCTACCGTCGAAATTCAGTGACCTTTCTTCCACTCCTCTTAATTAGAGACTAAAAAATAAAAAATAAATAAACTTTTATGCCAAAATTAAATTTGAAAAATATTAAGGTACTAAAATTAAATAATCCATGTTATTTTTTAAGTTCAATGATCAAATGCATCTTTTTCAAAACTTATGGCATGCCATCCATGTTCGATACCATTTTCATTTGAGTCCCTTTTCTTTCAGTCTCACATTTTCATAAAAGATCAAAATCAAATGATTTTCAATTAGGACTAAATCGTCAAAAAAAAATTGAAGATCAAATTGAAAAAAAAAATTCATAATACATCTATAAAAATATATAAAAGGATGAATAGTAATATTATGCACGTTAAAAAACCCAAGCCTTTTAATTTTTTATTCTTATATATATACAGGGCTAGAAACGGAGGGATAGCTAGAGGGGTTTCCGGCGTTGTGTAGCGTTAATGAGTTTTGGTATTAGCTATATATTTTAACTCGAAGGTTCTTCCGTCAGGGAAGGAAAAAGGTTAATTTATAATTGCAAAAGAAATCTAATTTGTATCATCCAAATCCTTTTTTTCAATGTTAACCTCTAAAGTTCCTCCGCCATGGATATACGCGAGATCTGATGGCCCCCTCCATGATTTTCTTTTTTGGAGGCGAGATGAGTGCTCGAGGACTCGAGGCAATGACATAAGTCAAGTTTGTGGGCTGTAGTGTTGACTCGGGCCTGTCTGTTATTGCTGGTTGGCCGTGATTTTTTTAGATTAATTTTTTTTTATTGATTTGATTTTTTGATATAAAAATAAATTAAAAAAATATTACTATAATATATTTTTAAAAAAATCTCCAACAATATCAAAGACTTCCTGAAGGCGGCACATTGTTGTTATGTTAGACAAGAGTGGCAAGTATGGATCCACTTCTTTACCGGAAAAAAAGGTGTAAATGGATTTCTTTTGGTAGAAATACACTCCCATTTTCGTTAAACAGTCCCTACCCCATAATTGAGTTTGCCCTGACAGTTTTTTTATTTGATATGTGCTGCTGTGTATAATAATTATTATTTTTAAAGTATTTTTTATTTAAAAATATATTAAAATAATAATATTTAATTTTTTAAAAAATATTTTTGATATTTGAACCAGGGCCTTTATTATAAGACTTAGAATGAAATTTTAAAATTTATTTTTGTTAAAATTTAATGTGGTTTATATGTTTTGGATTGTTTTGATGTGCTGATGTTAAAAATAATTTTTAAAAAATAAAAAAAATATCATTATCATGCATTTCAGCACGAAAAGTTATTTAAAAACCAACCGATACTACACTGCCAAGCACTCTCTTATCTGATCATATTAATCATTAGAATTTTTTATCTTGAATAAATCATGAATTATTTTAAAATATTATTCAAAATCTCATCAAAAACTTAAAGCAGCATGATATCAGCCCATCAAAATAATATAAAAAATATAAAATTTTAATTTAAAATAAAAAATATTCAAAAATTTTTAAAAACATTTCAAAACACACACGGAAGCAAACTAATCATCCCCTTTACTCGTTAATCGGGACAAAAATATCTTCATGTCAACGACAGGTGGCGTGCTCCAAGAGAGCCAGGCATGGCATTCAATTTTTCCCCTGATCGTGCTGAATTAAAGCGGGTGTGGAGCACAAAATCAATTGATTGCCGTGTGTAGTCAAAAGGGGTGATGTGAAGTAGACCCGATCGATGTAAGCGAGGCCAGTGATCCTCAGCCTGCAGAAGACTTTATTTAAAATCACAGGTCTTGCATGAAAGGTAAAGATGCAAAAGCCTGCCACTCGATTGGCTGTTAGATGCCTGCCTTCGGAGGTCAGACGGAACAAAATCTATCCCTTATTAAGTGACTGGATTATGACTTGTGTGTGTATATTTTAAATTTGTAATTGATATTAATTTAAAATTTTAATATATATATATTAATAATAAAAATATCTAAATTTAAATTAAACTATTAATATTTGAGCTAAAAAGTATTAATATTTATGAGCTGGCCATGAATATGAATTGTTGAGCTAAAAAGTATTAATATTTATGAGCTGAACTAAACAAAATAATGAATTAGAATAAATAATTTTTCTTAAAAAAATCCAAGTCTAAATTTTAGTTTGTGCAAAATAATGTTTTGGAATTAGTGATCATTGTAATTATAATCATGAGTTTTTATTTTCATTTAAGTAAATTATGTTATCGAATTAGAAGACAACGGGAGGCGAGAAAGCCATCCTGGAGCGAAATCTTTTTTTTTTATTTTGGAAAAAAATAAAAAAATCTAGATCGTTTGTTGAAATCAAGAAAAAGACACGTCACTTATTATGAGTTGACGCAAATTTTGTACTAAAAAACAAATAAAAAAAAATTGTCAGCGGGGAGCATGCAATCAGATAACAAATTCTCAGTTCAATATCCTTTTATACATGGTAAAAGTTTTTAGCTGCTTATTATTTTTATTTCGGTTTTTATAAAATAAATTATAATTGAATTGAATTTTTTTAAAGAAAAATTAAATCGGTTCAAATTAATTGGTTTTGGTTCAGTTTTGTTCGTTTTCTAGGACAAAACTAGTTCAAACCAGTTTGGCTCATTTTTTTTCTAGTTTTGTTTCGGTTCGGTTCGGTTTTTTCAGTTTCAAGATTATAAAACTGAACCGGTTGGTTTTTTTTTAAATTTTAATCGGTTTTTTTCACCGTTTGATTTTTTCAGTTATTTTTTTTGTTTTCTCAATTTAATTAATTTTTTTAATTTTTTTTTGCTCTACTCTAGTTTTACTTTTGCATGGGGACTCACTATCACAAAATTAAATACACTCTTACTCTTGTTTTTATGCCCTCTATAACATCATTTAGAGTTTCAATAGTAAGAAATAATTATTTCTTTTACAAATTTTTTAGCAAGAGCTAAAATCATAAAAAAAAATAGCTTGTTTATATAAATATTAGCTTATATGCTTGCGTTGTGCTGCATGGGACATAAATTATTTTAAACATTAAAAATATACAAATCTTGTAAAATACAGTTTTTTTGAGTCTTTTTCAATGAAAAATAAATATTTGTATTAGTGTATCATCTGATTGTTTTTATCTAGAATTATTTTTTATGTTTTTTAGAAAATATAATTATTAAAAAAAGTTAACCAAAAAACATTAAAATAATATATTTATATGATGTGCGATAGAAAGTTAAAAAAAATCATAAATATAATAAAATCATATTTAAAATATATTTAAAAATTTAATAATAAACACTCATGTCAACTGAATTTTCATGAACAATTTTTTATTATTATTATTACTACCTTCAGATCATATACATAATAATTGAAAAAATCATCATTAAAAAAAAAACGGCATCTAAAAACCATACAAAAGCTGACGAGTAAGTAAATCTATTAAATATTCTTTTGGTGTGTAAAAATACAAATAAAAAAAAAGCAAAGAGTCAAGCCTCGCGCACGATTCACTTTTAGCAAACCATAAATCAAGTGTGGTATCAGCACTTGAAAATAAATGTATCAAAATAATAATTTTTTTATTTAAATATATATTAAAATAATATTTTTTAAAAAGTATTTTTGTTCTTAACGCATTAAAAAATCTAATAACATCAAAAATATATTAATTTAAAGTAAAAAAATTAAAAAAATTAATTTTTTTCAAAAGCATTTTTAAAACGAAAAACAAATAGGACCAAACCCGCGTCATTCACCAGTAATTAATGTAAATAAACTTACAAAATATATTAAAGTGTTTTATTATTCATATAATAAATAAAACACCATATAAGAAACCCAATTATTTCAGGGTTGGAGGACAATTTTGTAAGATTTGATTAGATTGGTT
>Ga0325400_1004575_pt1 | contig 12828 bp, 6 predicted proteins | sample PopdelMetagenome_2_FD_205662 | JGI IMG/M metagenome (GOLD analysis project Ga0325400, IMG submission 205662) | Populus deltoides microbial communities from Bellville, Georgia, United States - Xylem-PdKOR-R1 | ecosystem: Host-associated > Plants > Phyllosphere > Stem > Wood/Secondary xylem...
CAATCCGAACTCCTCTCCCTCTCCTTCTGTTCCTCCTCTCCCCACCGTCTCCGAAACGACACCGCTGACGTATCCACTCCTAAAATCGACCGTTCCGTCTTCAATGAATCTGCTGGAAGCCGCAAACAAACTTTCTCCCGCCTCCGCCTCGCCCCTCGGAACAACAATGCTTCCCCTTCTTCGAATTCAACTCATGTTGTTCCCTTCCAAAATACAGAACGGCAACCTCTCGATGAAGAGAATTCACAGATAATTTCTCTTCTGAAGTCGTTGTTTGGCTCTGATTCTAACTCAATTGAAAACAAGAATGAGCATTATCACAAACTAGTCTCCATTCCTGTTATCTACAATGATTATATGCGTCTGCCTTCAACAAATAATGCGGAATCGCAAAATGTTTCAATCGACATTTGGGATTCTAGTCAAGGAGGAGTGAAAAGATTAGAGGTAGATCATTCGATTTCGATTCGAACTGCTGAATCTAGTTCAAAGAAGAGGAAGCGAGGCAGGCCACGGAAGAATGAGAATGTCAATTTCGATAATAACGATAATAGCGAGTTAGTTGAGAATAAGACTATTGCTGTTGTGTGGGACAATGTGGAAGTGGAGAGTAAGAAGAAAGAGGAGATGGTGATGGTAAATAAGAATGGAGTGGTGGTGGACTTTGTGGCATTGGGGAATATGGAGGATCCATACGGGGAGGAGTTGCGGAGGAGGACTGAGGGAATGCAATTGAAGGCAGAGTTTTTAGGGTTTTTGGAAGGGTTCGAGGGTGAATGGGGTAGTATGAGAAAGAAGAGGAGGATTGTGGATGCTAGCCTGTTTGGGGATGTGTTGCCGATTGGGTGGAAGCTCTCTATTTGCATCAAGAAACAAGCCGGTCGTGTTTGGCTGGCTTGTACAAGATACATAAGGTTTCTCATTTATTTTATTTTTTATAGATTTTTTTAATCGTGGTTTTTGTTGATTGCACTGTGTAAATATACAGGGGACTTGATTTGTGTTTTTTATTTGTCCTGCTATTGCACGGGCAAATGAAGTTGAGTACTGCCTAAAATATGCACAGCAACTTGGAATAGAACTAGATAAATCAACATGATAGAGAACATGCTTTGCAGAAGTCAGATGAAGTGATTTAAATTGGAGTTATGAGTTGTTTATGGAATTGCTGCATCTAAAACTTTTTTCCTCTTTCAAATTTTAATGAGGATGATTTGCTAGTTCTGAATTTAAGAAATTTGACCAAATTTTAACATTTAAGTAAGCAATGAACTTGTGACTGTACACATGTTAAGTGGAGTTCAGTCTGCACATTCAGTTGCATCAAAAGTGTTTATCGCACGTCTTATTCACCTTGGTTATCTTGCACTTAGTTCCCATAAATCGTAGTTTATTCATTGATGCATTCCTTTTTTCTTTCTGTTTCTCTTAAATTTCCATCCATCTAACCTGGCATTGTCATCTTGGTACTCTCAATATATATAGGTTGCTTGATTTTTCTCAATTTCTCACAATAAGATGTATACTTTCTCTAAAGGATGCTATTGAAAAAAAATCTCTTCAAATTCAAGACATGAAGTTCTGATTCTTGCATTTGTTCCATTGGCATTGTCTTTTTCAGTCATCTTCTTATTGTAGAGGATGTATATTTTTACTCTATTCTCAACATGTTTAGTCAGAGAACTGTTATTGTGTCATTATTCATGACAACAATGAAATCCTAAATTGCTACATGCATTTATAACTATTGATTGACCTTACACATTGTGGTTCGTAGGATATTAAATGATAGAAGCTATACCAGGACTCCTATTGGGGCCTTGATTGTCTGTGATACAGTTCTTATTACAGTTTCTAAGTTGCACAGAATATAGAAGATATTACCCTAGGAAGTTAATGTTTCATAATTAATTTTGCGTATTTCATTGGTTGTATAATTCTTACCTACATTTCTTAATTCGATACTATCCAGCCCTAATGGGCAGCAGTTTGTGTCCTGCAAGGAAGTTTCATCGTATTTGCTCTCCTTTTCTGGACTGCATGATGTAAGCCGGTTGAATTTTGGTCACATGGATGGCAGGATTAAGTTGACCGACAAGATAACTCCTTCCATTGTAAGTTGATACTTGTAGTGTTTGTGTATGCATTTTAACTTTCCATATAGTTTTTATTTACTTGTGTGCTGCAGCCTGCAGATCATACACGTAAAGATGGCAAGAATGAGAATGATTTTATTAGCTATATGGCATTGCCTGTTACCTGTAGATCTATTGAGACGGGGGGATGTCCTGTGGAGGTTCAAATGTGGAATAAGTATAAATGCCACAAGTGCACCATGGCTTTTGATAAGCAGGATGACTTGCTTCAACACCTGCTATCTCATCAGCGGGCTCCAAAACGGCTTAGATTTGGGACATCCACAAATGAAGAGGTGATCATAAAAAATGGAAAGTACGAATGTCAATTTTGTCACAAACTTTTTGAAGAAAGGCATCGTTTCAATGGTCACCTTGGGAACCACATAAAAGAATATCTTAAGAGACTTGATGCTTCCAATGGCAAAACCACTGGAGAGAGCGATGAACCTGCATTGGTCAAAATTCCTCTTGGAGCTGGAAAGATCCAAACGTTGATTGAATTTGACAGGGATTCTGATGCAATAACTGTTAACACTAAAATCAGTGATGAAATAAACTCCACCATTCCATATTGTGAATTAAAGGCTATTACTTCTGTAGAAACCCATTGTGGTGAGCAGGACAGAGTTTTTATTAGCAGCAATGATGGAGCGGGGAAGATGAATGAAGATACTGATGCTGTGGCAGCTGAAAATAGAGTTTCTTCTGAACCAGCCTTGTTGAATAATGATATTCATAGATCTTCTGATGAAACAGATGTTCCCAAGTGCCCCACCAATGGCACTGGTGATCTTGGTAGGAAGGATAAAAGCTTTAAAAACTGTTCAGTTGCTGGTGGAGCAAGGGACGTAACTTGTATTGGTCACAACAATTCAAATCATGTATCCCCTTGCTTAATTGAGGAACTCAATCAGGAGAGAGATTCTAATTGTGGTTTGCTTGCATCAAATGCTAAGGTGAACACATCTAATGATGACAGTATTGAGGATAGACATTGTTCTAGTCCAATTGATAACATGGTAATTGATGGTTGGGATATAGATGGAAAAGGTGAGCCAATAACTGGCTGTTGCAACAGTTATGCTGCAATGGGGGGGAATGCTGCTGTTAACTTGAGGGAGCAAACAATTTCTGTAGGCTGTTATGTTGCAGATAGTGAGACAGGTCTTTTTACTTTCAATGCTGTGGAAACCATGCTGGAAAAAGGTTCTAAAGGGGGTTTAACAGGTATTGAGAACAACATGAACAGTGTTTGTACTGGCATGTCAAATGAGAGCAGATTTGATGATGTGGTGAAGTCTGGGACTAATGAGATAACAATTGTTTGTTGTGGCGATAACACTGTACTGGCTGATGATAATGTGACTAGCAATGAACAGGGGGGAAATCATGGGGCTGGCTCAGTTATTCCATTTTTGAATCAGCGTACACATCTTGTTGAAAATACTATCACAGGGGCTCCTAAATGCATACTAAGAGAACCCTGTCAAGGAAAGGAATCCGAAGATTGCCCGATTACTACATCTGGTAATGAGCAATTATTCGACTTTGAAAGTAATGTAATTAAGGTTTCTAATGGCACATTAGATGTGGCCAATCACGATCAGGTTGGCAGTGAGATTGATCTAGTCCCACAAACCTTAACTAGTATTAAGCAGGAAGAAATTTCTAAAACCTTTACATTTGCTCCATTTACAAATGGATTTGCTTCAAAAGACTATGGTATCTCCAATAGTGTACTGGAGAAGCTTGAGCAGGGTAGAAATTCTGGACGCGGATCATCTGGCAATGAGCAATCCCATGATGTAAAGGATATTGTGAATGGTTTATCATTCACCACAGTGGAGGAAGACAATCAACAGGAAGTTAAAATCTCTTGCAATGGTGAGCTACATATTGCTTCAGATGACAATTGCACTGAACAGGATGCAGATGTTGGGACAGGCACTGTGCAGAAATGTTCTCTTTTTGCTGGGAGTCAGCTCGCATTCACTGCCAAAGATAATCCCACTGGTCCCTACAGTGGCGCTGTGGATGAGCTGAAGCAGAAAATGGATTCTGTAGAGAGTGCGGTTTGTCCATCTTGCAGCGAGCCAGTGTGGAGTGTTGAAAAGAATTTGCAGACTGCTTTTACAGGTTCAGTTCAGGAGGAGCCTAGGGTAGAGAACTCAGAAAATCCTAGGAAGGATGATTCAGGGATTGGTTTTAGCAGCCACCCTGGACCAGATGAAAGTGATGTCATATCTGAGTTTATGTGGAGAAACGATGGAGAAAGTAACCTGCTAAGTGATTTTGCTGATACTTCATGTCAACCAGTACAAACATCAAGCTTTTTTCCTCCATATGATGCAGTGTCAGATAAGGTATGGCGTGACCATTTTCTTTATGTTGGTGAGAAACCAATGCCTGTTTATGCTAATGGATTAGGTGGTAGCTCCATTTTTTTCTTCAGAAATTTACGTAGTTCATCTTTTTTATTGTCTCTGAGATCACCCGAGGATAATCAGTGGCAAATCTACATGCAAGGGAAGGGGGGCTATTGCCCCTCTTAATTTTTCACACTTCCCACTTTAGGCCTTGTAGTTTTCAGCTTTTCATGATATTTCCAAGTGAAAATACATTGGCCCCCCCCCCAAAAAAAAAAAAAAAAAAAATCCTATGTCTTACCTAGGAAAGAAATTGCCTTGATGAATATTTCTCACTTTGCCACTGGTAGCTTTTAATTATAGGGATCGGTGATATGAATTACCTTCTCCCCTTACATTTTGTCTTCTATGGTTTCCTTGGTCAGTATAAGGGCATGCATTTCTTTCAAGTTATTCAATGTTATATTTTAGAAAAACTGAAATATTTACTTAGACATAAATTATTTCCCAGTGAGGAGTTGATGAAATGACTGTTATTTTAGCTTTAAAACATGAAGTGAAAAGCTCTTGCTTGTTATATGGTCAGTGGAATTCTTGATTTATCATTTTTTTTTATTAATGAACAGGGTGAAAGTGAACTCTTTGCAGAGAAATTTGGTGCTACATCAGGTTTTGAAGGGCTGAAATTGGGTGGCATGGATAATATGGAATGTAATCTTCCGACTTCTCAAGTAAGCTCACATTCAGATGAATCCAAGGTTGGTACATATGATGCTGTTATACCTAAAGGGATTGCTTCATCTATTTGGCCTGCAAAGGAAGATTTGCCTTTTGTGCCAAAAGATTCAAGCAGGCACCATGTTCCTGCTGTGTGTGTCTGGTGTGGGAGGGAGATTTGTCAGGAGGCTCTTGAATCTGAAGGACAAACAAGCACCATGGGTTTTATGTGTGCAGAGTGCACTGCCAAGTTGTCCAGGCAATTCAACGGATAGTAAAATGGGTTGCCTATTAATCTTCCAGGCTCCCATGAGAAATGCTCTCATATATGCAAATTCTCATAAGGAGAACACCTCAGGTAGTTTCTACTTTTTTCATTCAGAAAGTATTTCTTTGGGCTAGAAATGATTCCATGTTTTACGTTTTCAAAAATCTATCTGGTTGTTACCCTGTAGCCTTCTAAATGTCGAGCTAGGTGACAAATTAACAATTATCTTGGTAGGTTCAAGTTTTTGAACTGTGGATATGTTTTTGGGCATGTGAATAGTTATTAGCAGACCATATTTCAATTTGTACAGACTCTGGAAAAACCCAACTGGTCAATTTAGTCTCGAATTCTTCTCTATCATGCAGCAGAAGTTGTTTATGAAGTTATTTTAATGTGCTTTCACTTTAAATTTCTATATATAGCTTTTTTACATGTATTTGACTATTATGTATCAACTATATCCAACCTTCCATGCTTGTTACGTGCTTGGGTTTGTTGTATATTTTTCCTTAAATAGCTTAGCATGCAAATGCATATGATTTTCTCTTTCTGGCAGCCTGTATGTGTCTCGCTCTGCTTCATATGGTACCTCAATGTTTGCTTCCTCTAGGATTACCCCGTTGATCAAGTTAAATGGAGAAGACCAGTTTTCTTGTACCCAGTATTACCCAGTATAAAAGACAACCTTATGCCTATAGCTCTCATGCTCTATAACAAGAATAATATTCAATCTGACTCATCCTTTATTTTCCAGACGATGTAGTGAAAGCTTGCACAAAAGCGGTCATTGGCTTATCAGGGCTATTATACGAGAGGCTGAATTTTGAAGGTCTTGTGACTCTGCTTTGACTTTTGCCAAGGGGTTAGTATTGTTTCATCTGTGTTTGGATGACTTAGTTTTGCAATTGCTTTATCTTGTGAACTCGCTAGTTTTCCATCACAAGAAAGAATCAAAAAGCTAATTGTGACCATTGGTTTAGGGGCTGAATTGGGTCTCCACTGAAATGCATCCTTTTCTTCTATTTTCAGTTTATGAAACTAACTAGTTGTTGAGATGACTGTACATGTCTAGAGATTTTTCTGTGGTGATGAATCTCCTAGATGTTATCGTTTCCATACTTCAATTTTTTTTATCTCAAAATTGATGAAGATAAAAAAATTTCCCCACATAACTTAGGGTTATCAAAATACACGGAGAAGATGAAATACCCTGGTACAAGAATATGAAAATGTATTTCTCTGTTGGCTTTGCTTTGCTTTGTTTCCTATAGAGAGATGGGATGTTCTAAAAACTTGCATTGCTTGCCTATGGTTATCCAAAAAAAATTTTGGGAGGAGCAGGGGTGTGAAACTCTGAATATCATCATTTAATGAAACTGATCTGTTTCTTAATTTTGTTAGACATTTTTTAGCCTGCACTATATAGGATCATTGCGTTGTAAACTAGGCAAAGTTTTTCAATAGTAACGCCAATTTGCTGACATGGGCGTTGGCACGTGGTAAAGTTAGATAGTCGAAGAGTGTGTGTGTGTGTGTGTGTTTTTCCCGAACAACAAATGGTTGGGTCCTCAGGTCGTTTTTGCTGTTATCCATCTTCAACGCCGTTCCTTACTGAAACGTATTTATTTATTATCTTGTCTGCATTCTTTGAAACACTTTCACTTCCGGTCATCCACTCCCCATTCTCTTTCCTTGAATGCTTGTCATTGTCCTACAAGTTGGACGAGACTGATAAGGAACTTAACAAAGCAGGTCCATCGGAACCTGCTCGCCATTCTAAAGTTAGTTGTACTGTCCATGGCTTTTTTCTCACAATAATTTTATCTGGGCCCTGCGGCGATCGGTTTGACAGCCGACTCACGCTTCAATGCCCGACAAGGTACATTCATGTGAGGACACTAGCCTCGGAACTTGAAATTCTCTTTTAATTCAGAACCGTTTAATTTCATTTGAATTTAATTTATAAATAAATTAAATTTATATGTTTAGAAGATGAAATTTAATTCATTTTGATTTTTATATTATCCTTTTTTTTGTTATTTTCATCTAACTTTTTCAAATATATATTTTTTAAAAAATGAATAGATGAGTATTTAAAAAAAAATAGTTCTAACATTAATTTTTATCTATTTGAAATTTTGAAATTGTAAATCAAGAGGTTGCAAATATAAAATTTCATTAAAAACCCTGTAAAGGGTTCCAAGCATGCTGATATTAATATTATCCTAGCAAGGTCACCTCCAAATTGCTAATGTGAAGTCAGAGAAAGATTCGTTGTTTTTCTTTTATAGCACCATTTTCTTAAGCCCTTCTGTCAAGTTTATTTTGAGAGAGTGAACCATTTAAAGAAGGAATCCGCCTAGTAGCTCAATAGGAGGGCTCGATGCTTCGAAGGACAAAAGGTTTGGTTGCCAACTTGCAAACCACTCTGTTAAACATAATGTGGCATCTTATGTGTCTGCTTTCAGGGCTGGCACAGGGAACAGACACACGATCAATGAACACCCAAAGCCCCATGCAAAAAAAAAAAATCTATTTAAAAACAATTTAAAATAAAGTTAAAATCTTCCAAAGTTGCGGTATAAAAGCCGAGGGAAATATTACAAGATGCGTTTATCAGGATGAGATGTCAAAAGCGAAGGGACAAAAAAAAAAAGAAAAAAAAAGAAGGAAGTCAAACGAGCGTGTAGCAATCAATATTTTTTCCTGGGACCGCAGAAAGAGAAGGCATTACCCATAGCAAAGCGAAACCCGCTGGATTGGCCCCCCTTCCCCTTCCCAACTAAAATGCGCACCTTCACCTTCCTAATAGCTTCCTCTCAAAACCACCCTTTCATTATCTTATAAATAATAATAATAATAATAATAATAATAATAAAAAACAACCCCCCAACTTTTATCCATTGAAATTTGATACCTCCCTCCCCCCTTTAATTTCCTAATGTTCATCATTATCAGAAACGCAACTCTAGATACTCCTACGATCCATCAAATTTTCTATTAACACTGCAATCACTCACCAAAAATATGCATTATTTTGTTGTCCCTTTCTCGATCATCTACCGACCGACCCTCCAACGCTAAAATGCGCTATCTTCTATTTCCCTCCTCTCCTTTGATCTTGTCTTGTTCTCTAACAGGCAAACATCACTGATTTTAGCGGGTTATATGTTTTTCTTTCTTTTGCGGTTTTCGATGACGCAGACTAGGGTTTGGCGACCTCGGATCTTGTTATCGATGATGATTTATGGGAGTCTTGTGTGCGCAACCGCCGCCGACTCTCATACTGTTTCGATTTGTCCAATAGAGTCTGTCACAGATTGGATCTTTGGGTTTCGAGATCAAAACTGCGTCGTTTCTGGTGCTAATGAATCTCCCTGTTTCGCTGGTGTCACCGAGGTACGCCGACACTTTTATTTCTTCCTTGCCTTCAAAAGAAAAAAAAATATCTTTCTTGGAATTGAAAACTCTATTCTGACATTCCTGTGCTTTTTTTCTTTTCAAGAAAAAGAAAAGAGTGAGCTTTATTGAAACTTGATACTGTGAATGCAATTAAATGAATTGGAATTGTAAAAATTATTCGATTGGGATTGACCCCTTTTTGTTAAGCTGTTTAATCAGAGCTGCAAGATGACACTGGAGAAAAATTATTTCAGATAAAAAATTCTATACTGTTGTCAATTTCGTGATTCTTGTGTTTGGGTTTTCATCCATGTTAGCATATCCGGGTAGCTCATTAGGCTTTCTTTTTTCTTTTTCTTTTTTAAAAAAGGTTCAGGATTTGGCAATTTATTGCCTCTTTTAAGATAATCTTAGGGAAAATTAGTTTTATCTGCGGAAATGCATTATCTGTCTGTGGAAAGCAAAAGGCATGTCTGCTAAAATATGAAAGTGATACACCTGGTTGAACAGATTTGGAAATTTGCTTTCTTGTGAATGAAAATGGTTGTGTAGTTCTTAACGACATTTATGTTTGTTGTTGTGAAGGGAGACGAGATTTCGTTACAAAAGGCACTTAGTTTAGTTCAGAAGAATAGTCATGAATATGTAGCTCTGCTTTTTTATGCATCATGGTGCCCCTTCTCTGGTACTTTTAGACCAAGCTTCTCCATCCTTTCCTCTTTGTACCCTGTGATTCCCCATTTTGCCATTGAAGAATCATCCATCAGGCCAAGGTTTGTATACTAAAAATATAAAATGCCATCTTTGTAGATTCTTACCTGCTGTTGTGGCATCTTGTAGCCTTGGAGTAATTAACATTATTGATTTTTCTGCAGCATACTATCCAAGTATGGAGTTCATGGATTTCCTACTCTTTTCCTATTGAATTCTACGATGCGTGTGCGCTATCATGGCTCACGTACTCTTGGCTCTCTTGTCGCTTTCTACAGTGATGTTACCGGTAAGGGCTTCCTTTCCTTCCTTTCCTTCATGTATTTTCAACTGAAAGCTTCCACTTCTAGTTTTTTATGATTTTGGTTTCCTCTCTTCATCTGTTTATGTACAGAAGTGTAAGGGACTTTATACTAGATTATTCAAAGTATGGAATTCCCTTCTCCTAATTGTTGATTGAGTATTTCGAATGACTATTAGTATGTAAACCATAGAAAATGGCAACACATGCTTTTCTTTCTTAAAGAACTTTCTTCTTTTATGCCTGTATTATATCGAGTTGTCTTTCTACTGCGGGATTTTATGAGCTTATTGCTTGGTTTAGGTATCAAGACTGCATTCCTGGACGAAGGATCAGTGGACAAAATTGGACGAGCATCACACCATGAAAAATATGACACACCTGAGCAAGAAAGCTGCCCGTTCTCATGGGCAAGATCTCCGGAGAATTTGTTAAGGGAGGAGACATGTTTGGCCCTGGCAACAACATTTGTGCTTCTGAGGTTGTTTTACTTGACTTTCCCAACCATGCTTGCATTTGCACAATTTACTTGGAGGAGACACGTGCAGAACATGAGACTGGGGAGCTTGTTAGAGCATCCTCGGGCTTATCTGAATCTTAATCGAGCAATACAGCTATTTAATTCCCTGAAGGAGCCATGCAAGAAGAGTAATTTGCAGGAAGGGGCAATGAATGCTAGGGCTTGGGCTTCCAAGTCCCTTGCTACTGTTTCAATAGGGGATGCAAGCACCAGTAGGGGTGCACCTGTGAGTGAATGTCGTTGAGTTTTTCTCTGGCGGAGGAATGGATATTCCACTTGTCAAAAAAGGTGGGAGGGGCTGATTAGGGATGTTCCAACAGAAAATTTGTTCGGACATTCTGTTTATGCCGAGCTGGCTTTGGTTCAAGATCATCTCGGCATTCCTGATGGTAGTGTCAGCATTTGTGACGACGATGCATGTTGACGATGTAGTAATACGTCTTCCATTTGTTTATAATTTAGAATACAATTTATTTAGCGTTAATGTCGAAATAATTGGAACTCAATTTGTGAATAGATTGTACATGAGACTCAGATGTCTTGTCGCCTTTTCTTTTCCAAATAAGCAAGCATGTCAATCTGCGTTTCATACGATATTTTGAAAATTTTGACACTACGACGAGATTGCCCTCGCAAATTTATAACTTTTTTGGAGAATGTAGTGAAACTTTTTTTAATGTATAATGTTTTTTTTGTGGATTCTATATTTCTAATAATTTTGTTAAATTACGCGACACTTGTTGAAAATTTATGCATTAACTCATAAAATAGGATGTTCGTTTGAAAAATAAAAATATAAATCAAGGAAATTTAAATTAAAAAACCCAAACGAACGAAAACTAAAAACAAAGTTTAGTTACAAATACTCTTTTGTTAGAAATTTATATTTTCTTATAAATATTTAATAAGAGGGTATTTGTAACTAAATTTTTTTATGTTTTTAATTTTATGTTAAATTCCCTTTGGCTTCGTGAGTTTATTTTGTGTTTTTTTTTTATTTTTTAATATTATGTTAATTGAGAAGTGTTAATAATTTTGTTTTGGCATGTTAATCCAGATTGACTGAGATTGTTTTTTTAATTAATTTTTTTTAGTTTCATCATTTAACATCAAATTTATTATAAATTAAATTTCATAATTATAATGATCTCATAACTTGGTATGCAGATTGATAGATGAACTCGAGTTGATATGAATTGATCCAATATGTTATCATCTTAATGTTTATTAAGAAAATTTCATCTTAAATATTTATTTTGAGTCAAAGTATATTTTTATTGATTATCCAAATTATTTTTAGATCTTAAATATTTATTTTGAGTTAAAGTATATTTTTATCGATTATCCAAATTATTTTTAGATCCGTTAAGATGACTAGGTCATATCAAATCAATTTTTATATAATTTAATTTTTTTCTATTAAAAATACTATAGAACATTTTTTTTTTACATTAAAAAAATATTCCAACCCCAACATAACATGCGACAATTATCTAGTAATTACTTTATCAACAATGATTCTAACGATTTATTTCAAGTAGAAAAACATATACAGAAATAAAAAATCAAACAACATCAGCTTTGATAAGAATATTTTATACTAATCTTTAAATATATATATTTTTAACTATCTCTCATTATGATTTATCTCTCTTCAATAAAGTAATTATTTTTAGCTATTTCTAGAATATTTTAAAATTTCATGAAAATGTGTACATCAACTTTCATTTGTCAGTTAAAACTTTTTTGAAATAAAATCTTAGATATAACTCGTTCTGTTACTGCAGGTTGAGCCAAAAAAAAAAGGAATGTAAAAGAAAAAAATCTAAATACTAAAAAACTCTTGTAATCAAACTTGTTTCTTTCATACTTAAAAACTTATATAAATTCATAATTAATTAAATTATATTTGAGTTGTTCTTATGTAACTTTATTTAACTTTATTATCTCAATATTTCTAAAAAAAAAAACAAAAACAATATGTCATGTTAATTCACTAAATCCACAATCCTGGTCATAAATTTCATTTAATCTAATTAATTTTTTTTATTATATGATAAAAATTAATTTAACATTAATTGAAAAAAAATTAATTAAAAATTTTATATTAAAAAATAAAATAAAAAAATAAAAAATCTGGGCCACTTGCTTTTCTTTTTTATGACGTCAGTCTTCACATTTTCGCTGAAATAAAATTTTGAAACCAGTAGGAATCAAATCTACGACCTCAAGCATCGATATGAATGCTTCAACCAGTTGAGTTACTGATAAATTTGTTAACAAATGCTTAAAATAATATTTTAATTTGATTTATTGTTTATTTAAACAGTTCAACCATCATTAATTATTTTAATTGTTTTAATAATATCTTTTTATTATTGTTGTTGTTGTTATTATTTAAATAA
>Ga0325400_1004576_pt1 | contig 12826 bp, 12 predicted proteins | sample PopdelMetagenome_2_FD_205662 | JGI IMG/M metagenome (GOLD analysis project Ga0325400, IMG submission 205662) | Populus deltoides microbial communities from Bellville, Georgia, United States - Xylem-PdKOR-R1 | ecosystem: Host-associated > Plants > Phyllosphere > Stem > Wood/Secondary xylem...
CAGGGTATCGATCCGCCGTCCCCAAACGGCCGCGTCGTCGTGCGCGCAATTGATGCGGATACAATCCATCCCCTGCTCCAGCAGCGCGTGAACCAGGCCGTAATCATCGGCGGCTTCGGCCCGACCCAGCGAAGAAAGGCCCAGGGTAGTGGGCTGCTTCTGCAACGGGCGCAGGTCTCGCTGTCGAAGGCGTAGATAGTGCAGCAGGTTCCGGGCGCTCTGGTGATAAGTCGGCAGTAGGCGGTCCGGCGTGGGGAGGGCCCGATCGGCGAAGCATAGCGTCGCGCCGATAAACGCTTGATCAGGGTCGAAACGGATGGGGCTGGCTTTTTCGTGAACTCGTTCATCTAATCACAGCACCCCCGTGGCTGTTCTGTCTTTAACCACTGGGCGGGCAAGAGTTTGGCGTTGCTCATCCGAAAGCAGGTTGGCTGTTCCGGCGCCCACCCATCAGCGCATTGCCTGCCCGGATTGGGCTACCTAGCAGATAGGGTTTACGTACATTTCCAGACAGAAAGTGGTGAGCAGCAACGGCTTTAACCACTTACTAAAGAAATGTGTGTATATACATTAAATGTTATTTAAATGTGCTAAACTTGCCCCGTAGTTGATTAATAATGACACCAATTCTTAAACTCTGTCCTCTATGAATCATCTGTCCGAACGAGTGGCCGACCTGGTCTTAATGGCGATGGGTCTGGTGGGTCTTATGATCCTCGTAACGCTGGTAAGCAATTAGTCGGCTCGGCACTGGCGGGAGTTGAATAAGCTCTGCCGGCGCCGAACAACGGGCGGCTTACTTCTAACCAAAACAATTCCGTACATCCTCCGTAACGTTAAGCCCTGACCGGTCTGGTCGGGGCTCTTTTGTTTAGTGCCCCCCACTCCAAAAGGGCCGGTTGGCCCAACAACAGCCGGGGTGTATTCTTCCGCTCAACAGGTACCCAGGCGAAGGGGTTGGTCTGCACATTGTCAAACGACTATGTGAGTTGTTGAATGCCAGCATGGATGTAGAAAGCCGTAAGGGGCGGGGCACTCTGTTCCGGATTCACCTTTCAGACTCGAAGAATGAAATGAGGCTGGGTCGTTGTCCTGGCTCAGATGGGCTCGGGCGATACGGCGGGTCTAGCCCACTTCAATGCGCTGGGGTCGCGAACGGGTCGGTTCGGGTTTAGCCAGCCGGGCGTTCATTTCTTCCTCTTCGGCCTGCGAAGCCTGGAGTACACCCACAAAAATGCGGTAACAGCAGTAAAAAACGCCAATGACGACGCTGAGAATGATACGCAGGGCCTGCTCGGAAACGTGCCAGGTCAAATAAATCAGTGCCGCGACAAAGGCAATGGTCGCTAGATTGATAAGCAGACTTTTCATCGGTGGATACGCAACGATCGATTTACGGTAAGTATTAGGTTACGGTGGGGGCGGGCCAGCTTCGTCGCACGGGCGTTGAAAGCATGGATTTGAGCCGCACAGTTATCTTCTCAAAAAAAGGGCCAATCTGCAGCTGAGGCTAAAAAGTTTGATGTCTGTTAATTAAGGTTATTTTGCGGTATAAATGAGCCGCAGGAAATACCGTTTACTCACTTTAATTCTACCTAACCAAGCGCTGAGTAGTTTCGCCCATTTTAATAGAAAAATTTTATAGCTTTTTTATTGGTGATAAATATTATCTATGTGATTGTCGGTTCTATCGAAAAAAAGTAACGGAATTTTGCGGTCTAAAAGCCGATTTTAGCAAACAGGACGTCTTTTAATCAGTTAGTTACGTAAAGTTGAACCTTTAACGCTGGAGCATATGGGTCGTCTATCTGAAGTTACAACCAACTGCGTAATGGCTCTGATGGGGCTGATTGGTTTAATGATCCTGGTGGTCGTTGTAGGCTGGTGAGTGAGGAGACGCAGTCCGAACTTATCAGGAAATCGCGTAGCTAATTGATTGGTGTCTGTTGGTTAATTAGCCCCTTGTCCGTACTTTCTCCGTGACGTTGCGCCCCGACCACCCTGGTCGGGGCATATAGTTTTAGATCCTGCCTGCTGAGCGCTTCTACAGAACAAAGCTGATTGGCAGATTGTAACGACAGTTTACCGCCCGACCCGCCTGCTGGCCGGGTGTCCACTTAGGCATGTCCTGAACGAGTCGCACCGCTTCGGCTTCCAGTTCCGAATCCACTTTGTTCAGGGCGCGAACATCCTCAATACCGCCCTGCTCATTTACGATGAACGTAACAAACACCCGGCCTTCCCGACGCGCTTTACGGGCAGCTTCGGGGTAACGCAGGTTAGTCTTGATGTACTTACCCAATTTATTCATCCCGCCGGGAAATCCGGGCGGCTTTTCGACAACCGTAAATATGACACGCGGTGTCGTTAAAGCCGAGTCCGGCTGGGTTTGCTGGGCCAGAGCGGTGCTCCAGAGCAGGCTCATTAGCCCCAGGAAGGAAGCCATTCGTTGTGTGTTCATTCGCATTGGATGGATTTGAAGTTTACCGAAAAATACCGATTGAAGGTAATAAGCGTCTAATAGCCAGTCTACTTGTTTTTACTCAGCGGTCGTTCCAAACCCTGAAATTTATCGACAGAAACGGGCCGTTTACCGCAAATAGCGCCGGTCGGGCAACGTTTGCCGCGTGGACTGCGTACTTTCTGTAGCTAACCGATTTTATACAATCCACCAACATGAAAGACGACACCCCACGGACCCACGCAGGCTTATTGGATATCCGAAAAATTAAACGAGCCATCGGCCGCGAACTGATTCCTCTGTTTATCTTGGCCGCCTTGATGGGCTGCTCAAAAGAAAGCGATACCATTGCCGCCAGTGATTCCACCACCGGGGGCAGCACAACCACCGCGGAGGGAACGATTGCCATTGATAGTACCACTACGTTGTCCACCGCGCCCGAAGGCAACACCGGCACGGCCGCCGATGAAGAAGACGTACTGGCCAACTCCACGTTTTCCTCGACCGTAACCATCACCTTCGGCAGCTCCGTTGGCATCGACAATCCACTGGCCGCCGGTGGGGTAACGGTCACCGAAACCAACGGCGACGTGGTAATTAATTCCACCGCCACCGGCGTCGAGTACGTGCTGGCGGGTACCACAACCACCGGCTCGGTAAAAATCTACAGTGACAAGAAGTTCAGGCTCACCTTAAACGGCGTCAGCATCGCCAGCAACGACGGTCCGGCCATCAACATCCAGTCCAGCAAGCGGGTGTTCGTCGTGCTGACGGACAACACCACCAGCACCCTGACCGACGCTGCTGCCTACACGGCCAGTGGAACGGAGGACATGAAGGGCACGCTGTTCAGCGAAGGTCAGTTGATTTTCAGCGGTACCGGGAGCCTGAACGTAAAGGCGAATTACAAACACGCCATTGTGAGCGACGATTACGTCCGGGTGATCAGCGGAGCGATTACGGTGACGGGCGCCGTCGGGGACGGGATTCACACCAATGACGCCTTTATTGCCGATGGCGGGACCATCAGTCTGACGGGTTCCGACGACGGAATTCAGTGCGACGAAGGGTACATCGTCATCAACAACGGGACAATGACCATCAACGTAGCCGACAAGGGCATCACCGCTTCGTACGATACCGACACCGCGATTGACCCCTACCTGACCATCAACGGCGGCACGATCACTGTTACCTCGTCGGCGGGCGAAGGCATCGAAAGCAAAAGTGTCCTGACCATCAACAACGGGAATCTAACAATAAAAACCGCCGACGATGGCCTGAACGCGGGTACGTTCATTTACATCAACGGGGGAACGATCTATTCGTACAGCACGTCCAATGACGGGGTCGACTCTAACGGCAAGCTGACCGTCACGGGTGGGAAGGTAATCGCCGTGGGGGCCACCGCGCCGGAAGAAGGGTTTGACTGCGACCGGAATACTTTCAAAATAACGGGCGGTATTCTGGTGGGTATCGGCGGGGCCAGCAGTACGCCAACCGCGAGCGTGAGCACCCAGCCTTCGGTGCTACTGGGCGGTGGAACGGCCAGTCAGCTGATTCATATTCAGTCGAGCGATGGCGCCGAAACCCTGACATTCCTGATCCCGAGGACGTATTCTACGATGTTATTTTCGAGTCCAAAGCTGAAAATGGGCCAGACTTACAACGTCTACACGGGTGGCCGTGTAGCGGGCGGAAGCGGGTTAAACGGTGTGTACACGAGCGGAACGTATTCACCGGGTACGCAATCCAGGACCTTTACTACCAGCAGCATGGTTACCCAGGCCGGTGGTGGTACGGGCCGCTAAACCGCTGTTTTTTCCGGTTAAACCCGTTCCATCCCGTTTCTTCCGTGTCACCGGCGCGGGAGAAACGGGCTGTTTTTTTGGGTTGGATGGGCCAAACGAAAACCCTGCCGGCCCCTTCCTGCGTTATCTTAGAAACCGGTCAAAACGGGACTTTAACTTGTAAAAGCAGGTGGTTCCTCGTTAATTGGCCGTTAGTTGCAGCCTGAATAAGTAGAAAACGAATTGGTGGATGAAGCCATTGGAAGAAGTACCTCAGCCGAGCCGGGCCGAGCGCGGGCAACAATCGACGCTGGTTGGCATGGTGGTTAATATTGGTTTAATGATCATTAAGGGGCTGGCCGGCTGGCTCGGCAATTCGTACGCCCTGATTGCGGATGCGCTGGAGTCGGCGACCGATCTGATAACTTCCGCCTTTGTGTGGCTGGGTCTGCGAACGGCTTCCAAGGAGCCCGACGCCAATCACCCCTACGGCCACGGGAAGGCTGAACCGCTGGCGGCTCTGCTGGTCGCGCTGGCCCTGTGGGGCGCGGCCGCTCTGATTGGCGTACAGGCCATCGAAAACATCCGGACCCCCCACCCGCTGCCCAAGGCGTTTACGCTGTTCGTGCTGGCCGGGGTGGTGGCCGTGAAGGAAATCCTGTTCCGGCGGGTTGCCCAGGTCGGCGCGGAGGTGGAAAGCAATGCCGTAAAAGCCGATGCCTGGCACCACCGCAGCGACGCCATTACTTCCCTGACGGCTTTTATCGGCATCACGGTGGCCCTCGTCGGCGGGCCGGGTTACGAAAGCGCCGACGACTGGGCGGCCCTGGTGGCTTCAGGGATCATCATCTTCAACGCCTACCACATTTTTCGGCCGGCTTTCGGGGAGATTATGGACGAGACGCCCCCCGGCGACTGGAAAGCCGAGATTGAAGGAATCGCCAGGCAGGTACCCGGCGTGCAGGGCATTGAAAAATGCTACGTACGAAAAATGGGGTTGGAGTATTTTGTCGATTTGCACCTGCAGGTTGACGGCGACCTGACGGTTCGGCAGGGACACGCCATTGCCCACGCGGTGAAAGAAGCCATCCGGAAGCAGAAGTCGATGATTTACGACGTACTCATCCATACCGAACCGGCGGATTAGGACTTCAAACAAACGGGTTGCGCAGGACGTTAAGTCGGGGCACTAATCAACCACCTATTTCAACGCATGAATCCAATTGCCGCATCAACGGAAGCCGCGGATGAGTCGACCGACCGCCTGAATGACCTCGAAAAAGAGCTTTGGGACCAACTGACGGCGGCCCTGCAGCAGAAAGACAGCTCTTTCCGAAATATAGTGTTTGCCACCCGAACCGACGACGTAGTAGCGGGTGCCGACGCGCGGATGGTCGTGCTACGGGATGTCGATGCCGCCCAGAAGCGGATTTGGTTTCATACCGACGTGCGGTCAGAGAAAGTAGCTCAGTTATTGGCTTTTCCCCGGGCGACGCTTTTGTTCTGGGACGAAAAGCAGCAGATTCAGCTCCGACTGATGGTGGAAATCCGCCTGCATACCAACGATACCAGCGCGGACGAACAGTGGAAAAAGCTGTGGGTAGGCGGCCGGAAAACATACCTGTCCGAGCAAAAGCCCGGCAGTGCACAGGCTGCGCCCTATCCCGGCTTCCCCGCTCAGCTGGGGGAAGAACTGCCTTCGGAGGAGGAAAGCGAAAAAGGCCGGGGAAATTTTGCCGCCATTGAATGTTGGGTCAACAGCCTGGAATATTTGCACCTGAGCCGGAGCGGCCAGACCCGGGCGCGGTTCTCCTACGAGCCGGACAGGCATTTCAACTGGCTGGCGCCCTAAGGTCAGAATGGGGTTGTTTGTACTGGAAAAACGAGCCATCCAGTACAAACAGACGAGCCGTTAAATAAAGCTGTCGTCGAGGTCCTGGACCACGGTCAGATCTTCGGCCGCGTACCATTCTTCGCTGTCGTCGCTGAGTCGGCAAAGGGCCTGATCGCCTTCTTCATTCAGGCTCGAGATGGTCATGGGCTGTCCCTGATTGACTGCCGGATTCTGGTGTTTTACGCTATCGCCGTAGTGCATGAATTCGTCAACTTGGTTTCTGATTAAAGATAAGTCAGAACAGACCTGCTTTGTTTAACCAGCGCCGGGTGATGAATACGCCACTTTCCCGGCTTATTTTTGGCAGTATATGGATGCTGGTTTATCAACCGATTACCTGGTTACCGGAAATGCGTACCGCGACGGAGCGCCGTTTGGGGGCTGGTTTGTCGCCCGTTTCATCGATCCCCAACAGGGTCTACGCTCCCGAATGGGCCGGCTTTCGGCGCTGGCTGACGCGCAGGGCGACTTTGAACTGAAGCTTTTCGCGCACCGGGCGGGGCATCGGGAAGAAAAGTTTTTTCCCTACAACCGAACCGCCACCACGCTGTCGATGCTGGTGGGAGCGGGGCATTTTGAAATCGATTTCTGTTTTGAAGGGCAGTACCAGCGCGTTGTGCTAGAGGAAGAGGGCGATTATGCGCTATGGGCGCCCGGGGTGGGTCATCGCTGGTACGCCCGGCAGGACTCAACCCTTTTTACCGTCAGAAGCCCGGCCGTCGATGCGACCGATCAGGCGCCGACGCCCCCGGAACAAGTGCCCAGCGCACTCCGGGAACGCTGGGCTACCCATCCGTTATAAACGCTTTAAAAAGTCAGTACAATTTTTCCGGTAGTCCGGCGGCTTTCCAGTCGTTTGTGCGCTTCGGCAATGCGGTCGGCGGGTAGGACTTCTTGCACCGTAACGATTAGCTTGCCGTCGGTGATGAGCCCGCTGATTGTCTCCAGGTCAGAGCCGCTGGTGTGAACCAGAATGCGTTCGGCGTGGATATCGGGCCGGGTTTCCAGCACTTTAGCCATGTCGCCGTACGCAATGGAAATCAGCCGTCCCTGCGGTTTAAGCACCTTGGCCGAAGTGAAAATCGTGTCTGCTCCGGCGGTGTCGAACACCAGATCCACGTCACGGACGGCTTCGTCAACCGGCGTTTGCTGGTAATCAATGAACTCATCAACGCCCAGCGACTGAACAAACTCCCGGTTCTTACCCGATGCGGTGCCAATCACATAAGCACCATACGCCTTGGCAATCTGCACGGCCAGGTGACCCACGCCCCCCGAAGCCGCCTGAATCAGTACGCTCTGCCCTTTTTTCAGCTGACCGTGTTCGAGCAGGCCCTGGTACGCCGTCAGAATAGCCAAGGGGGCGCCGGCTGCCTGTTCGAAAGGCAGGTTAACGGGTTTCAGCGCCAGATGCGCGGCCGGTGAAGCCACGTATTCCGCATAGGCGTTGCCCGGCTCCGGAAAGTTAACCATGCCATAGACCGCATCGCCCTTCTTAAACCGAGTCACTTCTGAGCCGGTTTCAACCACTTCGCCGGCCACATCCCAGCCGAGAATAATGGGGCTTTTGTAGTTTTTGGCGTAAGGCGTCGTGCCGGTCCGGGTTTTGTAATCAGCCGGGTTAATGCCAAAAGCTTTGGTTTTAATCAACACCTCGTCCGGTCGGATGGTGGGTTGGTCGACTTCTTCGATAGCCAGGTTTTCGGGACTTCCCCAGTCTTTTAAAACAACAGCTTTCATTCGGTTGATGGATTATGAATTTAATTTTTAAAGGGTCTGTGAGCGCTTTCCTTCATTGGTGGCACCACTCCGAGTCGTACCACCAATGAAGGAAAGCGCTTAACTTAACAGGGGCAAAGCTATTTCTTCACCCAGGCCGCAATTGAGTCAACGACTTCGATGGGCAGGTAGTTTTGGGTCTGATAGTCTGCGGGGGTGCTGCCCGGCAGAAAAATGTGGTTTAATCCTTTGAAAGACCGGAACTGGACGTTCTTCTTTCCTTTCAAGGCCTGCTGCCATTGGTTGTAGTCGGTCAGGGTGACCTGCCGGTCATTCTCGCCCTGCAAAATAAGGATCGGGCATTTAAGGCTTTGGGCGGTTTGGGTGGGCGAATACTTTTTCAGGGCCAGCCAGTAGGTGCCTGATAAACGAAGCGGTAAACTATCGGCGGGCGTACTGGCGCTCAGGGACGAATGTTTTACCTGACTGGCCTGCCGTTTTGCTTGTTCGATGGCTCTTTTCTCTTCGTCGCTTACTTGACCGTCGCTGTTGGCTAAGTAAGTATATTGCTCGACGATCAGATCTTCCAGCGGACGGGCGTTTCCGGCCATCAGGATAATGCCGGCCAGACCGGGATTTTCGGCGGCAATGGTTGGCGCCAGCATCGCGCCCAAACTGTGGCCCAGCACAAACACCTTCTTTTTATCGGCCCCCGGCTGGCTGCGGGCCAGTTCAATGGCGGATTTTACATCCTGCGTGACTTCTTCCTGGTAGGTTATCGTGGCCGGATTCAGTTTGTTGCCGGCCACGTAGGTCCGCTTGTCGTAGCGCAGACTGGCAATGCCCTGACTGGCCAGCCCTTTCGCCAGATCCCGGAAAATTTTGTTGGGACCAACACTCTCATCCTTGTCGTTAGGACCTGAACCGTGAACAAACACCACTACCGGAAACTCCTGGCCGCTGCCGGGATACGTGAAAACGGCGGGTAAACTAAATTCGCCCGTCCGGACGGTGAGCTCGGTTTCTTTCAGGGCATCCGGCCTGACATACGGCGCATCCGCGTAGGTTGTGGCCTTCATCCTCGGTTGGCTGGGCAGAAAAAGACCAATCAGATTACCGGCTGGATTGAAGGAACAGCGAATATCAAGTTCACCGTTTGCAAACTGACAGACAACATCATAAGCCTTGTTTTCGGCCACGGTTCGGGTTGTTCCGATTTGGGTAAAGGTGCCCATCCTCTGGTTCAGCGAGGACCAGAGCTGCCCCAGCAGCGTCGGGGTGATCTGAGCGGCTACGGACGGATCAACCATTGCCGCGGCTGAATCATAAGTGGCCTGCGACAGCAGCGTGACGAACCGCTCCGCCTTCCGGGCGCTTCCCTGCGCCTGAACTTGAATGCTGATCAACCAAAGCAGTAGAACGTGGCTAATTGTCTTCATAAATGTCTTTTTGTCGGGGGTAAGATAGCTTCTTTTAGCAATTACAGAAATAAAAATGGCGGGCTAGGGGTACGAATTGAAAGGCCCGGCGTGTATACGGCGTGTTCATCCCGTTAATTCATCTATCTTTGTAGCCGTGGAAAAAGAGCGAACGTAACCGTTCAATCATTCAATTATTGCTACGTGGAAACAAACGAACAACCGGGCGTCGAAACGCTCCCAACCGTCGAAACTGCCCGTAAACTGGGCCTGCTCCCCGAAGAGTACGACCGAATCAACGAGATTTTAGGTCGGCAACCCAACTTTACCGAACTGAGTATCTTTTCGGTCATGTGGTCGGAGCACTGCTCGTATAAAAACTCGATTGTCTGGCTCAAAACGCTGCCCCGTGATTCGGACCGTATGCTGGCCAAGGCGGGTGAGGAAAACGCCGGACTGGTCGACATCGGCGATGGCCTGGCCTGTAGTTTCAAGATCGAGTCGCACAATCACCCCTCGGCGCTGGAACCTTATCAGGGGGCCGCAACGGGCGTCGGCGGGATCAACCGCGATATTTTTACGATGGGCGCCCGGCCCATCGCCCAGCTGAACTCACTGCGGTTCGGGAATCTGGGCCTGCCCAAAACCCGGCGCCTGCTGCGGGGCGTGGTCAAAGGCATCGGCGACTACGGCAATGCCTTCGGGATTCCGACCGTCGGCGGTGAAGTTTACTTTGATGATTGCTACAACGTTAATCCCCTGGTCAACGCGTTCTCGGCGGGTATCGTGGAGGTGGGTAAATCGGCCTCCGCAACGGCCTATGGCGTTGGCAATCCGGTGTTTATCGTCGGCTCGGCAACGGGCAAAGATGGGATTCACGGCGCCACGTTTGCTTCGGAAGACATCAGCGATAAGTCCAGCGAAAAACTGCCCGCCGTTCAGGTTGGCGACCCTTTCATGGAAAAACTCCTGCTCGAAGCAACGCTGGAAGTGCTGGCGACGGGTAAGGTGATCGGGATTCAGGACATGGGCGCGGCCGGAATTATCTGTTCCACTTCCGAGATGAGCGCCAAAGGTGAACACGGAATGGACATCGACCTCGACAAAGTGCCGACGCGCCAGGCCCACATGCAGCCTTTTGAAATTCTGCTGTCGGAGTCGCAGGAACGGATGCTGGTGGTGGTTGAAAAAGGCCAGGAGCACGTTATCAAGTCTATTTTTGACAAGTGGGACCTGAACTGCGAACAGATTGGCGTGGTGACGGATACTAAGCGGCTGCACTTCCACCGCTATGGTCAGCTGGTGGCCGACGTGCCCGCCAACGATCTAGTACTGGGTGGGGGCGCTCCGCAATACCGGCGTGAGTTCCGCGAACCGGCTTACTACCAGGAGTTTAGAAAATTTGATATTAACAGCGTTCCTGACCTTGGGGCGACGGAAGTGGGCGCGGTCGCGAAACACCTGCTGACGCATCCGAACATCTGTTCGCGCCGGTGGATTTATGAGCAGTACGACTCGATGGTGGGCACGGCCAACCGCAGCACCAACGCGCCGTCGGATGCCGCCGTGGTTCAGGTTAAGGGCACGGACAAAGCCATCGTGATCACCGTCGACTGTAACAGCCGCTACGTCAACGCCGATCCGGAAGAAGGCTGCGCCATTGCCGTGGCCGAAGCCGCCCGCAACATTGTCTGCTCCGGTGGTGAACCGCTGGCCATTACGAACTGTCTGAACTTTGGTAACCCCTATGTGCCGGAAGTTTACTGGCAGTTTGTGGGTGCCATCAAAGGCATGAAAAAAGGCTGCGAGAAGTTCGGCACGCCGGTAACAGGGGGGAACGTGAGCTTCTACAACCAGAGTTCTGACGAAGGGCCCGTCTTCCCGACGCCGACTATTGGAATGCTGGGCCTGATGGACTCGCCGGATAACCGCATGACGCTGAACTTCCGCCAGGCGGGTGACGCGATTTATCTGGTTGGGCAAACGAAAAATGACCTGGCCTCGTCGGAATATTTGTATTCGTACCGCAGCGTGAAAGGTTCTCCGGCGCCAGCCTTTGATCTAGACGAAGAGTATGCCCTGCAGCAGGTGGTGAAAGGCTTGATTGCGGAGAAACTGGTTGTTTCGGCGCACGATCTTTCGGACGGTGGTCTGTTCGTGGCTCTGGCTGAATCGGCGATGACGGGGGGCGTTGGCTTTGCCGTTCAGACCGATGCGTCACTGCGCAAAGATGCCTTCCTGTTTGGCGAAAACCAGAGCCGGGTCGTTGTTTCGGTTACGGCTGAACAACAGCCGGCTTTTGAATCGTTTGTGCAGCAGAGCGGAGTCGCTTTCCAGCGTCTGGGTGAAGTAACCACGGGTAACTTTACGATCGACGGTGAAACCATTCTGGCGGTCGCCGAAGCACAGGAGCTGTATAACAATGCGTTAGGGAGAATCCTGGAATAAAAACCGGTTCTTACCAATTGTCAATCGCCCGGCCTCCACAGGTTGGGCGATTGCATTCCTGCTGCGTTGAACAATCGCCTGGGCGTGTCGTCGGTGTTCCAACGGTTAACCGATTAATGGGGTCTGGGAGTAAACCAGTTGCTACGCCATGAAACGCTCCATCGTCCTGACTGCCTGTCTTGTTCTATCGCTGTGGAGTTGCCAGAAGATAGACCTTGATCTACCCATTTTGAGTAAGCAGGAGTCGCTGTTCTTATCAACTATTCAGTTGCCTCTCTCCTGGAAGCGAGTGAACATTCAATGCTATGAGCAGTGCGCCAAGCTGGTTGGGCATAAGGAGGAGATTTTCGTGGACTACGGCCCGTTTGCTTTTTCTTCCGTTGATCAGGTGATCAAGGACGCCCGAAATGACCCCCAGGTTGAACGGATCACGCCCTTTTACATTCTTGATTACCGGGTTCCTACCCGAAGCGTTTTGATCCGGTATAAATCCATTAACGGGAAAAAGCGCAACGGCCTTTTTATCGAAAGACGGAAGCCGGCAAGTCAGGGTGCTTTAAACAGTGTCGTGCTGTATGGGACTTACTCAACCCTTGATTGGGATCTGTTACAGATTTACCGCACGTTCCGGTTTAAGCCATGATGTGAGCTTATGGGTGAAACCGAAACGGCTTATAATCGCTCTAGTAAGAATGCCCCAGCCATTACAGCCGGGGCAATCAAGTTACGGAAGTACAGGAAATCCCATCTTCGCTGCTCATAAGTAAGCAAAAGGAGAGCCAGGTACGCTACCGAATACTAACATTACGTATTGATTGACAAGTTACGGCAGCCTGACAAGCCAGAGTTGAATAAAAACTGGCGCTGCTCTTATTGATAAATCCTCCGAATGCGTTATTTTATTGAACTATCTTACCGGGGAACGGCTTACCACGGCTGGCAAATGCAGGCCAACGGTATTAGCGTGCAGGAAGTGCTGGAAAAAACGCTCAGTACTATTCTGAAACAACCCATTTACGTTACCGGAAGCGGCCGAACGGATGCGGGGGTCCACGCCGAGCAGCAGTTTGCGCACTTCGACATAACAGACCCGGTT
>Ga0325400_1004579_pt1 | contig 12817 bp, 4 predicted proteins | sample PopdelMetagenome_2_FD_205662 | JGI IMG/M metagenome (GOLD analysis project Ga0325400, IMG submission 205662) | Populus deltoides microbial communities from Bellville, Georgia, United States - Xylem-PdKOR-R1 | ecosystem: Host-associated > Plants > Phyllosphere > Stem > Wood/Secondary xylem...
AACCACTTGCATGGTCCAATCCCAAGTTCGATTTTCAAACAAGAGAACTTGCGAGTCCTTATTCTTGCGTCCAATAGTAAATTGACAGGTGAGATTTCTTCTTCTATTTGCAAGCTGAGATACCTTCAGGTCATGGACTTGTCCAACAGCAGCTTTAGTGGTTCTATGCCACTATGTTTGGGGAACTTCAGCAACATGCTCTCGGTATTGCATCTAGGCATGAACAATCTTCAAGGCACCATCCCTTCAACATTTTCAAAGGATAATAGCTTGGAATATCTCAACCTCAATGGAAATGAATTAGAAGGGAAAATATCACCGTCTATCATCAACTGCACAATGTTGGAAGTGCTTGATCTTGGCAACAACAAGATTGAGGATGCATTTCCCTACTTTCTAGAAACGCTTCCAAAGCTGCAAATTCTTGTCCTAAAATCGAATAAACTCCAAGGTTTTGTGAAGGGTCCAACTGCACATAATTCCTTCTCTAAATTACAGATTCTTGACATCTCTGACAATGGTTTTATTGGGTCATTGCCAATTGGGTATTTCAATAGTCTTGAAGCAATGATGGCCTCAGATCAAAACATGATTTACATGAAAGCAACAAATTACTCTAGCTATGTCTATTCCATAGAAATGACATGGAAAGGTGTAGAAATTGAGTTTCCAAAGATACAAAGTACCATCAGAATACTTGATTTGTCAAAAAACAATTTCACTGGAGAGATTCCAAAGGTGATCGGAAAGCTTAAAGCACTCCAACAACTCAACCTTTCTCATAATTCCCTTACAGGTCATATCCAATCATCATTAGGAAATTTGACCAATTTGGAATCATTAGATCTATCTTCAAATTTGCTTACCGGAAGGATTCCAACGCAGCTGGGGGATCTAACATTTCTTGCAATCCTAAACCTTTCACATAACCAGCTCGAGGGGCGTATACCAAGTGGAGAGCAGTTCAACACCTTTAATCCAAGCTCATTTGAAGGAAACTTGGGTTTATGTGGATTTCAAGTACTAAAAGAATGCTACGGTGACGAGGCACCATCATTGCTGCCATCAAGCTTTGATGAAGGAGATGGTTCAACATTGTTTGAAGATGGATTTAGATGGAAAGCTGTGACAATGGGGTATGGATGTGGGTTTGTGTTTGGAGTTGCAACGGGATACATCGTGTTTAGAACGAAAAAACCTTCATGGTTTTTTAGGATGGTTGAAGATATATGGAATCTCAAGATCAAGAAAAAAAAAAAAAGAATGTTAGCAGATATGGTGCTAGAAGAAACTAAATAATTCAATTGATATTTTCAAGTAAGTTTTGCAAGCATTTGAGTTTTCGGATTTAATGTTCACAGTTTATGTTAGGCTATATTTTCTCTACAATTTATTTGATCAGTCTTACCTTTCTAATTTTGCAGTACAAACAAGATATCAAGTGGATTTGACATTAAAACAACACTAAGGTGGCAGATTCATCGTATTGGATTCCCTTTCCCTTTTTCTTTTTTTTACTTTCAAGGTTACTTTTACGAAAAAGATTCCATGTATGTAATAGGTCAAGCAAGCAATAGTTTGTGTTAACTATAAAATCATTTATGTTTTATTGAGTTATGAACATTTCCTTATTCTTGGTCACTTAAATAAATCTCCCTTTCTGGGGGTATTTTGAGATTTAGAGAGTTATGAACAGATTGCTTTACAAACCTACGAGTGCAAGCAAATTAAAACAATTGTTATAAAGTTAAAAGAACAACACTCGACTGACTGATGGATTTAGTTCTTATAACAGCAGCAATATTTACAAGCAAAATAGAGCAATTCTGATAACTTGTAAGTCATAAATAACTATTAAAAAGTGTAACAAGCCCATCTCAACAGGCACAACTCTTACACAGAGCCAAAATCAGTCAACATTGATGATTTAGAAAATCAAGATAGGTATTGATACCATGTTAAGAGCTCTAGGCTACAGCAAATCTACAATCCTAAGTCGCCTAAAAACAACATATTCTACTTAGAACATTTCAGAATAGGAAAAACATTAAAATAATTTAAAATACAATTTCTCATGGCCTGACATTAAGAAAAAACAGATGAATATTTCAAGGGTCTTGATTATCCAACTGAAGATTCAAGATTTGAGATACTGCGAGTTTAGAGAGCTTATTAGTTGCGGCTTGAACCTGATAGTCATCTGACTGCCTTGGCCACTCATTTGCAGCAACCCTAGTCTTAGTTGATGTGCCAAGAACTCTCTGCAAGTCTGACTACGACAATGGCCTTGAACCTGATAGTCATCTGAGGTGCCTGAGAAAGAATCACGATGTAGAAACTCAATAAAGGGTTAAAAAATCGACAACAAGCTCAAACAATGGAAAGATAAAATCCTCATGGTAATATTTTTGACACCAATAGCTATCCCTTGTAGTCCATAAAAACACTTTGTTTAATTTCTCAGAGTTCTCATGAGGGATACATAAAAATACCACACAACAACAAAAATACCAATATTGCGATCATTTTGCAATCTCATTCATCGGAGTAAGATCCATTAGATAAGCAAGCTACATTGCCTAATTGTTTTAAGTTAATAGAGCATCAAACAAAATCTTGCTGCTAATAAAGATCTTCAATAAGGACAAGTTAGGAATGTTCAATCTTAGTTAGGAATGTTCACAAAGTGCTACCTTGCTTTCATTATCAGAGTGAAACTAAATTTTCCTCAACATGATCGGTGGGTGACAGCAAGTTCTAGAATAACAAGGCAATAATTTTAAATCATTATTTTGCTAAATGCAAGACAAAGCTCAAGCACATGAGGCAATTCAAATGCGATCTATACTCACCAAGACTTTGTGCATTGCCCACTTGCTCATCAGATTAGAGATCCTCACATTTATACAAACAACTCCAGACTCTTTGGCAATAGCTGATGTAAAGCATGGTCTTCCCGGTGCCTGGAGGTCCATATAACAATACCCCTTTTTGTGGACCAAGAAGTTTCCCATGTGAGAAGAGCTCAGGTTTCTGCAGAGGAAGAATCACCAGTTCATACAAACCTTGCTTGATAGATTTCAATCCTCCAATTGATTCTAAACCAACCATAAATTCTAAACCCTCTATTCCAATCAATTATATTTTCAACATGAGAACATGGCCACATTGGATAGTGTTTAGGAGTTAGGCTTGATTATTACAAAGCAGTTCAAATCTTCCACAAAGCAATGGCAATCAGAAGGTTTCATAATTAAGAAGTTGGTTTTTTATCCAAATTTCATCATGCATAGAAAGAACTAATATCTATATTTGCCGGTTATTGTCATCATATTGGTTCAAGGCCAAGTCTTCAAATTTAATTTCTTCCAACAATGGACCTGCCCCAGTCAGTCATTGGAGTAAGATTCATTAGATAAGCAAGCTACAGTGCCCTGTTTTTAAAGTTAATAGAGCATCCAACAAAATCTTGCCGCTAATAAAGATCTTCAATAAGGACAATCTAGGAATGTTCAATCTTAGTTAAGAATGTTCACAAAGTACTACCTTGCTTCCATTATCAGAGAGGTCCATATAACAATACCCCCTTTGTGGACCAAGAAGCTTCCCGTGTGAGAAGAGCTCAGGTTTTCCGCAGAGGACGAATCACGAGTTCATACAAAGCTTGCTTGATAGATTCCAATCCTCCAATTGATTCAAATTCCACATCTATGTGGAATAAATTGCAGCATATTAATAAACCATTAAACCAGCCATAAATCCTAAAGCCTCTATTCCAATCAATTATATTTTCAACATGAGAACATGGCCACATTGGATAGTGTTTAGAGGATAGGCTTGATTGTTACAAAGCAGTTTAAATCTTCCACAAAGTAATTGTAATCAGAAGATTTCATAATTGCAAAGTTGGTTTTCGAATCCAATTTCATCGGGTATAGAAAGAAATAATATCTATATTTGCCAGTTACAGCATCATATTGGTTCAAGGCCCCGTCTTCAAATTTAATTTCTTCCAACTATGAACCTGTCCAAGTCAATCACGCAAAAGGCTATTACTGAATGTAGCCGCCATCAGCATTCTCATAGTATCATTTTCAAAAAAGGTGGACTCGCATAATTGTAACTAATCATGTGCCATTAGTTTATGATATAGCAGAGACTCGAATCTACTCCATATGATGGATATTTTCATGTATTCAGTTACATTAGAAACTCCGAGTATTTGTTGCATGGTAGCAGCCAACAAAGTATGGACAACCTAGAAAACAAGTGGCACATTTGAAGACGCCAAGAAATATTATAACTATCTATGGTTGTATAAACAATGACAATAGTACTATAACACCAACCCAGAGGTCTCCAGTTTCCACCAACCCAAAACAACTCCATCTACCCAACAAAACTTGAAATTCAATCATATCCCATTCAGCATGAGCAATCACTCCCCAACATCCCCAAAACTGATCGAAGCACCTATCTTCACCAAAACACCCTGATTCCCTGCAATAACCCACTAAACCACACACATCCCTCATTGCAGTCTTAACCTCATCCCATTATCACACAAATTTCAAACTTCTTGCAGATAAATGACAACTCAAGCATGCTATATCACAACCCAGAGGCCTAAGCTCCAACCCACCAGTTCAAAAGTTCAACAAACAACTCAATTTGAAATAAACTTAGTTTCAGCGACCACAAAGCAACTCCATTCATCCCAGAAAAACTGGAAATTTAATCCCATCCCATTCAGCACAAGCAATCACTCCCCTATATCCCAAACATCGGTTAAAGCACCTATCTACACTAAAACAACCAAATCCCCCCCAATCCTTATTCCCTACAATAAACCACCCACATCCCTCATTGCAATATCAACCTCAACCCCACCTATCACACACAAAACTCAAACTTTTACAGATAAATGACAATTCAAGCATCTAATAAAACCAATAGCACATAATAAAAACAAAGCCTTTATGCCATTAACTAACCCTATTATCCAAATTCACAAAATTCTTCGTTCCATTATCTGACCATATAACCAAAATTCACAAAATCCTCCAGAAAACAATGAACCAAAACAAACCCTAAATTCCGATAAATTACCCCTAGAACCAAGATTCACAGAATCCTTCAAGAAACAAAAAAGAAAAAAAAATCAAAAAATGCAAAAAAATCCAAACTTTTCAACAAAAACAGAAACCTTGACACACACTTCATAAGGGTTTGTTTAGATAAGGTGACGACCCAAACGCTTGGTAATTTCCTTCTTCTGTTCAAGGGCTTTCTATGATGCTCCACGATTCGGGTCAAGTTTCCTGAGCCCAGCAAACAACACCAAACAACTTAAAGCTGCACTTGCTGCATTTAACACTAGTTCTTGCAAAAAACTTGGTTTCTGAAGAGCCCCCAATAGACGACGATATTAAGGTTTTTTTATGTAAAAATTAATAAAGGAAAAAGGAGTAAGATTTATTGAAGTAATGTTGTGTTTAGTAGTCTTTTTATTGTTTTTGAGTTTTGGGAGTTCTTGGGGAGTAAGGAAGGAGGAGTGAGAGAGAGGGGTTTCTGAATTTTGTATTTGTGTTTTAAAGTACAATAATGTCCTTGGTTTGGAGTTCCTTTTGGGTGGTCTGTTGGGGTTGTGTTGTAAATTTATGTGCTGGAGACCAGATGGCGGTGGTTAGGGTTTGGACTTAGTAAGGGTGAGCATTTTCGGTTCAGTTTTTATCTAAAAAAGTAACCAAAATAAAATTTTAAAAAACTCAAAAATTCAAACCGGAACCAGGTCAAACCGACAGGTTTTAATTCGGTTTTTTAATAGAAAAACCAGAAAACCTATATAATTTTTTTTGGGCTTTTCTGGGCTTTCTAATTAGGCTTATAATTAATGTTAATATTATCTAATTTTGTTACAAGATTCTATAATATATTTAATATTTTTTATCATTGAATATTTATTTATATTAAATTATTAGTGCTAATATTGTGTTTAATATGTTGCAAGTCTTTCTAATATTTGTGTTTTAGACTCCTCTTACATCATGTTTAAATAACACACACCAAGTTAAAATTTAAATTACAAAGCATTGCCTTCAAAAAGGCTTAAAAAGAAACAACAAATAACATTGCCATAAAAAATAAAACACTTCATGCAAAAAATATAAATCTTCATTGTGCACATCATCCCAATCGAAAAGCACATCAAGATAACAAGAACATTGCACTTTGATTCCTTAATACCTTTGACATCAAAACCTGGAAATCAAGATCTAAAATTATAACATGATAAAATAAATAATATGTAAAAATAAAAAGTAGTATTTTACCATCAAAGTCACTTTTAAACTAATTATCATTCATTGCTAAATGTAACTTTCCACCAAATTCTACAAAATAAAAAATTAGACATGTTAGATGATTGCAAACGATTTAATTAATAAATCACAAAATAAAAATTACAAGTTTATAAAAAAGAATTACCTGATTCAAGGCACTGTTCTCTTTTCATAAAATAAAAAAAAAATTCAGTTTTCAGAATTGATAAATTACGGTAAACATATTTGTTTAGCACACACCACAACAATGAAAGGCACTAAGCCACTAACTAAGCTTAGACACCTCATTAAAGTAACCTTTTGGCATGATAATAGTCCTGTTACCATGTTAATTGTAAGCCCCTATAAAGGAGGTCATTCAAAATTTGACAGCAAGTGCCGGCAAGACTATACAGAATATAATCAAAATATTAATCCATATTCCCAGAATCCACAGAATATACAGAATACAACCAAAAAGTTGATCTGCAGAATCCATATTCCCAGAATCCACAAAATACAACCAAAATATTAATCACAGATTTTTTAATGCATAAAAAAATCACAAAATACAACCAAAACATTGCTGGTAAATTAATCACAGATGCAATTTTACAAGTGAAATGTCGGGACAATAACATTTTACAAGTGGGTAAGGACTACAAGCTGTTAAGAAGCCTAAGATTTATTAATTGGATCTCTGGTGGACAAAAAAAAGAGTGTTAATTATTGCATCAACCGGTAAGAGACTAAGAGTAAATTAGGGGGAGAAAGATAATATTTATTTTCAAATCATATTACTTGTATTTCATAATATATACATATAAAATTATAAATGTTCTATCGACTCGAAATCTTGAATTAACCAGCTCTCTTTTATGGTTTGGTTTCTGAGAGCTATCATCCATTTTGTGGGTAATATAAAGTATGTCAATGCTATAAAAAAAAATTGTATTGCATCCTGAATTCCAAATTAAGACTCACCGTAGAAGATCTTTTGCTTCAAAATTCCGATATTAATCTAGATTTCATTATTTTTTCATTGCTACTGCCTACTCATGACCTTAATAAAACACGAATTCATTACCATATTATCTTTCTCAGCAAAGAAAAACACGTTGTCTGTTCAAAACCTAACCAAGCTAAGAGATCTCAATTTGGGTTCTGTAAATATTTCTTTGGTTGCACCAAATTCCTTGACGAATCTGTTCTCTTCTTTGTCATCTCTTTCCCTCAGTGGTTGTGGATTGCAGGGGAAGTTCCCGGGTAACAACTTTCTCCTCCCAAACCTTGAATCACTGGATCTGTCATACAACGAAGGCCTCACTGGCTCTTTTCCTTCGTCCAATTTGAGTAATGTCCTCTCTTGGTTGGATCTTTCTGATACAAGAATTTCAGTTTATTTAGAAAACGACTTAATCAGTAATCTAAAGTCATTAGAATATATGTCTCTTCGTAATTGTAACATTATAAGGTCAGATCTGGCTCTGCTTGGTAATCTCACACAGCTCACCTATTTAGATCTCTCAAGTAACAATTTTAGTTGTCAGATCCCGTCATTACTTGGAAACCTTGTACAGCTTCGTAGCTTGTTTCTCGGTTCCAATAAATTTATGGGTCAAGTTCCAGATTCTTTGAGTAGCTTGGTCAATCTTTCATATTTAGATTTATCAAATAATCAACTAGTAGGCGCTATCCATTCTCAATTAAATACCCTTTCAAATCTACGATCTTTATATTTATCCAACAACTTGTTCAATGGAACAATACCATCCTTTTTGTTTGCTCTTCCTTCTTTAGATGATCTTGACCTTCATAACAATAATTTCATAGGTAATATAAGTGAACTCCAACACGATTCATTAAGATTCCTTGATTTGAGCAGCAACCACTTGCGTGGTCCAATCCCAAGTTCGATTTTCAAACAAGAGAACTTGACAACCCTTATTCTTGCGTCCAATAGTAATTTGACAGGTGAGATTTCTTCTTATATTTGCAAGCTGAGATTCCTTCGGGTCCTAGACTTGTCCACCACCAGCTTGAGTGGTTCTATGCCACAATGTTTGGGGAACTTCAGCAGCATGCTCTCGGTATTGCATCTAGGCATGAACAATCTTCAAGGCACTATCCCTTCAACATTTACAAAGGACAATAGCTTGAAATATCTCAACCTCAATGGAAATGAATTCGAAGGGAAAATACCATCGTCTATCAACAACTGTGCAATGTTGGAAGTTCTTGATCTTGGCAACAATAAGATTGAGGATACATTTCCCTACTTTCTAGAAACGCTTCCAAAGCTCCAAATTCTTGTCCTAAAATCCAATAAACTCCAAGGTTTTGTGAAGGGTCCGACTGCATATAATTCCTTCTCTAAATTACGGATTCTTGACATCTCTGACAACAATTTTAGTGGGCCATTGCCAACTGGGTATTTCAATAGTCTTGAAGCGATGATGGCCTCGGATCAGAACATGATTTATATGAGGGCAACAAATTACACTGGCTATGTCTATTCCATAAAAATGACATGGAAAGGTGTAGAAATTGAGTTTACGAAGATCCGAAGTACTATCAGAGTGCTTGATTTGTCAAATAACAATTTCACCGGAGAGATTCCAAAAGTGATAGGAAAGCTTAAAGCACTCCAACAGCTCAACCTTTCTCATAATAATTCCCTTATAGGTCATATCCAATCATCATTAGAAAAATTGACTAATTTGGAATCATTAGATCTATCTTCAAATTTGCTTACCGGAAGGATTCCAACGCAGCTGGGGGATCTAACATTTCTTGCAATCCTAAACCTTTCACATAACCAACTCGAGGGGCCCATACCAAGTGGAGAGCAGTTCAACACCTTTGATGCAAGCTCATTTGAAGGAAACTTGGGTTTATGTGGATCTCAAGTACTAAAACAATGTTACGGTGATGAGGCACCATCATTACCGCCATCAAGCTTTGACGAAGGAGATGATTCAACATTGTTTGGAGAAGGATTTGGATGGAAAGCTGTGACAGTGGGGTATGGATGCGGGTTTGTGTTTGGAGTTGCAACGGGATACGTTGTGTTTAGAACAAAAAAGCCTTTATGGTTTCTTAGGATGGTTGAAGATAAATGGAATCTCCAGAGCAAAAAAACAAAGAAGAATGCTGGCAGATATGGTGCTAGAAGAAACTAAATAATGCAATTGATATTTTCAAGTAAGTTTTGCAAGCATTGAGTTTTCAAATTTTATATTCACAGTTCTTGTTAGGCTATCTTTTCTCTACAATTTATTTGATCAGTGTTACCATTCTAATTTTGCAGTACAAACAAGATATTATGTTGATTTCACACGGAAACAACATCAAGGTTAATTGGGTGGCAGATTCATAGTATTGGATTCCCTTTACTCTCTTTTTTTTCCATCAAGGTTAATTGGGTGTTACTTCTATGAAAAAGATTCCATGTATGCAAGCAATAGTTTGTGTAAACTATAAAATCATTTATGTTTTAGGTCCTTTTGATGTGTTCATTTCCTTATTCTTAATCACTTAAATCAATCTCCCTTTCTTGGAGTATTTTAAATTTTATAAGAATTAAAGCAATTCTGTTCTCACAACAGCAGCAATATTTGTAAGCAAAATAGAGTAATTCTATAACTTGTAAGTCATAAATGACTATTAAAAAGTGTAAGAAACCCATATCAACATGGACAAACAATGTTCCACAATTCTGACACATAGCCAAAATCATCAACAAAATCAGTCAGCATTGGTGATTGGCAAGTTTATATCTAAAGCAAAAGAAAAGCAAGATAGGTATTAATACCACGTTAAGAGCTCTATGCTACAGCAAATCTGCAATTTTGAGTCGCCTAAAAACAACATATTCTACTTAGAGCATTTCAGAATAGGAAAAACATTAAAATAATTTAAAATACAATTTCTCTTGGCCTGATATCAAGAAAAAACAAATCAATATTTCAAGGGTCCTGATTATCCGACTGAAGATTCAAGATTTGAGATACTACGAGTATAGAGAGCTCGTTAGTTATGGCTTGAACCTGATAGTCATCTGACTACCTGGCCACCTAGGTGAATGTGAGCTTGACCTCCTGTACTCATTTGCAGCAACCCTAGTCTTAGTTGATGTGCCAAGAACTCTCTGCAAGTCTGACTGGGACAATGGCCTTGGTGCCTAAGAAAGAATCCCAAAGAAGAAACTCAATAAAGGGTTAAAAAATCCACAGCAAGCTCAAACAATGGAAAGATAAAATCCTCCGGTTAATATTTTTTAACACCAATAGCTATCCCTTGTAGTTCATAACAACACTTTGTTTAATTTCTTCTAGTTCTCATGAGGAACCATACTATCTTCTATCCATTGCAATGGAAGTAATTGGTTTTGGAAAGAGCACAACAAGCAACAATTACCAAAACTTTTCCATGACACCCTCAGGCATGCATGGGATTTCTATGCAAATATTACAAATCAATAAAAATACCTTGAAGAATTAGCTGGGATTATAACAAATCACAGATGAGAACCAGTGTAGCCCTCACACAAACTTGTTGTGCAGTCAAAGTCAATTTTGCTTTTGATCTTCTCCCCTTTCAAAACAACCTTCAGGATCTCAACCCTCTCTCTTCGATCAGGTATCCCAATTTCAAAGGCCTCAGGAAGACGTTGGAGGATTGCTTCATCGAGTTCTGAAGGTCAGTTGGTTGCAGCAAGTACCATCACTTGTGCATTCTCTATAAGAATATTATCAATGAATCTGGTCAGGCCAGGCCCATGAATAAATCACACTTTCACAAATCTTACATGAAATGCATTCTAGCAAGTCACTGCATTGAAAGACTACACAAATGCAGCACTTGTTTCAAGAGTAAGAACTCACGATCTGTAGTAAATACATCCCATAATGCCATGAACTCAAGCTTCATGCCTCATGATCTGTAGTTTATAAGCCAGGCTAAAAACAGCAGCAACTACAATAGCATAGAAGAGAATCAACAACAATCAGATTATGAAAACTTAGTTAATTACTTCTAAATCTGTTTCTAGCCAGCACAGAACCAACAAGATTTGCATGGATTCAAATGCAGAAAAGAATATAATGAGGGATGGTTTCAACACAAAGATGTAGTTGCTAAATACAGTAATGACCACTTTCACAATTGCCAGAATGCATGCCATTCAGTTACTTTTGTTATATCCCTGATGCAGGATACATAGAAATACCACACAGCAACAAAAATACCAAAATTATGATCATTTCGCAATCTCATTCATCGGAATAAGATCCATTAGATAAGCAAGCTACAGTGCCCTGTTTTTTAAAGTTAATAGAGCATCCAACAAAATCTTGCTGCTAATAAAGATCTTCAATAAGGACAGGTTAGGAATGTTCAATTTTAGTAAAGAATGTTCACAAAGTACTACCTTGCTTCCATTATCAGAGTGAAACTAAATTTCACTCAACATAATTGGTGGGTGATAGCAAGTTTTAGAATAACAAGGCAATAATTTTAAATCATCATTGTTTTACTAAATGCAAGACAAAGCTCCAGCACAAGAGAGGCAATTCAAATGCGATCTATACTCACAGAGCTTTTGTGCATCGCCGAACCACTTGCTCTTCAGATTAGAGATCCTCACATTTATAAAAACAGCTCCAGACTCTCTGACAATAGCTTTTGCAAGCATGGTCTTCCCGGTGCCTGGAGGTCCATATAACAATACCCCCTTTTATGGACCAAGAAGTTTCCCATGTGAGAAGAGCTCAGGTTTCCGCAGAGGAAGAATCACCGGTTCATACAAAGCTTGCTTGTTAGATTCCAATCCTCCAATTGATTCAAAAATAAAAATACACAATTGCAGAATATTGATAAACCATTAAACCGACCATAAATTCTAAAGCCTCTATTCCATTCAATTATGTTTTCAACATGAGAACATGGCCACATTGGATAGTGTTTAGAGGATAGTCTTGATTGTTACAAAGCAGTTTAGATCTTCCACAAAGCAATTACAATCAGAAGGCTTCATAATTGAAAAGTTGGTTTTCGATTGAAATTTCATCTGGCATAGAAAGAACTAATATCTACATTTTCCAGTTATAGCCATCATATTGGTTCAAGGCCAAGTCTTCAAATTTAATTTCTTCCAACTATGAACTTGTCCCAGTCAGTCACGCAGGAGGCTATTACTGAACATAGCAACCATCAGTGTTCACATAGTATCATTTTCAAAAAAGGTGGACTCACATAAATGCAACTAATAATCATGTGCCATTAGTTTATGATATCGCAGAGACTCAAATCTACTCCATATGATGGATATTTTCATGTATTCAGTTGACATTAGAAACTCTGAGTATTTGTTGCATAGCAGCAGCCAACAAAGTATAGACTGCCTGGAAAAAAAATGGCACGTTTGAAGACACCATGAAATGTTATAACTGTCTATGGTTGTAACAACAGTACTATAGCACCAACCCAGAGGTCAA
>Ga0325400_1004580_pt1 | contig 12817 bp, 12 predicted proteins | sample PopdelMetagenome_2_FD_205662 | JGI IMG/M metagenome (GOLD analysis project Ga0325400, IMG submission 205662) | Populus deltoides microbial communities from Bellville, Georgia, United States - Xylem-PdKOR-R1 | ecosystem: Host-associated > Plants > Phyllosphere > Stem > Wood/Secondary xylem...
AACTTCATTTTTTATGTTCCTCGATAGTAACTAAGCTTTACCCAGTGTTTAAAGCTTTCTCATGGTAGGGTATGGATCTAGAACAATAAGCTTTAATATAAATGAAAAATAAACATGTTTCGATATATAAAGTGCACGGTTTGTATAATTAAATACGGGGGTGACATTTTTTAGCAGGTGCATGACATGGAAAGGATCAAAATCATGAAGAAAGTTTTGGGATGTCCTCAATGGGGACCCCACAAAAGAATTCTCATGTGCTTGGTGATTAGGGTTCGTGAGGAAACTATTCCAAGGAAGTACAGAGAAGTTCTTGTAACAAGCAAGGATAGACTGGTTAGGTCCACCATGATGTGGGGCAAAATTAAAGGGAGTTTTTACCTCCACCTTCCATCTTCTTTTCTAATTTGTTCGGGCCTATTCTAGCAGTGGTAGAAGCATGAATGTGATTGTTTTTTAGAATATTTTTTGTGTTAAAATATATTAAAATGATATTTTTTTTATTTTTTAAAATTAATGCATTAAAATAATTTAAAATATATAAAAAATTTAATTTTTAATAAAAATAAAAAATTAAATTAAATTTTTTAAAAACCTAAGTACAATTATATTTTCGAACACAACTTCCCCATGACAAATATTGGTAGGTGGAGAATTTCCTAGTAGTAAACGACGATGGCTGTGCTAAACCAGTTTAGGTAAAAAGTCCCAACAAATTTCCTATTTGGGTTGAAAGGATAGGTGTCGAAGTTACATTCCCAACTTGGACTATCCTGTCGTCATCCCCTCTCTTCAATATAATCAATCACATAATAAATGTTAACTGATCATTAGCGGGTAGAGTTTGTGCAGAGATGTACAAGTGAAAAGGTAAGAAATTTCAAGTAAAGTTTTATGGTGTTGATAGTGGTTATTTTATTTAATTAATTTTAAAATATAAAATTAATAATTTAAGTAGTTAAATGAGATTTTAAGATATAATTTATATTATTTTTTAATATAATATAAAAATCATTTAATTTTAAAACTTACACAGGTCTACACTATCTTGTGCTTAATTTTAATTACAAAAATAGAAATAGTTGTTAGGTGAAATTTCAAAATATAATTTATATTATCTTTTAATAAAAAACGCATATAATAATAAAAAATAAAATTCATGTTCACTAAAAATAATAAAAATACCTCCATCTAGGATTGATTTCATCTAAAAAAAGTAATTAATAAGATGTGATTAATGTTTGCAATTGCAGCTTCAATTTGAGCAACATAAAATTTCTCAAAATTGCATGGTATGCGACTAAAATTGATAGTAAAACCGATTAGATACTTGGCAGCTACAAGTCAGCTAGGAGACAGTACAGAAAGTGAAGTTCCTGCATCCCAATAGTTCAAATTTATGATGATTGGAGGCTACACCACTGGCCAGCGCCATGGACCATATGGCCATGCGATCAGTGTGGCCTGACCAAAGAGCCTAAAACGCTGTCAAGCATGTGGGAGAAACAGAGAGGTGACAAAGAAACAGAACGTGAAGGTGAATGAACAAAACCTAGCGCGCGAATCATTGTGTATATATTCCCTCTATCCTTTATCTCCACGCTTGTTAAATGCTAAGTTCTGTTTTAGGCTATCCCTGATGTTAATATCAAAACCCAACATTGGATCCCAACTTGCCTGCAAAAAGGTAGGGCTTTTTATTTTCCTTACTTTTTTATTATGCTTTGCATCCCACCTAGACCCAGCCCTAGCTCTTTCAAAGAATTTCTTTTGGCACTCACTGATGGGTTCAACACAGCCATATTGAACCCAGAGCAAAATCATCATTCTTGAGAGATCAATGGCAAGGCATGCCCAGATGGGTTCAGCAAGCAATGCAAATGAAGCATTCCATGACTAATTGTTGTCTCAGTTCCATATGAAAAATGCATCTGATGTAGAGAATGCCATTGGGTTTGAACTTGAAAGCCTGAGAGGAAGTCATCTAAAACAGTTGAAACTTCAGACATAGCAAACTCCAATTGTCTTGTTAATCAGATTAAAACATTCATAAATCTGTTCAGATTGAGGATGTGATTTATCTCTAACAATAAATTCATTGATAATGCCATTCACCTCAATTGAACTAGAACCAGGAGTCTTCTCGACTCCTCTTTCCATCATCATCTTTCTTATGTTCTGAGCCTCCTCCCACTTACCAGCTTCCCTGTACATATTTGCAAGCAAGACGTATATTCCGCTGTCATGGGGATCCAAGTCAAGAAGCTTTGAAGCTGCTCTTTCCCCAATTAGAAGATTCCTATGTATTCCACAAGCAAAGAACAACGCACCCCAAACCATAGCATCTGCTTCCATTGGCATTGTTTTAATAAGCTCTTCAGCCTCCTCCAACAAACCAGCCCTACCAAGAAGATTCACCATGCAAGAATAGTGTTTAGGCTGGGGAGACAGGTTGAATCTGGACTTCATTTGATCAAAATACTTGCGACCTTCTTCAACTAACCCTCCATGACAACAAGCTGTTAGGACCCCAAGAAAGGTGATTTCATCTGGCATCAATCCACTATCAATCATCTTAGAGAAGTAAAATATGGCATCATTTACATTCCCATAAAGAGCCAAACCACCTATAATGGCTGTCCAGGTCAAAGAGTTTCTTCTTGGCATCTCATTGAAAACCTGAAGAGCCTTTGTCATATTCCCACATTTTGCATACATGTCAATTAATGCAGTACCTAAGGCAACATCTAAAGAGAGATTGTGCTTTTTAATATAGTTGTGAGTCCACATTCCAGTATCAAGTGCTCCAAGTTGTGAGCAAGCAGATAAGCAATGAAGCATGGTCACCTTATCAGGTTTCATATTGCTCAATTGCATTTCACGAAACAATTCTAAAGCCTCCAAGCTAAGATTTGCTTGAACACAACTTCCAATCATGGCATTCCATGCCACAACATTCTTCTCTGGCATATCATGAAAAAGCTTCGCAGCCATATCCAAAAGCCCATTTTTCGCATACCCAACAATCATCGTAGTCCATGAAACAACTGTCTTCTTTCTCATTTTATCAAACAAAAATTTCCCCGCCTCAAGATCCCCACATTTCACATACATGTCCATAAGTGCATTAACAAGCGAAATTTTCAAATTCAATCCACTTTCTTCAATATACCGATGAATTTCTCTCCCGAGTTTCAAACTTCCTATTTGTGCACAAGCGGATACAACACCGATCATTGTCACCTCATCAGGCTTAACTTGCTCCGTTATCAGTTGTTGATAAATCCCCATTGCCTCCCTTGGTTGCCTCCTTCTTACATACCCATTAATCAATGAATTCCAAGAAACCAAGTCTCTCACACAACCTTCATCAAACACCTTATGCGCCAACCCCAACTCTCCAACCGAAACCAACATATGTATGATCCCATTATACAGATACATATCCTTATTAAAACCCATTTTCAATACCTGTCCAAGAATCTCAAAACCCATATAACTTAACACTAAATTAGCACAAACTTTAAACAAAAAAGAATAAGTATAGTTATCAGGCCTACAACCAGCCCTAGTCAGCATCCTTTTATACAGGACTAAACCTTTTTGCGGATTTTCACTCTCTACGCACCCTCTAATCACTGCATTCCAAGAAAACACATTTGGGTTTTGTAAATTATTCAAAATTTTGATACAATAATCAAGATTTCTTGATTCTGATATTGCACAAAACGAAATTAAGCGACTTGAAGCAAACCCATCTAAGATCAACCCTGTAAGGATCATTTGAGCTTGGATTTGTTTCAATTGGGAGAAAGATTTGCAGTTTTCTAGTAAAGAAAGAAGTGGGTTTGAGAGAACATAAGTGTGTGTTGTGTTCCATGAAGTAGGGTTTGACTTGTGAGTAGAGAAAGAGTGTGAGTGAAGAGAAAGACAAGAGAAGAAGGGGTTTAAGAGAGGCTTTGGGATGAAGTGATGAGATCTTACTTTGGTTACATAGTAAACTGTCATCTGTTTATGTTCGTTTTCTGTTCGTGGGAGTTGGAGAGAGAATGAGTTGAGGCGGGAAAGGCTGTCAGTAGTGGTCTAGTCGTTATTAGTTATAAGGCCTGGGTCGGCCTATTAACCGAAAAGGTCCGGATTATGGGTTAGACGATCAACCCTTGAATCAGCAGGTTGACTTGAATTTATGGGGTTTTAAAAAAAAAACAATTTTGTCTGATATTGTTCTAGATTAAAAAAATTAAAAAAAAAAACTAAAACAATATCATTTAAATAAAATAAAAATGATGATGAGATCTTTTAACCAAATTATTTAGAATACATGTTGATTGGATTATCTCTTCAGGCAATTCAAAATTAAATTCAGCTCAAGTCAAGCATTAGATTAACCTATGATTTGGATTGGTTTGAATGAGATTCGGAGATGATAATTTAATTTGATCCGGTGAATATTTAATTTATTAATCCGGTCTAGTAGATATCAAATTTAAATATTCAACATGTTCAGATTTAAAAAAAAAAATATTATAGGAAGTAAGTTATGGCTTTTGAATTAGATTATACAATACTTGATTTAAAATCCAAATTGATCTAAATTGGAAAGTAAAAATCCTTCATTTTTAATATTTAAATATTTTATTTTATTTTTATATCAAAACTAAGTTGAAAATCAAATTAATTTGATTAATTTGCTTAGATAATAACATATCTTAATAGCTATCAATTCAACTTCCTTAAATTATCTTAGTATTAATTTTTGCAGTTATAATTTAAAAGGTGAGGTTTAAAAAAATTATATAAAAAATTATAATTTATAATTTTTTTAATTAATATTTTAAAAGTTTTAACATGACCAACATAAAATTATAGCATGTTAATTAGTAAACATACACCGCAAGCCTTAAGCCTTAGTGCTTGTATTTTTTAAAAATATTTCTCAATTAAAAATATATTAAATTAATTTTTTATATATATTTTTTATTTTTAATATCAACACATCAAAATCATTCAAAAATATTTAAAATATTAGACAAATAATAACACAAAAATAAACACAAACTTCGAAACCAGAAGAAAAGGTAAAACTTGGGGGGAAAAGAACCCCGAAGAATGACAACTAGAATGATCAATGTTTTGCAATTTCAACCATTCAGAAAAGACAGGGTCGCAGGAATGGAAATCCTGAAACCGGGAAAACCGCTTGAGAATAAAAAGTCATTAAATGAGCCTAAAGAATTATCCAGGATAAATTATGGAAGGGAACTCCAAAAATTTCATCACCATCTATGATTGTATGGGGTGAATGAGAATGAGACTTAATTAGGCCCCACCAGAACCAAACTTCTTCCCAAACACAATCATCTGAAGCTTGTCATATCCGGCAAGCACACCAGCACCAGCAACAGCACGGAGGATGTTTGCACCAGCACCCTTGAAGAGGGATTTAGCACCCTCGTTCTTGAGGATCTGAGAGAATGCATCAAAGGAGCTCTTGTACTTAACAGCTTCACCAGATGTCATCATCATTCTTCTGCGGACAGTGTCAATTGGATAGGATGCAAGTCCAGCACCGTTGGTGACGACCCAACCAAGAGCAAAGCTAGCAAAGAAGCTATCCTGTAATCATCGTGTGACAAATGAAACTACATGAGAATTCACCTTGACAAATGAGATCGAAACTGTTAAACAATTTATAGCAGAATTTACTAACCTGCATCTTTCCAGTTAGGACAACTGGCTTCAAAGAATCATACATTCCAAAATACAGACCACGGTACACAATAATACCAACACATGAAATGTTAAATCCACGGTAAAGCCCAGCAATACCATCTGATTGCATAGTCTTCTTGTAGACATCAACCAAGCCATTGAATTGCCTCTCCCCTCCCTTCTTTGCAGCCTTGGAATCATTTGTAAGACGAGTTCGGGCATAATCCAAAGAATAGACAAAGAGTAGTGATGAGGAACCAGCAGCACTACCAGATGCCAAGTTACCAGCAAACCACTTCCAATAGCCATCACGGTCCTTCTTGAAGTTGAAAAGCCTCTTAAAGTAATCTTTGAATGCAAAGTTCAGGGCCTGGAGGAGGGTTCATAGAATTACTAGATAAGCACAGAAATAAAACTCAAAAGGAATGAAATAGGTTAGTAAAGCATCCAAGATGGAACAAACCTGAGTGGGGAAGTAACGGATGACATTGACAGTGTTTCCTCTCCACAATGACACCATCCCCTCATCTTTCATTGTTCTGCTGAAACAATCTCCAATTCCCTTATATGGTTCAGAGAGTCGACCAGTCTTGATCATCTCATCCTGGTTTTGGATCAAGAGCTTCACACGCTCAATGGGAGCTGCAGCAGTTTTGGACACAGTTGCAGAAACTCCACCCATAAGAAAATCAATAGCAAAGCCAGCCAAGCCTTTCTCTGATGGGGCTTGGACAAATACTGGTGAGGTAGATGATGCAATCAATGACATATCAGGGGTGGATTGGCATTCCCTTGTCATCGCATACTGGAATCCTGCATTGGAATAATTTCCATATGCAAACTGCCTTTGGTGTAAAGCAGGTCTCTGAAAGCCTTGGGAAAAGCTAGAACTGTGATGGGCCTGGCTTGCCATCTTTTGCATGACAGATGGTTGCTGGCGGCTATCAGTCATTTCCTCTCACAAATAATGAACCCCTGTTCCAAATTAAATCAAACAAACAATATTAAGGTACAACAAAACCATATCAAAGGTACCATTAAGCATATAACTCCATATGATTTTTCTGAATTCGAAGAATTTAACAAACCAAGAATTATATTTCCTCAAGCAGTATTGATAACAATACACCTTATAATTCATTAATATATACATAATAACATTATACCTTATAACAGGGTTCTTTAAGCATGGGATTTGCAAACCATTTGAACTGACAAAACTGTGCTTACATAGCTAATGTAGACAGACGAGCATACAGCACATAGGGATATGGTTATGCTTATTCCCAACAAAAATCTACCAAATTATCAAATACCACCTTTATCAGCATGTACAAATCTAACAAACTGCCAAGAACAGTCAACCAGCTTTTCAAAAGCTTCAAGTGGATAAATGGATAATCAATTTAACAAAAAGAAAATAAGTAACCGAACCATGGACTTATTATTTACAAGGAAACGCAACACCAAAAGGAGCAGCAGAAAACTGAAGCACTCAAGCTCCATAAAAAATTGATGCGACACTCCATCTGCAGTAACCCCAATAAAGTTTCTACAAAGCAAAAGCACATTAACCACAGTTGTTCTTTAAAAACAATTTCAGTCAGAAAACCGACCCCCCACAATAGCTTAGAATGCATGCATCACTCTGATTCAAGACATAAATCAGGTTTTAAGAGCAAAACCAAATCTCCAAAATCAAATAAAAAAACACCATTAACGATCGCATCATATTCTAACAATCAAATTGTCCATTCCAAACCAAGTAACACACAAGCATTCATCATTTATTCCGAAATCTAAGGAAAAAACAAATCTGTCTTATCTACACTAATCAAACATAATCTTTCTACTCTGTCCAAAATAAATTTACTGAATCAATTTCCCGAATCACATCGATCATTGATGGGATGGACACTCAACTTACCATCAGGTGGTTAGGATTATCTCATTAGGGACAAATATTTCAGAACAAATAGCAATATTCTGATCAAAATGACATAAAACAATAATCACATGCCAAAAAAAAACAACCCAGTTCGTATATCATATCAACAACTCGCCTCACTATAGATTAAAAACAAAAAAAATCAAAACTTTAAGATCCAATGAAACCAATAAAGAAAAGAGAAATATTGATATAAAAAATAAACCTGTTAGTTTAAAAATCTATGAGAAAAAGAAAAAAACTGGGCAACAGATCTAACAAAGATGCCAAGAACCAGCAAAGGAAGGGAGGGAGGGAGAGATCTAAGAGAGAAGTGAAGTGGGTTTTATATAAACATGAAGATGTTAATGCTAGACAAAGAAAACATAGACAAGTCCAAAAAACAAGGAACAAAAGACAATGAACTAAACTCAAAAATACATGAAAATCACAAGTGAACGAGTCATGCGGCGTGTCAAATGAAACGAAAGGAAAGGAAACAGCTTTAGAGAGAGAGGGAGAGAAAGGCATTGCCTTTAGATTTTGTTGGTGGTGAAGAGAGAAAGGAAGGAGTCTTGACGGTTTGAAACGGCAAGGTTGGTGAGGAGAGGCAATATGCATATTTATAAGTGGAGGGAGAGACATGGTAGCGTGGGGAGTGGGTGCATGGAATGGCAATTTCTTAGTTTGAGTGGGTTATTTTTAGTCCCTGGGCTCTTAATATGATTACAAATCAGTCCTTAATGTTTGAAAAAACTATAACTTAGTCCCTAGACTATTCTTGGTTGTTGCACATTTGTTGTTGTTTTTTTTTCCTTGACCTCAAATTTAGCATTTGACAATTTAATCCCTTATATAAAAAAAAATCAAAGTTTAGATAAAAATCAATGATGTTAATGAGATTTCTGATTTTGTTCGAGTTGTTGGACTGTTAAGTCAATTCTTAATTCATCAAGTCAATATTAGTTAATCTTAAAATGATGTTTTTTTTACAAAGTTTTTAATAAATTTCTTGAGTCAATATTAGATCTTACTTAAATTTGATGGAATCAACCGAGTTGTAATTAATCAGTTTGGTCACTTGGGTTTGATTTGATTAATATTTAAATGGTTCAAAACCAAACCTGTTTTAGACTAAATTCTAGGTTAGCAGGTTACTGGATTGACCTGTCAAGTCAGATCATGATAAGAGTTTTTACTATGGTTTGGTGGTTGACTAAAGTCTTATTTTAAAATAGGGTAGAAATTGTTTTTATAAGTATTTTTTATTTAAAAATATATCAAAATAAATATTTTTTTATTTTTTAAATTTAATTTTTAATATTAACATATCAAAATAATTCAATAACACTGAAAAAATTTGTTACAATACTAAAATATTTTAAAAATTTTAAAAGCTAGGTTAGACTGGAATGCCAAATAAATTTAATATGATATGATTATGAAAAACTCTGTATCCAACGGCAATGAAAACCTTGGTAGGTGAAGAGAGATGCATGTTTGAAAGGACAGGTCTCATTTTGGAAATGAAGAAAACATGGAAATTGTCTCTGATTTTTTATTTATTAGCTCTAGGAAATTTCTTTACTTGACCAAGGTGGATGGATTCGTGCATTTGTAGCCTACTTTCTTGACAAATTGGTGGCGGCTGTTCTACCACTGCCTGCCTCTTTATTTCAAGAATTTTCAACTTCTAGAAGAAAAACATTTTTGTTGCTGGGATGAAAAATCTTTTACTCTCATTATCATTTTTTATTGTATTTGTTGTTGTTTTGATTATAATTTGTTGACTCTTCTGCTCTTGTAATAGGAATAAATTTGGTTCAAAATAAAGGTCAAATAAATTTGGATAAATAAATATCTACTATCATATTTTTTTCTGTATATATATATATATATATATAGGTAAAAAAATTATTTCATTTATGTTTTAGATTTAGAAGAGGAAAAAAAAAAGTACATTTATTTTTGCATAAACTGAGTGTACTGGCTGCAACCAAGAATTCAACATGTGTGAACATTTGGAAAAAATTTCCAAGTCTTTTGGGCTGGCTATAAAATATGAGAAGATAAATATCTTTCAACATAATCCGCTGAGTTTAGTGGACTGAAGAATTCTTAAGAGATTGTGAAAGAATTTGCCTTGAAAATTTGGCGCCTTTATATTTGATTAGTATTGCAGACAGAAGAAACAGATAAAAACAAATCTATTTCTAGAACAATTTTGGAGTAAATTTCTATCATATTAAAACATGAAGAACAACAAAACATGTCTTCTTTGTCCTAGTCCCTGTCTCTTCTATCGCAGAATGATAACCAGATACTATCTGTAGTGTTAAGAGGTACAACGTGAGATTGCCATCTCCTGATACTTGTCCAAGTATCCACCACACCTGCGATTTAGACCTGCGCCTCCAAATGAAAATCTCAAGCATGAAAAGCACATTGCAACAAGAGCACAACATATAAGACAAAAATCAACGTGGAGAATCATGAATTAGTCAAACACAAGGGGCAACCACCATAACAAAACACTCTAGTAGCAGCGCAGTGAATGCTGGCTAAAATATGTTTATAGGATGTTAGAGCATTCAACTCAACCAAAACAAAGGGGAGAAGCCTGGAGAATACCTCACACGAACAATGAATGGGATTCCTAGATGAAGTATTTCGAAGAATACCGACATAATTCCTAGATGAAGAAGTATTTCGGAGAAGACCAACATAATGTGCACAATGAAGGTTCTTACTGTCTTACAGATCACTATTTGGCAGGAAAAGTACAACTTAAGCAGCTTAAAACTTGTATTGATGTGTAATGGCCAGTGCAAACTAGTGAAGGACAGAACACTAAAGAAAAGAAGATAGATGGGCGTTTCATTAACTGTAAATGGGAATGCTTGAAGCTTATTGATTTGGTAGACCAAAAAGAAAAAATCAACAAAGTTTCAAGCAAGAAAATATCACACCCGAGCATGGAAAGGGGGGAGGGGGTATGGTACCATTCTGTTCGAGAGTAGGATTGTAGCTTCTGTTCATGTAGTTATTACTAGCAAATTAAACATTTTACAAGTCATATGAACAACCATTAAGTCGTAAAAGGAATGCATTAAAAGAAGACGAGCAGTTAAAAGCTTCTGCACATTTTACAAGTCATATCGAACATTCCTAAGGTTAATCTAAGGCAATATATGTGGTACATGATATTAGGTATCATGTACATAATGCTATAGATATTGCATGAAAGTCATACAAGATACCAGGAGTAAACTGTCAATCCATCTGTAAAGAAGCTATTGAGGCCTGCTCAGATCAATTGGATCTCTTCCTTGCACTCCATCAATACCAAGGCAAGCAGGGTCGAATGATGGTTCCGAACTCCTAAAATCCATTTCCAGTTGCTTCTGCCTCAGTTGCAAAGCACTCTGCTCATTCTCCAGTTTCCTCCACTCATTCTCCAGCCTCAACCTCTCGAACTCCTTGTCTTTCTTGCTGCAGTATCTCAACCACTTGAACCGTTGTTTCTCAAGTTCAAAAGTTTGTGCCTGGATGCTTACCCTTTGCTCTAGGAGTTGCAACCTCTGCTTCTTAATCCACTCCTTTCTCTCCCATGGTGACACTGCAGGGTCTTGAAAAATCGCTGCCATTTCAACATCAAAACTATTTCGCCCATCTGATTGAGACCAAAGATGGGCATGCTCATCATTCACTCGCCCCTCACACAACTGGCCTACCCTCTCGCCGTCCTCATCCGCATTATTATTTTCTTCATTATCTGATTCACCATCATCATCATCACCATCGTCACTGTCACCATTTCCCTCGGCTTCATCCTCCCCTGACCCATTATTATCTTTCAAGCTCCTCTCAAGGGGTAATGAACAACCTTGTAGATCAAGATCCTGGCAATTGGGTATTCTTTGCCCATTATGGTAAGCACACATTTCCTTATAAAACAAATGTTTTGAGCCCAATATCTTTCTGACATCATCCTTTGCCTTGGCTGAAAGATGAGGCATTGAATCCATAAGAACAGGGTTCTCCACCACTCTACAAGTAGTTCCCCTCCCAAGAATCTCGTTCAGCCTCTTGTACCTCTTATTCAGATCATTGAACTTATCCTCACACTGTTGTGGCGAAACATGACAGCCCTTGCTAATCATTAGCTTCGACACCATTTTCCATTTACCTTTCTTCTGCAAAAGCCCAGATTTTCTCTTAAGCCCCTCAACAGCATTAAGTGTACCATCATCACCCACACAAGCAACCACTGCAATAAGAAGCCTAACGACATTATCTGTCCATTTCATTCGCTGCCATGGAGATCCCTTTTTTCCCTTAACACCAGTAGAATTCTCACCATTCCCATCTTCCATAAAACTCTGGTCATCATCTTCGCTCGCATTGCCACTGCTTGCACAATTAAAAGGACTAACAGCTTTTCCTTTACCAAAATTCGCTGAATATACTTTTGATGGTGTACCTTTCACTTCCGTTAGCCCAATTGGTTGGTGATCATTATCAAAACAACCCACTAAGTTCACCTGATGTTGGTGCGCTAAGGAGGGATGACCTAACTGGGATTGTTGGTGTCTATGAATCGGGGACTCAAGGTCTAACAAACCACTATTTGGACCTGACAAAAAACGACCTCCCAAACCCGAATTATCCATGGCAACACACTTAATCCTTGAATTCCAAAATCCTAATGAACCAAAATTTCAAATTTCATATACTCCAATGCTCATGAAAGCAATCACTCCACTAATAACTACGCGGATCATCCGAACCAAGTTTCCATTATCAGAAACTTAACAGCCAAAGAAAACAAAACCCCCAAAAAATCCCACTTTCCCCCATTTTCCCTCATTTTCTCACCAAGCAAACAAAAGGGTCGCCATAGAAACCTCAAAACCCAACAAAAACCCCACCAATCCAATCCATATTAGAATGAGTACTAATCATCCAAAACCACCCTCCAAGCTCAATCTCTAATATTACTCAAAAACCCAGTATTCCTAAAGCTGCAAATATACAAAAAAAAGGTAACTTTATAATCAAAATCAAGTAAACAACCCAACAAGATCCAATCTTTTCTATTCCAAGCAATAGAGGTTGAAACTTTCCTTATTAAATTATTAAAAAATGGATATTTTTTCATTAACTAAAGCTAAAAAA
>Ga0325400_1004582_pt1 | contig 12816 bp, 14 predicted proteins | sample PopdelMetagenome_2_FD_205662 | JGI IMG/M metagenome (GOLD analysis project Ga0325400, IMG submission 205662) | Populus deltoides microbial communities from Bellville, Georgia, United States - Xylem-PdKOR-R1 | ecosystem: Host-associated > Plants > Phyllosphere > Stem > Wood/Secondary xylem...
ACCTTGCCGTCCTTGAGCGGCGGATCGGCAAAGTAGGGCGGTGCTTTGGGATCGGGCGACCAGGCGACCATGGAGGCGAGGCCCGCGCGCGTGCCGAAATCGCCCCTGATGCCGGCGTCGAGCGGCACCGTGCTCATCTTGCGCGCGGACTCGACGGTCTCGACGCGCGGGCTCACGCAGCAGGCGCTCATGGCGTAGAGGCTGCCGAAGACGGGCGCATAGGCCATGCCGATGCGCCACGTGCCGTATCCGCCCATGGAATGGCCGGCGAGCCCGCGCGCGTCGCGCCGCGCGATCGTGCGGTAATGACTGTCGACGTAGGCAACCAGGTCCTTGGCCACGAACGCCTGGAAATCGCCGGTGGTGACCGAGCGCGAATACATGGAGCCGCCCAGCCGCGTCAGCGTGCTCGGCACCACCACGATGAACGGCGCGCCCTTGGCCGCGCTGTGCGCCACCGCCTCCGGCACGTGGAGGTAGTTGCTGAAATTCTGCCCGTCGATGGCGAAGCCGTGGAGGAAGTAGACCACCGGGTAGCGCTTCGCCCGGTCCTTGGCATAGCCCGGCGGCAGCACCACCACCACGTTGCGGTCGGGGCTGTTGCCTTCCAGATTGCCTTCCAGCGCGCGGCCATGGACGGTGATCGACTGCACGGTCACGCCCGCCGGCACGGGCGGGGGCGGCGCGGTGATGTTCTGCTGCGCCGGCGCAGCGCCGGCCGCCAGCGCCAGCAGGCCGGTGATGGTGAAGCGTTTCATGTTCTTGCCTCTCCTTCGTGCCGGCCCGTTCAGCCGGTCAGCATCGCGACGAGCGCGCGTACCTTCTTCTGCCGCCATTGCGGCACGGGCGCTACCAGCCAATAGGCGCGGCCGCCCTCGCCCCGCGCGATCGCCTGCACCCGACCCTCCGCCAGCGCGCGCTCGGCAAGGAGGGCGGGCACCGTCGCCCGGCCGAAGCCCGCCGCCGCCGTCTCCAGCGCGAGACCCGCATCGGCGACGGTAATCGCCGCCAATTCCTCCGCAGGGGTACCCGGCCAGCCGATCACGCGATCGGGCGCGTCCGCCACCGCCACCGTCACATGATCACGCCCGCCCAGCATCACGCCTTCATGCTCGCCACGATCGGCGCCGTAGCAGACGGCGAGGTCGAGATTGGCCTGGGTGAAATCCAGCGCGTCGCCGGCCGGCACCACCGCCAGCCCGAGCTCCGGATCGGCCGCGGCATAGGCGGCGAGCCGGGGCGCGAGCCAGGCGGCGGTGAAGTCGCGGGGGGCGGCGACGGTCAGCCGGTGGGACGACTGGCCCGCCTGCATAGCGCGCACCGCCTCCTCGAACTCCAGAAAGCCGCGGCGGAGCGCGTCCAGGCCAGCCTCGCCTTCGGGGGTCAACTCCAGCCCCTTGGCGGTGCGGCGGAACAGGACGACGCCCAGCACATCCTCCAGCGTGCGCACCTGCTGGCCGACCGCGGCGGGCGTCACCGCCAGCTCGTCGGCGGCGCGGGTGAAGGACAGCGAGCGCGCGGCCGCGTCGAACACGCGCAGGCCGTTCAGGGGCAGATGCGTGCGCTTCATCAGCGCACCGCGGCGGGGCCGATCAGCCGGAAGCGGGGGATCGCGGCGTCAAACGTCCGGCCGTCGGCGGAGACCATCTGGTAGCTGCCCTCCATCGTGCCCGACGGCGTGTCGAGCGGACAGCCGGAGACATAGTCGAACGATCCGCCGGGCGGGATCACCGGCTGCTCGCCGACCACGCCTTCGCCCTCCACGCGGTGGCGCGCGCCGCGCCCGTCGGTGATGATCCAGCGGCGGGACACGAGCTGCACCTCCTGCGCGCCCCCATTCTCGATGCGGATGTGGTATGCCCAGAACCAGCGGCCGGCGCGCGGCTGCGACTGGTCCGCCAGGAAGTTGACCGACACGCGCACGGTGACGCCCGCCGTTTCCGCCGAGTGCGGGAAGAAGATTCCGAGGACGCTCATAGACCGACCTTGCGCAAAGCGCGGTCGAGGTCGTCGATCACGTCGGCCGCATCCTCCAACCCGACGTTGAGGCGCAACATGCCCTCGCCTACCCCCATCGCCTCGCGCGTCTCCGCCGACAGGCCGGCGTGCGTGGTGGAGGCGGGATGCGTCATCAGCGAGCGCGAATCGCCGATATTGTTGGAGATGTCGACCAGCTCCAGCGCGTCGAGCAGGCCGTGCGCTTGGGGCCGCCCGCCGTCGAGCACCACCGCCATGATCGTCCCCGCCGCTTCCATCTGCCGCATGGCGAGCGTGTGTTGGGGGTGGCTTTCCAGCCCAGGATAGGAGCAAACGGGCACACGCCCCTCCAGAAAACGCGCGACAGCCAGCGCATTGTCGCTCTGGCGGCGGATGCGCAGGTCCAGCGTCTCCAGACCCTTCAGCACCACCCAGGCGTTGAACGGCGACAGCGTCGGCCCCGTGTTGCGGGTGAAGGCGAGGAACGTCTTCTCGATGAACTCGGTCGTGCCGCACACGGCGCCGGCCAGCACGCGGCCCTGCCCGTCCATCATCTTGGTGGCGGAATAGGCGACCACGTCCGCACCCCATTCCAGCGGCCGCTGGAGGGCGGGCGAGGCGAAGGCGTTGTCGACCACGCTGGTGATGCCATGCTCGCGCGCCAGCCCGCACACGGCGGCGAGGTCCACCACGTCCAGCGTCGGGTTGGCAGGCGTCTCGAAGAAGAACACCTTGGTGTTGGGCCGGATAGCGTCACGCCACTGGTCCACGTCGCGCCCATCGACGATCGTGGTCTCGACCCCGAAGCGCGGCAGCAGCGTGTCGGTCAGCCAGCGGCACGATCCGAAGGCGGCGCGCCCGCCGACGAGATGGTCGCCCGCCTGGAGCTGGCACAGGAGCGACGCCGTCATCGCCGCCATACCCGAACAGGTTGCGCGGCACGCCTCCGCACCTTCCAAAAGCGCGATACGATGCTCCAGCATCTCCACCGTGGGGTTCTGCAGGCGCGAATAGGTCATGCCGGCCTGTTCGCCCGCGAAGCGCGCAGCGGCGTCGCCCGCACAATCGTAGGAATAGCCGGAGGTGAGGAACAGGGCTTCGCTGGTCTCGCCCCATTCGGATCGCGCGGTGCCGCCGCGCACGGCGCGCGTGGCGGGCCGCCAGCCGGCGGTGACGGTACGGTCCTGGCCGGCCTTGCGCTTCATGCGATCGTCTCTGCCGTCCGCGCAGGGCGCGCGTCAATGCCGACCGGCGCCCCGCTCCCGCATGATCGCCGACGCCGTGCGGTTGACTTGGCTGACCCCCCTCCCTAAACGGGCGGCGCCTGACGGGGCTCGCCCGCCGGTGCGGCCGTGCTCCGGCCTGGCGACGCGTTCGCGAGGTGGGAGAGACGACGACGTGGCGATCGAGCCCGGGCAGGACCCGAACGGCAACCGTTCACCCGATGACGCGCGGTTCCACTCGCTGGACGCGCGGCTGCGGGCGGCAACGGACGCCGGAGGAGCTGGGAAGAGCGCGGCGCGGCGGCCCGACAAGGGCTACAGCCAGGGCAGTCGCGTCCTGACCGAGCTTGTCGCGGGTCCGGCCGGCGGCGCGTTGGTGGGCTGGCTCATCGACCGCTGGTTCAACACGTCGCCGTGGGGCCTGCTGGTGCTGCTGTTCCTCGGGTTCGGCGTCGCCATGCGGAACATCTATCGGATTTCCAAGCAGCGTCCGGAATGACCCGGGCGCTGCTTCGTGCAACAAGGGGCTGTTGAGTGGCGGCTGAGGCGGAAGGCTCGGGCATCGACCCGATGCACCAGTTCCTGGTGGAGCCGCTGTTCGGCCGCCACCTGACGTTTGCCGGCTACGATCTGTCCTTCACCAATTCCGCTTTGTTCATGGTAATCACGGCGGCCGTGCTGTGGCTGTTCATGCTGGGCGGCATGAAGCGCGAGCTGGTGCCCGGCCGCTGGCAGGCCGCGGTCGAGGGCATGACCTCGTTCGTGTCGAACATGATGACGACCAACATCGGGCCCGAGGGCAAGAAGTTCACGCCCTACGTGTTCAGCTTGTTCATGTTCATCCTGTTCGCCAACCTGATCGGCCTGTTCCCGCTGGGCGTGGTGCCCGGCTGGCATCCGTTCACCGTCACCAGCCACATCACGTTGACGGCGGTGCTGGCCTTCTTCTCGTTCGCGATCGTGCTGATCGTCGGCTTCGCGCGGCACGGGCTCCACTTCTTCGCCTTGTTCGTGCCGCACGGCACGCCCAAGGTGATGATCCCCTTGATCTTCGTCATCGAGCTGGCGAGCTTCCTGGTGCGTCCGTTCAGCCTCGGCCTGCGACTGTTCGTCGCCATGACCGCGGGGCACATCCTGCTGGACGTGTTCGCGAGCTTCGTGGTGCAGGGCTTCAACGCCTCCGGCCCGCTCGGCTGGGTCGTTGCCATCCTGTCGTTCGTGATGATCGTCGGCATCTCCGCGCTGGAGCTGCTGGTGTCGGCCATTCAGGCCTACGTCTTCGCGCTGCTGACGTCGTTGTACCTCAACGACGCGGTCAATCTCCACTAAGTTACCAGAAGGGAAGAACCATGGATCTCGCATCTGCCAAGGTGATCGGCGCCGGCCTCGCCGCGATCGGCGTCGGCATGGCGGCGCTGGGCGTCGGCAACGTGTTCGGCTCGTTCCTCGAAGGCGCGCTGCGCAATCCGGGCGCGGCCGACGGCCAGCAGGGCCGGCTGTTCATCGGCTTCGCCGCCGCCGAGCTCCTGGGCCTGATCGCGTTCGTGATCGCCATCCTGATCCTGTTCGTCGTCAAGTAAGCGGGTCCCGCGGCCGATGCCCCAGATCGACCAGATCGCGTCCATCTATGCCTCCCAGCTGTTCTGGCTGGCGCTGGTGTTCGCGCTGATCTACTTCGGCATCGGCCGCGCCATGCTCCCCCGCATCCAGGGCAACGTGGACGCGCGCGAGGCCCGCATCGCGGGCGATCTCGCCGAGGCGGAGCGTGCGCGGGCGGAAGCGACCCGCGCCGACGAGGCCTATCAGGACCAGCTCAACCGCAGCCGGGCGGAGGCCGCGGCCGCCGCGGCACGCGCGCAGGCGGAAGCGGCGAGCTTTGCTGAAAAGCACCTGCGCGCCGCCGACGAGGAGGCCGCAGGCAAGCTGCACGCGGCCGAGCAGGCGCTCGCCGCCCGCACGGCGCAGGCCGAGGCGGAAATCGACACCATCGCCGCGGACGCGGTGCAGCAGATCGTCGCCAAGGTCGCCGGCCTGCAGATCGACCGCGCCGTGGCCGCGCAAGCCGTGCGTCAGGCGGCGTAAGGACAAGCAGATGGCCGCTCTCAACGCTTCCACCCTCGCCAGCCCGGGCGAGATCGAACATGCCGAGGCGACCGCTTTCGGCCTGAACCCCAGCGGCTGGGTGGCGCTGTCGATGATCGTGGTCCTCGCGATCCTGGTCTGGAAGGGCGCGCACGCCGCAATCGGCCGGTCGCTCGACAAGAAGATCGCCGGCATCCGCGAGCAACTCGACGAGGCGGCCAAGCTGCGCGCCGAGGCGGAAGCGCTGCGCGCCGAATATCAGGGTCGTCAGGCGCAGGCGCAGGACGAGGCCAAGTCCATTCTGGATCACGCCCAGGCCGAGGCCGCGGCGATCGTCGTTAAGGCGCAGGCGGCAACCGAGGACATGGTCGCCCGTCGCGCGCGCATGGCGCAGGATCGCATCGACGCCGCTGAGCGGCAGGCGATCGCCACCGTGCGCGCCCGCGCCGCCGCCGCCGCGACGGACGCCGCTGCGCGCGTCATCGCCGACCGGATGGGCACGGACGCGGACAAGGCGCTGGTCGACCGCACGATTGCCGGCCTGGGCCAGCGCGCGAACTAGGCTCCCGCCTCACGTCAGGAAGGCGATCAGCGCATCGGGGTGCAGCGGCAACGCCGCGAAGCCCGCCACGTTGAACAGCACCGCCAGCGCCGCCGCGCCCCAGCTGAACCCGAGCAGCCACCAGGCCTCGACCAGCACCGAAATGGCGGTGGTGGCGAGGGCGATGGAGGCGAAGCCGTCCGCCAGGTCGAACTGATCGTCGCGGTACCCCGCCCTGTCGTAATCCGCCTTGGCCGCAAGCGCCCGCCCCCTGAGCGCGTCCGATTCCCGCGTGTAGCGCTCGACCTCGCCCGCCGCCTGCGCCGCGCCCGGCCCGGCAGCCGCCTGCGCCATCGCCTCCAGGTGAAGCTTCAGCCGGGTGGCCTGATATTCGTTCCAGATGTCGATCTGCGCCGCCTGGTCGGCCTGCATCGCCTGGACGATGTTGTCATCCTTGATCTTGGACAGCGCCATCATCACCGACAGCGCGACAACCGTCGCCGCGACCGCGCGGTTCAGGCGACAATCCTTGGCCTCGGGCAGATCGGCGGCTTCGGGCATGCGCGCGCGCTAGCGCCGGACGGCCCGGATTCCTAGATTGCCTGGGTGACCACCACCGATCGCTTCAACGAGGAAAAGGCCAGCTACACCGTCCGCGGCGACGGGTCCGCGCCCGACCTCGACGCGGGCGTCGCCGCGATCCGCAATGTGCTGAAGACGTTGCCCTTGCGCCCCGGCGTGTACCGCATGACCGACGCGCGCGGGGACGTGCTGTATGTCGGCAAGGCGCGTGCGCTCAAGAACCGCGTCGCCAACTACACGCAGGTCAAGAACCTGCCGCGGCGCCTGCAGCGCATGGTGTCGCAGACGCGCGGCATGACCATCGTCACCACCGCGACCGAGGCGGAGGCGCTGCTGCTCGAAGCGCAGCTCATCAAGAGCTTCCGCCCGCCCTACAACGTGCTGCTGCGCGACGATAAGAGCTTTCCCTTCATCCTGCTGCGCGCCGATCATCGCTACCCACGCGCCCAGCTCCACCGCGGGGCCAGGCGCGCCAAGGGCGAATATTTCGGACCGTTTGCGGGCGCGGGCGCGGTGCGCACGACGCTGACCGCGTTGCAGAAACTGTTCCTGCTGCGGTCGTGCACCGACAGCTTCTTCGCCAACCGCTCGCGCCCCTGCCTGCTGCACCAGATCAAGCGCTGTTCGGCGCCCTGCGTCGGCCGCATCGACGAGGCCGCCTATCGCGAGCAGGTGGATGATGCTGCCGCCTTCCTCGCCGGCAAGTCGACGCAGGTGCAGCAGAAGCTCGGCCGCCAGATGGCGGCGGCGGCGGAAGCGATGGACTACGAGCTCGCCGCCATGTTCCGCGATCGGCTGAAGGCCTTGACCTACATCCAGGGTACGCAGTCGATCAACGCGGATGGCGTGGACGAGGCGGACGTGTTCGCGCTCGCCGCGCGCGACGGGCATGTCGGCATCCAGGCCTTCTTCATCCGCGGCGGCGCCAATTGGGGCCACCGCGCCTTCTTCCCGACCCACGTCGCCGACGTGCCGGAGGACGAAGTGCTGGCGAGCTTCATGGGCCAGTTCTACGCGGAGGTGCCGCCGCCCCGCCTCGTGCTGGTCGACCGCGACCTGCCCGACTGCCAGCTCCTGGCGGAGGCGCTGGGCGAGCGCGCGGGCCGCAAGGTGACGATCAAGCAGCCCCAGCGCGGCGAGCAGCGCCGGCTGCTGGGCCAGGCGACGCGCAACGCCACCGAAGCGCTCGATCGCCGGCTGGCGGAAGGGGCGACGCAGGCCAAGCTGCTGCGCGAGGTCGGCGAGCTGTTCGAGTTGGACGCCACGCCCGCCCGCATCGAGATCTACGACAACAGTCACATCATGGGCACCAACATGGTCGGCGCGATGGTGGTCGCGGGGCCGGAGGGCTTCCGCAAGGGCCAGTATCGCAAGTTCAACATCAAGCGACCCGAGACCAAGGCGGGCGACGACTTCGCCATGATGCGCGAGGTGCTGCAGCGCCGCTTCGCCCGGCTGGAGCAGGAGGACCCCGACCGCACATCCGGCGAATGGCCCGACCTGCTGCTGATCGACGGCGGCAAGGGCCAGGTTTCCGCCGTGTTCCGCACGATGGAGGAGATGGGCGTCCACGACGTGCCGGTGGTGGGCATCAGCAAGGGCCCCGACCGCAATGCGGGCCGCGAGCATTTCCACCTGCCGGACGGGCGCGAATCGATGCTGCCCTTAAACTCGCCCGTGCTGTTCTACCTTCAGCGGCTGCGTGACGAGGCGCACCGCTTCGCCATCGGCGCGCACCGCGCCAAGCGCGCGGCGGCGCTCACCACCAGTCCCTTGGACGAGGTGCCGGGCATCGGCCCCGCGCGCAAGAAGGCGCTGCTGATGCACTTCGGCACGGCCAAGGCGGTGCGCGGCGCCGCGCTGGAGGACCTCGCCCGCGTGCCGGGCGTGTCCGCCGCCACCGCGCGCGCGGTGTACGACCATTTCCACCCGGCGGGTTAACCATGCCCGCTGACGTGGCGGTTAGGTCCGGCGGCTATCAGGGTTTCGGGCGGCGAGATCGCCCGTGTATCAGTAGCTTCGCGTACCTGCAGGCCACCCCGGCACCCGTCGGGGTGGCCTGACCCTTATGCGGGTAGAGGCCGACGCGATCGTCTGCGCGGTGCGCGCGCATGGCGAGCATGGCGCGGTGGTGCGCTGCCTCACGCCCGCGGATGGGCTGCTCGCGGGCTACGTCCGCGGCGGCCGCTCGCGCCGGCTGCGGCCGGTGCTGATGCCGGGCAACCTCGTCCGTGCCGAATATCGCGCCCGCACGACGGAACAGTTGCCGGCGCTCACTGCGGAGCTAGTGGAGAGCCGGGCGATGCTGCTGGAAGAGCCGCTGCCCGCCGCCGGCATCGCCTGGGCCACCGCGCTCACTGCCGCCGCCTTGCCCGAAGCCCAGCCCTACCCCGTGCTGCACCAGGCGCTCGACGGCGTGCTGGCGGCGATCGTCGCCGCGCCTGCCGCGACGGGCTGGGCCGCCGCCCTGGTACGGTACGAGCTGCTGCTGCTCGCCACGCTCGGCTTCGGCCTTGACCTGTCGGCCTGTGTCGCGACGGGCGCGCGCGAGGACCTCGGCTATGTCAGTCCCAAGAGCGGCGCGGCGGTCAGCCGCGCCGCGGGCGATGGCTATCGCGATCGCCTGCTTCCCCTCCCCGCCTTTCTGCTGGCGGGCGGTTCGGCGGATTGGGCGACGTTGGACCAGGGTTTCCGCCTGACCGGTCACTTCCTGGCGCGCGACCTGCTCCACGGCCGCGCGGCGGATGCGTTGGCGGCGCGCGAACGACTGCTGGATCGATTGCGGCGCATGGCTTGACCGGCCCGCGCGGAGGCTGTTGGAACCGGCTCATGCTGATTGCCCTTCTACCCGGCGACGGGATCGGACCCGAAGTGACCGCGCAGGCACGCGCCGTGCTGGAGGCGGTTGCGCCCGGCCTGGTGTTCGAGGAGGCGGCCGTGGGCGGCGCCGCCTACCATGCCGAAGGGCATCCCCTTCCCCCCACCACGCTCGACCTGGCCCGGCGTGCGGACGCGATCCTGTTCGGCGCGGTTGGCGATCCCTCCTGCGACGGGCTGGAGCGCCGACTGCGGCCCGAGCAGGCGATCCTTGGCCTGCGCCGTGAACTGGGCCTGTTCGCCAATCTGCGCCCCGCACGCACCTTCGCCGGGCTGGAGGACGCCTCCGCGCTGCGGCCGGAGGTGGCGGGCGCGATCGACCTCCTCATCGTGCGCGAGCTGAACGGCGACGTTTATTTCGGCGAGAAAGGCCGGCGCGCGACGGCCGACGGTCGGCGCGAAGGCTATGACATCATGTCCTATGACGAGGACGAGGTCGCCCGCATCGCCCGCACCGGCTTCGAGGCGGCGGCCAAGCGCCGCGGCCGGCTCTGCTCGGTCGACAAGGCAAACGTGCTTGAAACCTCGCAGCTATGGCGCGACGTCGTGACGGAGGTCGCGGCCGACTATCCGCACGTGACGCTGGAGCACCTCTACGTCGACAATGCCGCGATGCAGCTGGTGCGCGCGCCCGGCCAGTTCGACGTGATCGTCACGGGCAACCTCTTCGGCGACATCCTCTCCGACCAGGCGAGCATGTGCGTGGGCTCGATCGGTCTCCTCCCCTCCGCCTCGCTCGATAGCGCAGGCAAGGGGCTGTACGAGCCGATCCACGGCTCGGCCCCCGACATTGCCGGCCAGGGCAAGGCCAATCCGCTGGCGGCGATCCTGTCCGCGGCGATGATGCTGCGCCACTCGTTGGCGATGCCGGCGGAGGCCGACCGGATCGAGGCGGCGGTGGCGGCGACGCTGGCCGGCGGCGCACGCACCGCGGACCTTGGCGGCGCGCTCTCCACGGACGAGATGGGCGCTGGCGTGCTGGCCGCGCTGTAGCCCGATGGCGGACGGCGACGACGCGAGCGGCCACCGCGCGCGCCTGCGCGAGCGGATGTTCGAGGGGCCGGACGCGCTGCTCGATCACGAATTGGTAGAATATCTGCTGGCGCTCGCCATTCGCCGCCAGGACACCAAGCCGATCGCGCGGCGCCTGCTCGCCGAGTTCGGCGGCATCGGCCCGCTGCTGGCCGCCGACCGAGACACGCTCGCCCGCCAGGGGCTGGGCGACACCACGATCGCCGTGCTCAAGGTCGCGCACCATGCCGCCATGCGGCTGCTGCGGCGGGAGGTCATCGACCGCCCCGTGCTCGGCAGCTGGCAGGCGCTTACCGACTATCTCCACGTCGCCATGGCGCACCGCCTGAACGAGAGCGCGCGCGTGCTGCACCTCAACACCCGCAACGTGCTGATCCGCGACGAGCAGGTGTCCGAAGGCTCGATCGACCAGGCGGCGATCTACGTGCGCGAGGTGGCGCGCCGCGCGCTGGAGCTGGGATCGGCTGCGGTGATCCTGGTGCACAATCACCCGAGCGGCGATCCCGCACCCTCGCGCCAGGACATCCAGCTGACCAAGGATATGGCCGCCGCGCTGAAGCCGCTCGGCGTCAGCGTTCACGATCATCTCATCATCGGTGCCCAGGGCCACGCCAGCCTGCGCTCGCTGGGGTTGATCTAGGGCGGTCAGCGCGTCGCCTGGGTCAGTAGCCGATAGGCCTTCTCCCAGTCCCGCACACCGATCAGGTCGGTGTAGCCGACACGGCTACCGCCCTCGTCCGGCACTAGCGTGGAAGGAATGCGCAGCGTCACTCGTCCAAACCGGCTGTGTCGTTCCACCTGATGTATGCCGCTCAACTGAATCGATGTGATCGCCTTGCCACCACGTCGGACGACCAGCAGCCGCCGGTCGGTGATGACGTACAATGTGCGCGCCGCTGCCCGGTACACGGCGATTGGCGAGACGATCATGAACGATCCGACGGCGACGAATAGTCCGGGGAACAGCAGCGCCCACACCGGGCTGCCCGACGCATAGACCTGCCACAGCATAGCCCCGCTCCCGGCCGTCCAGGCCAAGCCCAGCGGCACTACGAACAGGCCGCCCAGCATCGTACCCCATGGGTTCGGCTGGCCCGACCAGACGATGCGCTCGGCGGCGGCGCACTCGTTGGCGGCGATGCACGACAGATCGGGTATCATACCAAAACCGATGGCATGGATTGGTTACCAGCCGTTGAAGCCCGATGTGCGTTGACCGGCACGGCGCCTTTGCTAACCGCCGGCTGGTCAGCCATTGAGGTCCAATGATCCCCCGCTACTCCCGTCCCGCCATGGCCGCCTTGTGGGAGCCGCAGGCGCGGTTCCGCATCTGGTTCGAGATCGAGGCGCATGCCGCCGATGCCTTGGCGGAGCTGGGCGTGGTGCCGAAGGAGGCGGCGAAGCGCATCTGGGAGGCGGATGCCGCCGCGGGGCCGTTCGACGTCGCGCGCATCGACGCGATCGAGGCCGAGACCAAGCATGACGTCATCGCCTTTCTGACGCACATCGCCGAGCGGACGGGGCCGGAGGCGCGCTTCCTGCACCAGGGCATGACCAGTTCGGACGTGCTCGACACGTGCCTGGCCGTGCAGCTCGCGCGCGCGTCCGACATCCTGCTCGCGGACCTGGACGCGCTGCTCGACGTGCTCAAGCGCCGCGCGCACGAGCACAAGCTCACGCCCACCATCGGCCGCAGCCACGGCATCCATGCCGAGCCGACCACCTTCGGCCTGAAGCTTGCTTTCGCCCATGCCGAATTCCAGCGCGCGCGGACGCGGCTGGTGGCGGCGCGCGCGGATGTCGCCACCTGCGCCATCTCCGGCGCGGTCGGCACCTTCGCCAACATCGACCCGTTCGTGGAACAGTATGTCGCCGACAAGATGGGCCTGACGGTGGAGCCCGTCTCTACCCAGGTGATTCCGCGCGACCGCCACGCCATGTTCTTCGCGACCCTGGGCGTGATCGCTTCGTCCGTGGAGCGGCTCGCGACCGAGGTGCGCCACCTCCAGCGCACGGAGGTGCTGGAGGCGGAGGAATATTTCGCGCCGGGCCAGAAGGGCTCGTCCGCCATGCCGCACAAGCGCAATCCCGTGCTGACCGAGAATCTGACGGGCCTCGCCCGCATGGTGCGCGGCTATGTCACGCCCGCGCTGGAGAATGTCGCGCTGTGGCACGAGCGCGACATCAGCCATTCGTCGGTGGAACGCTACATCGGCCCCGACGCCACGGTGACGCTCGACTTCGCGCTCGCGCGGCTGACGGGCGTGATCGACAAGCTGCTGATCTATCCGCAGCGGATGCAGCGCAACCTCGACCGCATGGGCGGCCTCGTTCATTCGCAGCGCGTGCTGCTGGCGCTGACGCAGGCGGGGCTGGCGCGCGAGGACGCCTATTACATCGTCCAGCGCAACGCGATGAAGGTATGGGCGTCCGAAGGAAGCGAGTCGCTGCTGGCCCTGCTCAAGGCCGATCCCGACGTGGCCCTGGACGATGCCGAGCTGG
>Ga0325400_1004583_pt1 | contig 12815 bp, 11 predicted proteins | sample PopdelMetagenome_2_FD_205662 | JGI IMG/M metagenome (GOLD analysis project Ga0325400, IMG submission 205662) | Populus deltoides microbial communities from Bellville, Georgia, United States - Xylem-PdKOR-R1 | ecosystem: Host-associated > Plants > Phyllosphere > Stem > Wood/Secondary xylem...
GGATATCTAAGCAAAAAAGCTTGGTATGCTTGTGCCTAGCATTCCAAGCCTAGACATGCCTAGCACAAGAAAAAATATAGGCACACCTAGGTTTGGAAAGCTAACTCACATGTTTTTTTCAAAGGATTGACAACACATTTTTTACCCTGAATTTTATTTTATATATTAGACAACTTGTTGTTTGTCTATACAAGCAATGCATTGTATTTTGAAGGTGACTAGAAAATCAGGGTTAGAGTTCGCGGACCTTAAAAATTTAATTTTTAACATGTTTTTACCTGGAAATACTCCAAAAACTTTTATGAACCTTAATTAACCAATTTAAAACATAAAAAAACCTATAATGACTTAAGAAATCATAATTAAATTGAATAAAAAATAACTTTACACTCCCCAATCTACTTTTACGACATGATTAGAGGAAAACATCATCTCCATTAAACTTTTCTCTACAAAACAAACACAATGACACCAAGATGAATTTTTTTTGGTGATCATAATATAGCTGACTATCCACTTTCTCACTCCTCTTAAATTCTAGGGATTTAAATTTAAAACAAATGAATAGTACTAAAACATGAAAACCTAAATCTTAGGGACCAAACATGAAATATTAAAGAATTTTAGGACCAAATTGTAATTTTTTGTGTCCCATGAACAATAAAAAAGGGTTTTTTTTTTTTGTTTTTGTGTTAAATTTGGTAGACATTGTTTATTTTCTTAATTGATAAAATAAAATTTTATTTTACAACATCGAGCATTAGTTTAATACCAGAGTAATTTGTGACATCACAAATGCGTCATAACATGCATAATGAAATAAATTATGGTGCTCAAGATCATGTTAACAAAATGTGGGGATGTAATTGAAATAAAAAATAGAAGACCATATCAAGGTAATTTTGAAAGAATTAAAAGAAAAAAAAAGAGGTAACTATATACTTAGCACATTGTAGGAGTCCATAATATAGCTAAGTGTGGCCCCGCAATAAAAAAATAATTATTTACCTTTCTTTTTTATTATTACTTATAATTATAATTATAGTAATACACAATTAAATTTATAAAAAAAAATAAAAGTAAGTGATCCCCTACTTTGAGTTAAATGCAAAGTTGCTATCATGGAATCCATTTTTTCCAAAGAATATAGTGAAGGTTTTTTCCGAGATTGTGATGCTTTTTTTCCAAGTGGGGAGGTTAGGGATGGTGAGCAATACCTCTCCTAATTTAGCTCGAATGCCACAGGGCCTCTAATGCTAAAAACCAATATAGTTTGTTCAACTGTATATTAGTTTTTGGATCAATATTGGTTATTAATTTTGTATTTGGATGGTTAACAAAGTAATTTACTTTTTTTCAAATAATTATTTTATACTATTATGCTTGAATAATTTTTGCCTAGCCTATGATAAAGTTAAGTGGAATAAATGTGACACATATTTATTAAGAAAGTCGTTCAAGCAAGGAAGTGAAGGTTACGATAAAGATGGAGAAATTGGATTGAAGAATTAAAAGCAATAATTAAGACCTTATCTTATTTTTCTCAGTCTTGTAAAATAGCTCAAATATGATTACAGGGAAAGACTTTAGGCGTTTCACATTGTTAGAAAATTGAATTCATCAAGGAATTGTGACTACCCGAATGCCTTGAAAAAGTAGGTTCCACCGATTTGACTTTTGTTACTATTTTTATTGAATTATTTAACTTATATTGTTTCCTGTATAATTCTTTTCTATGCTACTTTTTTTCTTATTTGTGTAACAATTAGGATAAGAGTTGTATTCTTCTACTACTATATATATATAGAAGTCTCAATTGAAAACATAAGGGTTTGTTTTCCTCTCCACCATTTTCTCTCTATCAACCTCTTGGCTTAATAACCTCAAGATTTATTAAGAAGATTCAACTCTTATCTAGATTTTTATTCTCTGTTTGTTTTTGCGGTGTGGTGTATATTTTTTCATAACTATATATTTAAAAATACTTGGTTAATTAACATATATCATTATTTTACATGGTCATATTGAAAACTCTCTTTTGAAACTTGGGTTAAGAAAAAACTACAATATATAGCTTTTTTAAATATACCTTTCCAAACTGCAACTAAAAAAACTACCACAATGTGAATTACATACTTAATCCTCAAACACAACTTTCTTTCTTGACCCAACATGCTCTTTTTGTCACTTTATTGTTATCAAATTCATAAATGACAAATTTTTATTTTGGTGATGTTAGATGAAAACCTTTCTTCTAAGACTATAAGTATCCAAATTTATTGATGGCTTCAAGTTAGAACTTCAAGAAGATCTAACCATTGTCTTTGGTTCTTTATCCTCGCACATAACTTGACTTGACTTGCTCCTTTTATACCCTTGAAAAATGCTCATCACTTTATGTTTATCAAACTCAAAATTGGAAATTTTTTGTTTTAGTGATGTTAAATGAAAACCTTTCTTCTAAGATAAAAGGTATTCAAATCACAACCATAAAATTGATAAATAGAAACAGAAATACCTACAGCCAAAATTTATCGATAAATTATGGTGAACATTACCCACAAAATAGTTCCTCACTATATCCCTTAGTAAATATCGACAAAATATTTTTATCGGTGTATACCAAGGGAATTATAGTGGAAAATGAAGGAATAAAAAAAACAAAAAGCCACGATGACATGTTATTTTTATAGACGATATTACCGATGAAATAAACTCTTCAGTAATATTCGTTCATAAATCCATCAATAATCTTTAAGTTATGACCTAACACGCGACCCCCCTCTCCTCCTCCTTCATTTCTTCTTCTTCCTTCATTTTTCTTTGCAAAAAACAACAGACCCCCCTATTTTATCACAAATCAAACTTTCATCACCACAAATCCGGCCACCCTAACATTTAGTCTATCAACATTCATGTTCTAATTCAATTTTTTTAAGGGTTCCCCACATCAAGTAAGCAAAAATAACCATTGTTCATTTGAACTGAATTTTAAAATATTAATTTTTATTACATATCTTTGTAATATATGTAGTTTGTTTGTGTGTTTACTTGTTTTATAGCTTTTTTTCATAAAACATTATTATATGAATATATGATTTGTACATGTTAGGGTTTTGTTGGAGATTTTAAAAAATTAATTTTGTTTATAATTTGATGAAATTGATTTTGATTTTGTGACTTAGGTGTTTTGTAATAAAATAAATAATAGCTTATTTAATGGGTACGTTTTATATCATGTCAATTTTATTATTGACTTGAAAATTTCAGTAAATGTGGAGGGATTTAAATTTATGTAGATAATTGATAATGATTTAAGAGTAGTATTAAAATAGATTGAATAGGTTTAAGTTAAACCAATGTTAGCTAATTTATTTAGTTTACATAATTAATTAATACATGTTGTCATCAATATTCTATATAGGTTTGATATAAGTAATGGATGATTGTTTATAGATGTATCGAGTTTTACCCAAAAGGTTACAGATGATGGATTATTATAATAGGGTTAAAAGTTTTATTAATTATGCATTATTTAATCCGAGAAATATTAGTGGAGTCGGTATTAGATGTCCTTAGAAGAGGTTTGAAAACAAAAAAGTTTATTGATCTAGATGTTGTAACGATACATCTTCTACAAAAAGGTTCATATTGAAATACTAGTTTTGGTTTGCACATGGAGAACCATATGTCCCTTATTAGACCATGGTAGAAAGGATAATTGGGTCAACTTTTAGTTCTAGCAATGTGCATGGAGTTGTAGATGACATAGTACTACTTATGGGAATATAGTTATAGAAGTGATGAGAATGAATCAAGGTTATGCAAGTGAATGTTCAATCGTAGATAAAGAACCAAATGCAGACACAACCAGGTTTTTTTAATATTTTAAAATATTTCAATGAACTATTATGAGATGGGTGCATAAATCACCATAAATTATTTATAGTTGCACAGGTGTTCACCATCAAGTCAGATCATAGGCTGAGTGAACCGGTTACAACAAAATTATTGAATAAAAGATAAGCATTTTACCTTAAAGGAATAGGCTAAAAGAAAACTTCTAAACTACTAAATCCATGATGAAACCCCCCGGCCTAAGATACCAGAAAATTGGCATATGTCCAAACTTCTACATGTTATACTACTATGAAAATACAGATTTAACTAAGTGTATAACATGTGGGATTGCTCGTTATAAACCCATAACCAGTGGGGGAAGGACTCTTGTTGTACATAGAAAACTTAGATACTTCACAATTATTCATAGACTGCAAAGGTAATCATGTCTCAAAAAACTGTTGAGTACATGACATAGAATCATTCACATGATGTGGCTAATAAAGTCATGGTACACCTTTCTAATGGTGAAGCCTGAAAATATTTTAATAGGGTGCATTCTCAGTTTTTAATGGAATCTAGGAATGTACATCTTGTTTTATTTATATATGAATTCAATTCATTCGAGTCATTTGATGCTTTTTATTCTTGTTGGACGGTGATACTCATTGTTTCAATTTACTATTGGGAATGTGTATGAGGCTGGAGTTCATATTTTTATCTATGGTCATACCTGGTCCAAATGTCCGGGTCAAAATATAGATGTTTGTTCGACTGTTGATTGATAAATTGAAACAGTTATGGTCATCCATGAATTTGATTTATAATGTCTCAAGAAAATAGATTTTTCAGATGAAGGCAACTTTGATGTGGACTATCAATGATTTTCCTACTTATAAAATGGTTTCTAGTTGGAGCATGTATGAAAAATTAACGTATCCATACTGTATGGAAAATAACAAGGCTTTCTCCTTAACAAATAGTGGTAAAGTGTCTTTTTTTTAATTGCCACCGGTAGTTCTTGCCAACAAATCACAAGTACATAAAGGATTTTTTTATTGGTAGATTTAAAAAGGATGTTCCACCAATAGTACTAGCGGCTGAAGAATTGTATGACATGATATCGTAGTATGATGATATTGTGTTTGGTTTCCAATTTGAGAAGCAAAAGTTTCCTAGTTTTAATGAGACCCATAATTTGATAAAGCGAAGTATTTTATGGGAGCTTCTTTATTAGAAGACTAATCTCCTCTATCATAATCTTGATGTCATACATATTGAAAGAACATGTTTGAAAACATCTTTAACATGGTTATGGACATGAAAGTGAAGACAAAGGACAACATAATGGCTAGAATGGATATATTGTCACTATAAAAATATAAAGTTGGTTTATGATGGATCATGGATTGCAAAGCCCAAAGCGAGCTTCACCTTACACAAGAATGCACAGTTACTTGTCCACCAATGGCTTAAGAGTTTGTGTTTTCCTGATGGACATGCTTTGAACATATCTAGATTGGTAAATTTAGAGGATTGTAAATTGTATGGAATAAAGAGTCATGATTTTCATTTGTTTATGCGAACACTTATTCAACTTACCTACCGAGATTTGTTGTCAAAGAGGATATAAAATGCACTAACAAAGATCAGACATTTCTTTAGAGATATATGCTCTAACAAGTTGTATACCAAACACATGGAGAATGTCCATTCGAGAATATCGTTCAGACAATCTGCAAACTGTAGATGATATTCCTTTCATCATCCTTCTACTCAATGGAGCATCTATCCATACATTTACTATTTGAGGCAAAAGTTGGAGACCTCGTCCAGTATAGATGAAAGTATCCATTCGAGAAGTTAGGGATTGCACATGCATCCTAATTAAATTTCTATTGTCTTCTTTTTTAAAATTCAAAACATTCATTTAATTTCATGCAGATACTTATTTAATTTTAAGAGAAAAGTAAAAAACAAGGCGCATGTTGAGGCTTCAATATGCGAGGATTATATTTTTAAAGAGATCTAAACATTTATTTTGTACTATTTCGAGCCTCACTTGAGAATAAGAATTAACCGCATTCCAATGCATGATAGAAGTGGGAAAGTGCTTTTGAGTTGGAACTTGTCATTATTTTCTCATCCCAGATGATTTGTACCAAACAATATTACGAAAGGAAGATATTTGACAAAATCAAATTCAAACATGCACATAATTATATGTTATTTAAATATGATTAACCGAGATCTTTTATTTAGTAAGTATAATAATTAACATATCATTATTTTAGAAAGATTTTTCTCTTATACTATTATAAACTGATAGATTGAATAATTCCTCGTAGGCAACATCATTAGATTTTACTATCCTAAAATTCATAAATGACTTAATCTTAAATCTTTTAATTACAAGATGAATAATTTTCCACGTGGTTCATAACACATGTAAGGACTAATTAATTATTCTTATCTCTCAGAGTACTTAATTTCATTACACATTTCTTGTTAAATATTAACGGTTGTAATTCATATATCAGGTTTATCAATTGGGAGGGAATGCTAATATTACTTTGAATTTACTATATCTGGGTCCTGAAAGAAAAGTGAAGTGTTACAATAGGTATTCCATTAATGGACATGTTTTTCATACCAAAAAGTATGATTAGGGTAGAAATAAATATAACAGCGGGTTTTCTATTAAGGGATCGACTTCTAATGAGTTCAAAGTTGACTATTATAGGAAGTTAGAAGAGGTCCTTGAATTGCAATATCATAGCAAGCATAATAGAGTCTTTTTATTCAAATGTTATTGATATGATATCACCGATAGAGAAATTATAGTAGATCCCCATTATAGTTTGGTAGAAATTAATATAAAGGCTAAACTCCGCAACGTCGATGATATCTTTGTTTTTGCCAAACAATGCCAACAAGTTTATTACACATATATTCCTTCCATTAGAAAGAATCATTCAAGAGTTGATTGGTTGTCTGTAGTTAAAACCAAAGCTAGGGGTCATGTTCAAGTTGTTTAGGATGGTAACCGCAAGAAATGTATTTCAACTTGATGAGTTAGTTGATCTATATCGAGTTGCTTTGTCTATCGATTTAGAAGAAAATTTAAATATTGAGAATACTTTTGTTGATGTTGATGTTGATGTTGAGGAGTTAAATGATGTTTTAAGAACCAGTGGATATACAGAAGTCAATAAAGATTATGATAGCGATGAAATCAATGTAGAATATTGTGATAAAGATGACGATGATGAAATTGATGAAGTTCAGAAAATTCTAATTAATTTTTAAAACATGAATATGTGATGAAATTAATTTTAATGTAATATTCCTGGATGTTCCTTCATAATGGCGTGGATTTATTATTACATGACAAGGAGTGTAATATTTTTTATATTTTTATTATACACAGAACTAGTGTTATTATACTGTGATTTTTATGTATCCTTAGGATAGATAGATAAAGAATACATATATATTTTGGACATAAAAAATATTTTATATCGATGAAATTATCGACGAACTAAGTATGTCAGAAAATACCAGAGAGTTGGAAAAAAATTACATGCATTTTCATTGAGACTTATAGATGGAATCACTAAAAAATTAAGTCTGTCGGTATATTCTAGAAAGTTGGAAAGAAATTGCACTCTAATGCCACTAGAACATATAGATTGTATCAACGACGAATTAAGTGTGTCGATATATTTCAGAGAATTAGAAAAACAATTACACTTCCATGCCATTGGCTATTAGAGACAAAATCACCAACGAACTAAAATTTCATGGACGATATCTGTAGGGGGTTTCTGTAAAATTTCAGGTTTAATTGAAATTTTAATTTTTTAAAACATACAGAATTACCAATAGAAAGTAAAAAATAATAACTTTTTAATTGTTTGTCGGGAATTTTATCGGTAAAAAAAGCCTCAAAGAAAACTAAAATCCCTAACTTCATAACAAAAGTTTATCTTCTTCCTCTCTGCAATTTCTTCTTCTCTCTTTACATTTTCTTCATTTCTTCTCTCCCTACCAAGTTATTCTCTCATTCTCTTCCTCTCTCACTCCATGCTACGTAAAATCTCTAACTCTTGCTTCTTCTTTTTTTGATTGCTAAGGTGGTTAATTAATTGATTTTTTCCCTCTCAATCTCAACCAGCAAGGTCTTTAGCTAGGTAAACCTCCTTCTTCTTCCATTTATTTGTTTAAATAAAATTTGTATTGTTTTGATAGAAATTGTTTATTGGTTTTGGTTCTTGTTTGAAATGGTACCACTGGGTTTTGGTTTTTTTGTCTTAATACCCTGTAACTTTTTATTATTAATAAGTGCTTTGTTGGCTGTAGAGTATTAGGTTTTGATGTTTTTGCTTCAATGGTTAAAAGGTTTAGGGTTTTGAGACTTAATTGTTAAATTTGAATTTTTTATTTGAATTTTTTGGTTTTATAAGGTTCGGTTAATTTAATTTTGTGTTGTTAAGGTTATCTCATGTTGGTTAATAAATGTTATATGCCTATTAAATATTTTTCATGGTTTCAAATTTGTGTGGTGTGTTTCTTGAAAAAATGTTACAATATAATGAATTTGTGTGGTGTGTTTATTGAGAAATGTTAAACACTCATCAAAATATGCTTTCTATTAAGTCTAATTTATTTTTTCAAGATGTCAATTGTTAATAAATACAATTAAGATGATACAGCTAGTGAGTATATGAGTTTTCTTAGGAATAATATCTATTTAGTGATTTGAGTATTTAGGTTTGAGCATATAAAAGCAAAAGGAATTGATAGGAACAAAAATAGAAACAAGGATAGAAGCAAAAGGATTCAGTTTTGAATATATATAATATAAAAATAGATCTCTCTGTCGATTTAAATTAATTTTAGACTGATGTAATAAAATCATTGATTCCTCATGTTTTTTTTTTGTTTTTTTTAGAAATTGATAGGAACAAGGAGTGGTCGTAAATAAAATCAACTAGTTTGTGGCAACATATTATTGATATGATATGTATATACAAATAAACAAATTTAAGGTAATCTCTCATATAAGGGAGGTGTTGTCAATTTTTTTTTTAAATAAAAATATTATTACCTTTTCAAACCTTTAATTCATGTAGATAACTATGGGAAAGTTAGTAGCACGTCGTACAAAAAGAATTGTTGTTATTTCTTCTAGCAACACTTCTAACAACCATGAGTCATTAGGTGCTGACTATGAATAGTAACTTAAAACACAAGTAGACTATCTCTATACAGGCTCATTAACTGTTATGCCGCCACGCTGAAGGGGGTCTATTTATAGCGAGAGCCATTTACTTGGAAGTACATTGCCAAGAGGAAGCCCGCCCACTTAATGTAAGTTTGTTTACCTTTTAGGCACTGTTAAAACTTAAAGAACAATTAATAACTTTTGAAAAACTAATTTTAATTAACGAATATAATTTCAGGTTTATAAATGTTGAGGTTGCCCGCACGATAATATCGGCAATGAAATCATCGATGGAAGTGTCATTGTTTCAATGGAGTCAGGTTTTTAAAAATCTTGAATGGAAACCCATGATTGATGCATGGTTTGGAAAATTAAGGATTAGTATATACTTAAATAATTTTTTTATTATTATGTTAATTCAGTTAATTTATTAATTTTAATAAATTAATTTTTTATAAATTTGACGTGCAAGGATATTTTTTACTAGAATAGGGTTGACAACATTGTTTGCATGAGAGTTTGGGAGAATCACAGTGCAATTAGGTAAGATTGAATACATAGTGTTATATATTGTATTTAAATGTTTTTTATTTTTCATTTATTAACTGAATATTCATTTTTACTATATAGGTTGTGTGATTTTTAGTATGAGGCATAGAAAAAAGCCATAAAATATGCTAAAGAAAGAGATCTTCCATGCTGGAGAGATCTGAGCATTTTTTTTATGGCAATTGCAATCTGGTGCAAAAATCAAAACAGGAAGATTCACGCTTTAATTACCACAAGCATTGGCGAATTCATTCTATTTGTTTTGCATGTAAAGCAGATGATAAGATTCTTTTTTATTATATCTATTTTTTAAAAAAAAACTGTTTTTATTATTGATATGTATAACTAACAAATATTTTCTCTTGCAGGCTACGACTCTTGGACACGAATAAAGACTGATGGAGCTTTTTGTAGAAACTCATAAGAGAAATGATGATTGTTAGAAAGAGGTGCAACAACTCATGGATAGCCGAGCTTAGAAATTTATGGTATGTTGGATTTCAATAAATTTTTTTCTTAAATTATAATTTTTTAATTTGCTTTCTTTTTTTCCAGAAAACATATAACACTTAGTTGTAGGAGAGATACGGGGATGATCCTTCAACCCATTCAAAACTTGATCTGAATTTGTTGTTGGAGATAGAATCGTGTAATATAACTATTAGAAATAGAGTTTATGGTATCTAAAACACTACAATTGAGGAGTTGTGATTTCCCTTAAATGTTTCAATCATTTGATGCTTGCAATCGGTTTCGAGCACTCAATCTCTAGAGTTCCAAGCAATTTTAAACCAACAAGTTGAAGCTCAAATGACCCATCATACTGATGAGATAAAACTACTTAGTGTTATACAACTGAACTCTAGTGATTGCACATGGAGTTGAAATCATACATGGGTGGTACATGTGCTCCTCTTTATCACCTCACTCCCAGTAAAAACCCGCCTCCTCCTTTAGCTCCTGTATTCTAGATGAATTGTATTTAAATTGATAAATTTCTAAATTTGTAATAAATATTTAATATTTAATTTTAATTTTTATACTTTGTTTATTAGATTTTTTTTAAAAATATTTAAACAACTTATTAACGAGCTTACCAGTGGAATAAGTTCGTCAATATATTCCAGAGGATTGGAAAAAATTACTGGAAATGCCATTGATACTATTTAATCACCAATGGAATTCATGTGTTGGTAATGTAGAGCATAAATCACCAATGGAATTACAAACAGACTTTTTGTCTATGATATACTATATTCACCAATAGAAATCCCCATATAAGGATGTCGACAAATTTTTTTTTGTGTGTGAGGCATGTCTTTCTATTTGTATATTCATCGTGATTATATTACTAAAAGAATGGTTGATAGAACAGAAATCACCGATGATAAGTTTTTCAATGAACAATAACTATTAATGATCCTGTCAATAAAAGTCGTGCCAACATAATTAGTGTTTAACTACCAATAAAATATTCTGTCTGTAAATTGTAAAATTCTAGTAATTTGTGTCTCATCATAAGAATTTAGAAAGTACAACCTTTATTCAAACTAAACAATATTAGGTGCCTAATAATCTAGTTATTGTAAATGAGAAAAAATGCATAATATTGCATGTTGTCAATTATATTGCAATACCAAATTACATGATTTATCATTCAATTGTTTTGTATGTTTTTGGAATTACTAAACCTTTACTTTATGTTCATAAATTTACTCTTGAAAGTGATGGTTTCTTTTAATTTTAGCCTTTTTCATATTAATAATATAAAGATTGAGATAGTAGAAAAAAGTTTACAATATAAAAAAGTATTCTTTTGATTTTTTTTATTGGGAGAGTGAGAAAGATTTAACACATATACAATGCTTGTTAGGATAAATTAGAAAAATAATTATACAAGAAAACCAGGAACCTAATAACATTCCTCCTTAAGTTAGTGCATAAATTTCATTGTTGCTTAACTTGTATAAGAACTTTAAGAACATATGACTTGAAACTGTTTTGTTAAGAATTTCAATCAATTGATCTTTATATTTGATCTTAGACAACTTATAATTTGTTTCTATCAAACTTCTCTTTAATGAACAATCCATCAATCCACACACACACACACATATATATAGACACACACACAGTGTGTTTGTGTGTGTGAGAGAGAGAGAGAGAGTTATACAATCATGTTGAACTGGATTATGGGCAATATCACGTACGACTTTAACAATACAATATAGTTTCATGTTAAACATGGACTAAACATATAATTTCAAGTTTTTTTTTTAATAGTGTTCAACTAATTAACATGAAGATATACTAATCTCTTGTAAAAAATCTAAGGCATATTTTTTTTAGATAGAAAGATTCCTTTATGAGATTGAAACACTTCAATTCCAAAAAAAAATATTTCTAAAGATCTAGACCTTTCATTTCAAAATTCTCTAACCAAGTAATCTAGTAGAGACTTCCTTTTTTTGAGATCATTTTCCATAGCCACCATATCATCTACATATATAATGAGTGTTGTAATCTCATTTGAACGCTCTTAAGGTAGTCAATGGCAATTATAGATTTTTACCCGTGTAATAATTTCTTTAGCCTGCATACCTTTTGGTTATGCTTTTCAAGGATCATACACCTTGGTGGGAGATTTGTTTAGACTTTTTTTTTTTACAATTAATGATTTAGAAAGGCATTCTTCATATTTAATTGATACAATCACCAATCTAATATGTCATAATCAACATCGTTTTATTGATTTTGGCTCTAGGTGTAAATGTCTTTATATAATCGATCTCATAAGTTTAAGTTTAACCTTTTCACCATTAGTCTTGCCTTAAGCATTCAATTATATCATAAGCCTTGTACTTCACAACATATATATATATATATATATATATATATATATATATATATATATATATATATATATATATCAAAATTAAACTAGTTTCTTTAACGATAAAGGATAAAAAAGTTCATATGTTCTAATTTTTTCAAGGACTTCCTCTTCTTTTTTTTTAGCAACTTTCTAGCTTGGGTCTTATAATGCTTTTTACATATATTTAGGACTATATATAGAACATAGTTGATTTACAAATGATAGATTCAATTTTCACAAATGATGGTTAGACATATAATGACTAATAGAATATTTGACTTTACTAGAAAGTTTGGGTTCATATATGGGTTTAGAAATACCTCT
>Ga0325400_1004584_pt1 | contig 12815 bp, 6 predicted proteins | sample PopdelMetagenome_2_FD_205662 | JGI IMG/M metagenome (GOLD analysis project Ga0325400, IMG submission 205662) | Populus deltoides microbial communities from Bellville, Georgia, United States - Xylem-PdKOR-R1 | ecosystem: Host-associated > Plants > Phyllosphere > Stem > Wood/Secondary xylem...
ATTGACTTTTTAATTTGGCAATTTGTTCATGGTTCCTTAATATTTCTAATATTAGCTAAATTAAAGTCAAATTAAGTTCTTTAATTTCTCTTCCAATAAATCTCCATTTGCAACCCAAACCATTCTTAGATTTAATTGAACTTTCCTAACTTAATTTTTGATTTGTAAAACTTATTTATTGGTCCAATTTTGCCCTAACTATATTCTTTGTTTTCATTATTTTTTTAAACTCTTTTTTCTTTTTTTGTAACTATGTATTTTTTTTATGATTATTCCTAACTTAATTTGACACACAAAAATAATGAAAAATATTGAAATGATTAAAATTGACAATATACACTTTTTTTTGGCATTCTTCTCATTTTTTTTAATTATAAACAAAAATTGGAGTAAAAAAATGAGTTATGAAACAATTTAATCTTACTACTACCAACATGTCAGCAGGGATAGAAAACTCTATTGATTAGTTTTTAATTATTATTAAAAAATAAAATAGAAAACCGGAATTCAGGATTTGAGGAGCCCATCTTATCTAATAAGGTTAAGGGTCCTGCAAATGTTTGTAGATTCTGGCTATGAGGTACGGATGCATTCTAGTACTCAACAAAAAAACATAGGATAACCGCAGGTTCAGTTGCTGCCCTCGTATAGTTTCTACTATAGTGGGGTCCTTTACATGGTTTCTGTGGTCTTAAATAGGGTTAGCCTCAGGCCACATGGTATTAACAACCCGGCCACTTCATTAATTTAGAATAAACCCTTTGAAACTAATTAGATTATTAAAATAGATTGGTGAAATAAACCTAATCTATAGGCCATTATGATAAATTATGTGCAAATTCTTTGCTTCTTTATTTCCTTTTTTTTGATAACCGAGGTGTCCGGGCTAGCTTACGCACACCACAACTAATCTCCGGGCCCACTAAACATCCTGCAAGCCTAGTGGGCAGGTAAGGTACCGCGGGGGTGACAGACATGCACAGAGAAAATCAAACCCGGGTGCAGAGGAAGGAAACAAGTCCCTTCCCCCGCTAGGCCACGACTTCAAGTGCCTCTGTTTCCATTCTTTAGTTAGGTGTTATGTGGTAAGATCTATGAAACATTTCACATGCTCGCCAAGCTTTATGATGGTTAATTGATCCTATAGAAACTTAGATTTAATGTTCAGTTCTGTAAAGCATGAATGAGAAACTGCCCGCCAAAAGAATCAATTTCTTTCGCAGAGAAGGTCGCCGTAGAAAGTCTTGCTGAAAGTGGCGGGGGGAGTATGTGAATTAGCTGCAACCACTCCATGAACTTTCCTATCTATGTTGTTTGGTTAACGTTGTCAGCTTTCCATGCTGTCCTTCTTTTTTTCCTTCTTTTCAGGAAACACCTCGCCATCTTTTTCTCTTGAATTTTGTTTAAGCATCTCAAAATTTAAGCTTCTCCCACTGTTTTCCCAGATCCAGTATATTCAAAAGAGGGCTTTTATTTTTTATGTCAAGTGTCGTCGATGATGGCAGTTATACCCCAACTTTCACGGCGAGATGAAAGCAGTGCGTTTTCTTGTTTCCTTTCCTTTAAGGTGTTATCTATGATTCTAAGGATTGTTGTGAGCTGTTAAATTAATCCAGATTAAGACAAGAAATACAAACATAAAAGAGAAGGAAGCTAGAATTCTTATTAATCTGTTTATTCTAAAGTGCTTGAATTAATCTAAATACAAAGAGATTATATATAGGTTAAACTGAAAATACTATTCTACCTTTATTAAATAAAACAAAAATAAATATATTATTTAACATCTCCTCTCAAACTCACGATGCGGCAACTACAAGCATCGAGAATTTGCTAACTAAAAAACAAAAATAAGAGATGAAATGCAACTTGGTAAAGAAATCTGTAATCTGCAAGGAAGAAGAAACAAAAGGCAAAGTAATGGTGTCATGCTTGAGATGATGACAAGTAAGATGACAATCGATCTCAATGTGCTTAGTTCGCTAATGAAAAACCGAGTTGTGAACAATCTGAATAGAACTCTGGTTGTCACAATATATAGAAGTAGGATGAGAAATGGAAACTCCCATATTAGCAAGTAACCAACATAATCAAACAATCTCCTTTGTAGTAGATGTCATAGCACGATATTCTGCTTCAGTTGAGGATTGAGAAACAATAAATAATTTCTTACTCTTCCAAGAAATAAGAGAATCACCTAGAAAGATACAGAAACCGGTAACAGACTTCCGATTTATAGGATCACTACCATGATCAGCATCAGAGTATGCACGCAGCTCCAAGAAATAGGTGGATGGAAGTAAAAGACTCTGAAAGACTGTACCCTGAAAATATCGCAAAATACGAAGAACAACTACCCAGTGAACAGTAATAGGAGAAGAAACAACTTGACTAACAACATGAACAACATATGCAATATTTGGAAGAGTAATGGTGAGATATACCAAGATCCCAACAATAGTATGATATAAAGTAGGATCTATCAAATGTAAACCATCAGAAGAAGAATACCTTGCGTTAACCTTAATGGGAGTATCTATAGTCTTGTTATCACTTAGTCTAGCCTGCTCAAGAATATCTGCAATATATTTTGACTGAGAAAGAAGATAACCTCTGGGTGAGAAAGCTACCTTAATACCCAGGGAACATCGAAGATAACCCAAATCCTTCATTTTAAATTATGTAGCCAAGTCTGTCTTGAAAACTGAAATACCATCAATGTCATCACCAATAATAATCATATCAACATATAAAGACAGAATAATACGACGTACATCAGTGCACTTAATAAAAAAGGCAGAATTATGACTGTTAGAAACAAATCTAAGAGACGAGATCACAACAGAGAATTTCTCAAACCAAGCACGAGGTGCTTGTTTGAGACCATATAATGCTTTCTTAAGCTTACAAATATACCCATGCTTTGCTTTGCTTTCAATTCAAATTTTACTGGTTTATTCACTAGCACCAGAGTTAGGAATACCATGCTTTTTTTTTTGTTATGTAATATTTATTAACGTTATAGTTGGAAGTATTCATAGCCGAATACGTCAGAGTCAAGAATATTACAAGCAGACCATCGTAGCATAATCCAACAAACCCTTAACAATTTAAGACAAAATCAACAATGCAATTTACCTCAGATAGGACGCTTAAGGAGTGATAATATTTTTTCTTTTATGTAACCAATCTCGTACCATAGAATCTATGTTGACCAGTTAGGGTTTTTAGTGGCCATAATATTAGGTGGCGACTCCTTAAATAAGACTTTTCTCATCTAAGAATAAGATGTCAGTTATGTGTTCTTTTCGCAAACATTAATTTTTATAGGTCGTTGCGATGTTAGGTGCAACAACCATAATTAAAAATACTATTCTTAGTTCAATATTTATTGGCGTTAGAGTCAAAAATATTTTTCTTCTTACAATACTCACCAATGCTAGAATTATGAGCAATATTTTTAGCCCAACATTAACTAATGTTAGAGTTATGAATATTATAAGTAGACCATTAATAGTATAGTACAATAGACCATTCATAATTTAAGATAAGACTAGCAATGCAGCCTACCTGATAGACCTTATATTAGCCTTTAAAGGTTGATCACTAAGCAAATGAAAACATTTTGAGACTAGGTAGTAACATACTCTATATGTTTATAATGGACTTACCTCTAGGTTGTACCTTGTGTAATCTCATTAAGGTAAGCTCAACATATGACTTCTTAAATTCTAGAACCTTTGGGTGACAAATGGTTGGCATATAGAAATTCTACATGAATCTGAGTTATTATATCTAATAAAAAAGAACTGTTTAGGGCTAGAAGCTGGTGGGCTACCAAAAGGTCAAATTTAAGCAAGCTAAACACGGATCCCTTGTTAACATGATAATGACATCAAGATTTCAAATCCATAAGTAGCGACCATTGTCATTCCCTGAAAGGTGAATCCATATTCAATATACCTCTTTCTCTTATATTTTTTTAAAAATTACTTGGCTTTCATTTGCAAGTGAAATATAAGTCCCTCTAAAAACCGATCCTTCAGAATCTATAACACCTAACTCTAAAAAAGACTTATATATAATGAAGTGAGAGCATAGTTAGAAGCCCACCATCAAAGAAAGATGGTCAATATCAAAGGAGAGGTCATTAGGCTCGCTAGTAAGCTTGAATAAGCTCTACAATCCAAATCATCAAGAGAGGGACCATTAACAAAACCTACAGTTTCTACCCAACTTGCATCTATATAAGTACATCCCTACACCTTCATCCCATGGAATTTAGGGGAAAATGGTACATCATTAAAATCTTAGTTCATAACATATTTTTCAGACTTGAATGCTAATAAAACACTGATATTGTTGGGGAAGTTGACCCAAGAAAAACGTGTTGCATTGTCAACCTTTTTGTCATTGAACTTTGCCTTTTTTGTACTTTAATGAAAAATATAAAATTGTATCTCTTCTTTAAGTATGTGTTTCCATGTGTTCTGGAATTACATCATATCTTTTAAATAAGTATGTCTTATTTTGTCTCACTATTGCTTTGAAATTAAAAGATGTTTTTTTTATTTATGAAAATGACATTTGACATTTTATTTTCATCCATGATTGGATAAATAAAATGAAAAAAAGGGTCAAACTCTAGAGTGCATAACTTAGATGCTTAAGGCAACCCTCACCCTTTCAAGATTCAGAAAAATTAACCCTTATAACTCTACATGAAAGCCAAAATTGGTTATAGAAAATTCTTTGCTAAAATAATTTTATGAAATTGAATTTATCTTTTGATTTTAGAGAAAATTATATGTTTGTTCAAAACAACATTTTGGCATCTTGGATAGCAAATAATTCAATTAATCAAGCAATTCCTACTTTACCAACCACCTAAAACAAAAAAAAATGGAAATTGAAAAAACATCAATTACCTGCACATCATGTCTCTTTATTTGTATACAAAATGGTGTGTGGTAGATTTGGTAATTATAGACTTGTGAAATGCAATTCTTTGAAAGTCCAAACAAATTACATTAAATGATGTTACAATTTATTAGTTTTAACCATTATCTCTATAAATGAGAAAAGATCATCTTTGTTATCATTTTCATAATAAAAATTAAATACACCCCTTTGTAGTCCCTTTTGAGCATGAAAAGTTTCCTTCATAAAAACATTGACTATGATCACACCCATAATAGGGCAATTGAAAGTTCAAAAAGATTGATAAAATTTCATAGTAATCCAAAAAAACAGAGCCCCACAAGCTCAAATATTAGGGAGCATGCTCAAATCAAAAACAAAAATTACAAAGTAAAGAAAATAAGCTTACCACACCAAAACAATCAAAGAGGGCAAGTACAAAAAATATGGTAAAAAAAGAGTAAAAAATATAACAAGGATAAACAACTGACAACAATCTTAAGTTTTTGAAATCCTGATACACTTTTTGAGCTTATAAATCCTATTTTTCAATAGTCCATGCCTCTGCATTATTTTTTTTATAAAGTCTTTTATAATCAAGCAAGCAAATAACCTTGACCAATAAATAGATCTCTCAAAATGCAAATAACTTTTTCAATAGAGTTATGACATAGTAAATAAGTAATATATTATTATTCATGATGATAAAATGAGTGTTCAAGAAGACACAATTTTTTCTCAACAAAACCATAAGCTTTCACTCAATCCCTTTACTTTGAATCTAGTAAAAGACAAAAGATTATCTTATCATGTATTTTCACCAATTGCAAATCTCATTTAAAGAAGAGACTAAATCATAATTAAAAAAAAAACAATTACCCAGGAAATTGTAAAAATTTCTAAAAAAATTGTTTTAAACTTATATTGGGTAAATTTTTATTTTTCAAATACAAGATAGTCAAGATTTTGAGAAATTCATTTGAACCATAGATAACCCAATTTTAAGCTAGTATTTCTTTCTCAACCTATACCTTGTTGAGATCAATAAAATATCAAATAAATACTTTTCAATTTACATCTTAATGATTTCATGCCAACCACGAGACACAAATATGCAGTTAGTAAAATTTGTGATGTGGTCTGAAAATATAAAAAAATATTTTTTGAAAAATTCTCATTATCTTATTTTGCAAAGTCTTGATAAAAAAATGATGATGTATAAGTTTTTTTTCATGGTCTTTCGAAATATAAGCACATCTAGAGGTAATCCAATTTTAAAAACCTATTACAACAATAATAGTAAAATAATGATCTAGCAAAACCATGAATGGTATATGACAATGATGAATACCTTTTTAATGATATGTACAACCAAATCAGCTAGGGGTATTGATTAGTACGTAAAAGTACATTTTTATCAAGGTTTTATATCATCATTTTGCACTTGAAGTATCAATAACTCCTTAACTAAAGCATGCTTTATAATAACAAGTCTGATACTATAAGATAGCTTTAATTTATGATAAATGTTCATCTTAAATGCAGGCCTATCATAAAAATCAAATGATTGATTGATGAGTTTAACTATTAAAATTTAGAAGACAAAGATAGGGTTAAGCTTTGAAAAGAGATGCCGGTTCAGTCCACATTGGAACACTGTTCAGTCATTGGGTCATATCTGGAGGTATAGATCTTGGATATCAATTTGGTTTATATGGCTAAAAAGCTAAGACATAGGCCTAAAACATTCATGCGGAGTCCAAGACTCAATTCTGCTGTTTGGAAGTCCAAATCTTAGCAACAACGGAGAAGTTGGAATCTATCTTGCAACCCAGATACTGTTTAGTGTTCACCCCATATCTCGAGTTCTAGAAGTCCAAATGCACTGATTCTTTTTTTTGTTGGAAAGCTGAGACAATTTTCTAGAACTTTCATGAGGACAATCTATTCAAATTCTGATGTTAGCAATGACGTTTTGTTCAGACAAGAAGATAAGGATTGTCACCAAGTCAAGATGTGGCCACCCACTCAACAATTAGTCATCAAATCAATAGTTCCAAATTTTAGCCTATAAAGGAAGGCATTTGCCATGTATTTAGGCATCTTGGTTTTCAGATCAAGATCATGTTCTTGCTCTCTCTTTATATTTTTGTAATGCTGAAGTTTTGTTTGTATTAATCTTTTGTTTATGCTTTTCATTTCCTTTCCTTTACTTAGTTAACTTTTATCTTATTTATGTTCTTATCTTGTTTATTTATGTTTCTCTTCTTTATTATGTTTAGCTAAGTTTATTATGTCAAGGTGAAAAGGTCACACTAATGGTGTACGAATAAGTATAGTATAAACTCAACATGGACTTCAATGTTTGATACTAACATGTTTTGTATTTGTTATCTTGTTCACTTTTAATACTTTGCTTGTTAAATGATTAATCTAGATTTATGTTGTATAACCTTGGTACAACAAATACTTGGCACTTTCATAGCCCAAATTGTATGGTATAACCGATACCTGTGCTATGAAAGGAACTTGATTTGTTGTTAACATAAGGTATAATCATGAATACCTGACAACATTTACAAGTATTAACATTATTCGAATAAGATAACTAATGTACTCATGTTAACAATTTATAATCTGATTGGAACCTTCTTTGTATGTGGTTTGTAGTTGAGTAATAAAAAGAGTTTATACTATACTTGCTAGAAATACCATTAGTGGATCCTCTAACTTTGATAATTATTTTATCCTTATTTAATCCTTATATCAATATCACATCTCAAAGCTTTCTTCAACTCCTTTTCTATTATTATCTATTTCTTTATTTGTAGTTTATACAGTTAACCTCCCTGTGGTTCGACCCCGGTCTTGCTGGGTTATTTATTACTTCGACACTCCTACACTTGGGAGAAGACATCAATCTTTTGGTCGTGTCAGGTATTATTGCTTAAAACAATCTATGACAATGGATGATTTTGTAAACTCTTTTAGAGATTGAGTAGTTGAGCTTTACTTCTCTACCAAGAAATATGATAAGTAGCCAATGGTTAAATAATACCACACTTGAGGGCACAATCCAACCAAGAGGCAACATCACGGTTAAAAAACAATTTGTCAATTTTCAAAGAATGGTTAAACTAAGCAAAGTTTCATAAAAAAAACATAAGAGAGTAATATTTGTTGTACATGGTCTAAACAACATGATAAAAAAGTATTCAAAGATAGTAACAACATGGACAAAACTTGAATAGATTGAAGAGTCATGTGACTAAAAACTTAAACCAGAGATGGAAACCTTCACTAATCAAGTGAAGGTTGATTACAAAAAAGAGGGATTATATTTTTAAACAAGTAAAGATGCATATATACCATCTAACCTCTAAGCATTGCACAAATTTTATGGCAAGAAATAGACAGGTAACAATTTCCTACAGAATCTAATGGTGCCAAGCTAACCAAGATTTGACAAAGAATCCAAGCCAAACATCAACTAGGACATCATCTGAGTCGAGTTGAGCTTGGTAATCAAGGTAATATTTTAAGTTATTTGGATCCTAAAGAGGATCCATTTTCTTTCTAGTTGAGAATAATTTATTTGTGGATCCCTTAGATGATCCCACTGCTTTTAGTTAAGGTAGATCCCTGACTTGATTTTTTATCATTTAGATCCTTGAGATAATCTCATTGCTTTCCAGTTCAGGTAGATCCTTGGGATGATTTTATCTTATTCTTAAGATGTATGGATCCCTGAGTTGATCCTTGTCTTTTCAATCAAGAATAATCCCTAAATTTATTTTTTCTCATTCCTAGTATAGTAGATCCTTGAAATGACCCCACTACATACCAGTTAAGATAAATCCATGAGATGATTTTATCTTATTTTCAAGATGTATAGATCCTAAGTAAATCCTCATATGTTAAATCAAGAAGAATCCTCGAGTTGATTCTTTCTTATTCCTAGTGGTGTGGATCCCTATGATGATCTCACTTCTTTCTAGTTGAGGTAGATCCCTAAGATGATCTTATCTTATGTTTAAGATGTACGGATCTCTAAGTTGATCCCTGTCTTTTTAATTAAAAAAATCCTAAATTGATTATTTCTCATTCTTAGGAGTGCAGATCCCCGAGATGATCTAACTACTTTCTAGTTGAGGTAAATTCATGAGATAATCCTATCTTATTTTCAAGATGTACAGATCCTTGAGTTGATCATGGTCTTTTAAATTGAGAAGAATCCATGAAATGATTATTTATAATTACTAGTGGTGTGGAATCCCTAAGATGATCCCATTATTTTGTAGTTGAGGTAAATCCTTGAGATAATCCCACTACTTTGTATTAAGGTAAATCCCTAAGATAATCTTATCTCTTTTTTCTAGACGTATAAATCTTTGAGTTTATCCTTTTTTCAATTGAGAAGAATTCATATGTTGTTTTTTTCTCATTCGTCCTAGTGGTGCTAATCCCTAAGATGATCCCATTGTTTTCTAGTTGAGGTAGATCCATGAGATGATCTTATCTTATTTTTAAGATGTATGAATCCCTGTGTTGGTCATCGTATTTTAAATTAATAAGAATCCTTGAGTTGATTTTTTCTCATACCTAGTGGTATAGATCCCTCAAATGATCCCACTATTTTTCTAGTTGAGTTGAATCCTTGAGACAATCTTATCTCATTTTCAAGATTTTTCTAGTTGAGTTGAATCCTTGAGACAATCTTATCTCATTTTCAAGATGTACGGATCCTTAAGTTGATCCTCATCTTTTCAATTAAAAAGTATCCCTAAGTTGATTCCTGAACCCAAAATACTACAAGAGTCCCCAGGAGAGTGGGCTCGGGCATGGTAGCTCGAGCCTAACAGTACCTAAGGAGCATGGGCTCGAGCTACTGCTCGAGCCCATGCAGGACGTATGCCCTGCATATTTGGTGCTGGGCGTCCATCTTAGCACTACTGTGGGCTTAGGATTCCATGCTCGAGCCTAACATGCTCGGGCTTAGGAGTGTGCCTTAAGCATAACATGCTTTGGTCCAGATATCGCATTTAAACTCGCTTTCACCTCTAGTGGGCTCAAGATGTCATGCCCGAGCCCAGCATGTTTGGATCTAAGTAGTGTGTCCGGGCCCATTTTCACCATTCATGGGCTTGAGTTGTCACGCCCGAGCCTAACATGTTTGGGTCTAGGTAGCGAACCCAGACCCACTTTCACCTCTTATGGGCTTGGGCACATTGTCCGAGTCCAACACGCACCAGGGAATTCAATACGTATTATTTTGATTAGAATACAACTCAAAATATCACAAGGATAAAATTACACCACAAACAATATTCTTCACAAAAAGACAAGACTCATGGACAATAAATACACAATGAGACATTCAGAACAAAGATTTTTCAATCTCTTCATTCTCAACATTCTTCGCATATATATTTTTAGAGTCTATCTTTCTAAAATATCATTGCACTTTCTCTCTTTACAAAGTTACTAACTTTACCATCAAAGAGTCTCCATGTCCATCAAATGAGATCTTTTGCAGGTACTAGCCACAAGCCACCTTGATTTATCAGGCACAAAGTATAAGCTATCAATCACCTTGACTATAAAGAATTGATTAACTAATTATCCAATCCGGGAATCCTATTCCTAGACTACTTAGATTTTTTGGGACATCATCACTCGGTGAAGAGTAATTATTTACCAGGTAACTATTCATATGGACTTCTGTGTTAATGTGTTTAAAATTTTTCTCCAATATTTCAAATATAATTTTTTATAATAGCAAAATAATTCTAAGTAAAAAAAAATGTGTTGCAGAGAACAATGGTTTGTGTTCTGATGAATAATGAATTAATCGGCACAATAATTTTTTTTAAGGTAATTAATAAAAAAAATTGGATATAAAAATATTATTCTTTCTTTGTAGCAAATATTCCACTTCTTCGTTTTATATTTCTATGCACAATTCTTAGCATTTAATAATATTTTTATGTTTAATGCAGACCTTGCCATGAGAAATGAAGGTGGATTATTCAAGGTTCGGTTTCTGCTCTTGGCTCCTTTTGTGTTAATAATGGTAAAAAGTATTCTAGATTCTCACCAATTTCTCTCCCACCCAAAAAATATCCCCTCCCCTGGCAAATTCTGGCCCATCCAAAATCACGTTCCCATCGACAAGAAACAAATCCCTCCACCACACACAACCCAACAACAGTTACACACAGTACGTCTGCCAAATGCGACCATTTCTCCCGCTGGTCTTGTGATGGGATCGAAGTCAGTGGGAGCATGATTGGAGTGTTCATATATATATATATATATATATTTGATCAAATTTTAAGATATAACTACTAAAATTAAAAGACGTTTCTCCAATATATATATTTTTTAATGAATCATTTATATCAATCAACTTTTAGGAAACTGTGTAGTGTTATCCATGAAGACACACTCACAGAATGCTACAAGTTGCTTCTTTATCCGAGTCAAGTCAATTACAGTAGGCAAAATTCCTAAGCGGTGTGTCGTCATGGGCAGCACACAGAGAGATCTTGAGATTCATCGCCGGCAGAACAGAACACGCACGTACTTCCCATGCAACACAGGACTCCATACCAACTCTATAAATGACTCTCGCATGATTATCTAGATCATAATTACTCCTCCTCTCAACAACACTCGAAACAATTATCAATGGCAGTCCCTCTTCTGATTTTTTTCTTCCTCTTATCGTGTATCCCTTCTCAAGCAGCTACTCCCCTCCAAACGCCCCTCCAAACACCAATCCAGAAGGACCATTCAACCGGGCAATATATCATCACTGCATACCTAAAAACCCCTCTCATGCCCACCAAATTGCTCTTGGATCTTGGTGCTACATACAGCTGGGTAAATTGCGACGACTACATTTCCTCCACTTACCAACATGTCCCCTGTAACAGTTCCATCGCTAATTCTCTTAGTGCTTATGGTTGCGAGGACATTTGCGACGGTCCACCGGGTCCAAATTGTGCAAACAACTCTTTCCTCTTCCTCCTTGACAAACCCCTCGAAACTGTTGACTACAAAAAAGTTAATAGCCTCAACGACGCCCTTGTTGACTATCTCGCCTTGCTCAATAACCTAGGCTCTCTTTCCTCGATCGATAATTTCATCTTTTCCTGTGCCCGAACTGGTTTTCTGAAAGGCCTGGCTAAGGGTGTAACTGGCTTAGCCTCCCTGGGCAACTCAAACCTCTCCATCCCAGTACAGATCAGTAAAGCCTTCTCTTCCTCTCCAAATTGTTTTGCTATGTGCTTGTCAGGATCCATCTCTCAACCTGGTGTGGCTCTTTTCGGTAGTAAGGGGCCTTATAATTTCTTGCATGGAATTGACCTCTCAAAATCACTTCTTTACACTCCTCTTATTTTTAACCCGCTTGGAAGAGATTCTGATCCAAATACCCACAGACTCTCTCCTGAATATTATGTAGGGCTGACTTCCATAAAAGTGAACGGAAAGATGGTGGCTTTTAACAAAGCGCTGTTGGCCATTGATGATCAGTCTGGTTCTGGGGGGACCAGGATCAGCACTCTTGTGCCATACACGAAGTTACAGAGTTCTATTTACAAGGCTTTTACTCTGGCTTTCTTGAAGGAAGCAGCTTCCTCTGCTTTCAATCTTACTACAACAAAGCCTGTGAAGCCATTCAGAGTCTGCTACCCTGCGGGTGCTGTGAAGACTACACAAATGGGACCGGCTGTTCCAATAATCGAACTTGTGTTGGATAGACAAGATGTGGTTTGGAAGATCTTTGGATCGAACTCTATGGTGAGGGTTACGAAGAAGAGTGTCGATGTTTGGTGCTTGGGTTTTGTGGATGGTGGGATTGATGGCCCATCGATCATGATTGGTGGTCT
>Ga0325400_1004585_pt1 | contig 12812 bp, 11 predicted proteins | sample PopdelMetagenome_2_FD_205662 | JGI IMG/M metagenome (GOLD analysis project Ga0325400, IMG submission 205662) | Populus deltoides microbial communities from Bellville, Georgia, United States - Xylem-PdKOR-R1 | ecosystem: Host-associated > Plants > Phyllosphere > Stem > Wood/Secondary xylem...
CACCGGCTGGACTTTTCCTGGAACATCAACAACCCGAGTATGAAAAACCGGCGCTGGCAGGGGCACTGGCTGTTTACGGTGTACAATCTGTACGGGCGCAAGAACGCCTATTCGATCTTTTTCCGGACTGAGGGTCAGGCTACCAACCCCTACCGGCTGGCCATCTTTGCGGCTCCCATTCCGAGCCTGACCTACAATTTTGAATTCAAGTAAATGGCTGCTAGACCCGCTTACTGATGAAGAGGAACCATTCAATGAGGGCGGGCCTTCTGACTACGCTTCTAATGGATGGCTGCGTGGACCCGGCGGAACGGCCTTTGATACGACGGTCAACGGGGTTGTCGTGGACGGAGCCATCACGGACGCGGTCGAACAACAGCCCATCCGGCTCAACCGTTCGAAAGCCAATCCGCTGCCGGATCGCTTCGGAACGGGTGCCACTCCTGCAAAGTGTTTGCCTAATTTATAACCCGAATGGGATGGAGCCGGCTTTTTAAAGATTCCTGGGCGATCCTGTACAGCCTTGAAATCAACGTTTTTGCGGATTCGTACAGCAATGGCGGCCAGGTAGTGAGTGGGTCAGAGGGTGGCGAAAATTCTTTTTTATCAACGCATGTCGAGCCAGGTAGAAGTTCAGCAGCGGATACGCCCCCGTCTGCCCCGGTGGGTACTGTGCGCCATGTACCCCAGGCGGTTTGTGCGCCGAATACCAACCGAACACCGGTCAAGCCGGCGGGCAGCAATGACAGCGCATCGTGAATAAACCCGAAAAGCCAGCGATTCAACTTGAATCGCTGGCTTTTCGGGTTTTAACGGGCCGGTGGTTACAGCACCTCAATCCTCTGGCCCTGCGCTTCCGGCTTTTTAGGCAGTGTCACGATGAGTACCTCCGTCTACCTGCTTCGCCGAAATGTCGGCTATCGCTACTTTACCGTTGAGCCGAATGATTCGCTCAAAGGATTTGATGGGGTATTCCTGCCGCAGAAAATCCGGCTGCTGCGCTTCGTCCAAATCGCGGGTTCCGCTGATGGTCAGCAGATCGTCGGCTACCGAAAGAGTCATAGCCTCCCTGGCAAACCCGAGCGCGTAGACATGCACCTCGAAGGCGCCTTCCCGGTCGATGATATTAACCGGAACGTTGTGTTTAGGTCGGCGAAAGGGGACCTCTTCCCTAAATCGGTTGGTGTAAAAGGCGGCTCGATGCTGCCGGTGGGCGGGTCCATAACCCGCTTTGCAATGGCTGTACATAGGTTTGTTATTTTAGGGATTACTGAATCGAATCGGTGTCCGGAGCCGTTGCCGGATCCTGGGAGCGAAAGCCGTTGCGGGGCTGATCCCGGGAGCCATAGCCGTCGCATCGGTCGTGGTGATACCCATAGCTGCGATCGTGAAACCACTGGTTTCGAAAATGACCATTCCGGAAAGACCGGGGACCCACAAAAGCCATCAGGCTGCCGAAAGTGAGGGCCGCGGTAAGGGCCACGACCCAGGGATTTAAGCGTCTTCTCATGATTATTGATTTTGGGACGTTGGGGTTGTGGTTGGGTTGCCAAACGGGCCGCAGGCCCCCGCGTAGCGTTGCTTGAACTGATTGTATTCTTCGTCGCTCATCTGCCGAATGTGATCGGCAAAGGCCGGCATTGAGCCCAAGCCCCGGCCCCAGCGCCGACCCCCGTAAGGCCGCCCGCCCCGAATAAGTCGGAACAGCCCGCCAATGAGCAGGACAAACAGCGCTACGCGGAGCAGGAAGAAGGGCAGAATAAACAGGGCGGCTCCCAGGAGCAGACCCGCCAGAATGGATTTTAGGATGATGTTCATCTTCTTTGTGGTTTACATTGATCTTTGTTACAAAGAGGATGACGAACCAGACAAGAAATTACTTTAAGCGTTTTGAAAAAAATTAAAACTTTTTTGACGGTTCAGGCGGCCATCAAGACTTACGTTTTACACTTTCGAAGTGACCAGGGAAGCATTTATTCGTCTTAGGCTAAGAAAACAACGGGAATCAGGAAGCGCCTGTATCCCCGCTAGTTTAATCGTATCCGTGACGTAAAGTCAGTTTGGTAGTTTCATGAAGCACTTATCCGTTCGACCGCCTGGTATCCGCCCGCCATTTGTCAGGAAGTTTAGTATGTCAGCGGTGTTGATTCTTCTCATGGCGCTGCCCCGCCTGTTGCCGGCTCAGACACCGACACCCTTTAACTGTGCCAGTGGCCTGAGTTATATCTTGACCAATCCAACCACCAATGCCAACGGCAACGTGACGAGCTTTTACTCGTTTAATCTTTCGGACGGCTCGTCTACCCTCATTAAGGCCGGCATCCTACCCGAGCCGAATCGGTTCCTCAATGCGTTTGGCTACAATGTGATCGATAATTTTCTGTATGGGTACCGGTACAACACGAATCAAATCGTGCGTCTGGGCAGCAATGGTGAAATCCAGCTTCTTACGGTCGCCGGTTTAAGCACCTCCGGCAGTTACGCAACGGGGGATGTCAGTTCGTCCGGAATTTTGTATTTATACGGCTCCGGAAGCGTGGTTGCGGTGGATCTGAATCCGTCTTCGCCGAACTACCTGGTGGCCCAGACCCGACTGAGTGGAGCGGGGGCCAACGCCCTGAATGGATTAAACGACTGGACAATCAGTCCCATTGATGGCAAGATCTACGGAATGACAACGGCGAAAGTGCTGGTTAGTTACGATCCGGCCACCAACACCGTGGCGACAATCGGGCCCGTGTCGGGGCTGGATGGTCAGAGTGGATCGTTTGGTACGGCGTTCATGGACAGCATGGGAAATATGTACGTCGGCAATAATGCCAGTGGTAAGATCTACAAAATTCCTACACCTAATTCGGCTTCACTTCCTGTCACTGCCAGCTTATTTTCCAACAGCCTTGCGGGCAAAACGCCCGGCGATGGGGCCCGCTGTCCTAACCAGATCATTCCACCGGCGGCCAACGACGATCAGGCCTGCTCGTTACCACAGCCTGCGACCCTTCAAATTAATGTAACGGCCAACGACGGAGCGGGCAGTTTTCCGTTGAATCCGGGTTCGGTCCGCTTGATTGACCCGACCACCGGCTCGGCCGTAACTTCCGTTACCATTGCGGGTCAGGGAACCTATACCGTCAGCACGACGACCGGCGTTGTTACTTTTAATCCGGAAGCAGGATCGGTGACCTCATCCATTACCTACATAATCAAAGATACGCAGGGCGGGCAGTCGGGGAGGGCCACCCTTGCGATTACTCCCTGCAATCTGCCCGTCACTCTGGTCAGTTTTCGCGCCCAGGAAGCCGAGCCGGCCATTCTGCTGACCTGGCAGACCACCCAGGAAGTTAACTTCGATTTCTTTCAGCTGGAACGCAGCCCGGACCTAAGAACCGGCTTTGCGTCAATCGCTGTTCTGTCCCCCGAAGGAGATGCCGCCAGAGGAACCTATTCCTACCTGGACCAAACGACAGAAGCCAATCGGGTTTATTATTACCGCCTAAAAATGGTTGATCAGGACGGAACCTATGCCTATTCCAAAGTGGTGTCGGCCCAACGGAATCTGGAAAGTTCGCTGCTTGTTTACCCCAATCCGGCCCGGTCGAATCTGACAGTGACCTGCGACGAGGCTATTTCGTCTTTTCGGCTGATTGATTCGGGCGGAAGAACGGTGTTTTATCGATCAAAATTTGAAGGCAATCAGATCAGCCTACGCGTGCAGGAGATTCCGGCCGGGATCTACTTCCTGCAGATTACGACCGTAACGGGGCAGCTGAAAAGCCGGAAAGTGGCGATTCAATAAGGCGGGCGCTGAGCGTTGACCTCAGCGCCGTTTTCGCCATTCAATTTTATTCCTGATCCAGTAAACAAATTTATGGGTAAGCGCTCATCTTTTTTGCCCGGTGAAAGCCCCAATCGTTAGCCGATGAAATACTAATTTCGGAGACGACCTGCCTGGTGGCAAAATCAACCTCTACTACCTTTCCGCCCGTTCCGGTAGTATTCGAAACCTGGAAGCCCGGACAAAATAAAACGTGATTAGCCTGAGCGAGCGGCAGCCACTGAACGCTGCTGACGACACTCGAAAAGGTGTTTGTGCCCCGCTCTTTTCCGTACGCCCAGGTTTGCTGAACCGTCCTTTTGGCGGGATCAATCTTGAAGGAGACGGCCCGGCTGTATTTAGTGGCGTCGCTGTTGAACTCGCGGATGTCGCCGTTGTCAAACATCATAATGTCACCATTGGGCAGAAAAATAGGGCTGTGCTGGTACCAGTTCCACTCAAAATCAGAGGCTACCTGGGAGCCATCGACAACGGCCGCATCCGTAATGACCTTACCACCGGCGTTGAGGGGAGTCAATAAAAACGAATTCAGATCCTCACCCCGCCGGTTCTGGCCCCAGCCCCGGTGAGCGCCCAGGATCCACTTTACCCGGTTGTTGTAATCCAGTTTAACCACTCCCTGGTGGCGACCCGACACGATGATGGAGTTGTCGGTGGAATCATACAGGATCGAGTTGCCGTGGAACCAGTCCTCGGCCCCGAAGGTGTGAGCCAGGGCGGTACGGTTCTCGTCGAGGGATTGTTTCAGGTCCCATTCGTTCAAAAGCCTGCCGTTGTTACGGTCAAGTTCAATAACGTAATCTTCAATCGTTGAACTGCCGTCGGCTTTGGTACTGCCGGGTTTGCTCGTCGTTACGATAAAGTTGCCACCGGGTTTCTCAATCACGTTATGGTGAAAAGAATAGCCGGGCAGGGGCCAGCTGTGGAGTACCTGCCCCAGCAGATCAACTTCGTAGATGGCTGCCGTGGTAATATCACCGAAAAAGAAATTGCCGTTCCGCAACCGTTCAATGCCATCGTCGTAATCCAGGTTTTTGAGGGTAGGATGGTCCCGATAGTCCAGAATCCAGCGAATGTCTCCGTAGGCATCCATGAAAAACGGAAGGTCGGGGCTACCGGTACCGCGGGTACTGAAGTTACTCACCAGTATGAGACCACCGGCAACCTGGGCTTCGCTGAACGGCTGGGCCGCAATGGCCACGGGCATATTGGGCGGCAGTTCACCCGTCTGAATAGCGAGGGTCGTCTGAGCCAGCGTATCCCCACCATCGCTCACGAGCCGCACGTCCACGCTGTTGGCATAATTCGGGTATAAACCAAGTATGGGAACGGCGTGCTGGGTCCCTTTGTCGTTGAACAGGTGTTCGACATTCGTAATGGCTCCGTGTTTTCCTTTAACGCGGATAAAGGTCTTGCCCGTCTGGGCCGTCGAAAAGCGAAGCAAGGCGCTTAGGGGCGCATAACCGGAAGGATCCAGGGTGACCGAATCCGGAGAAATTGTCAAAGCCACCCTGAGGACCGCGTTAGGCGGTGTCGATTCCTGGTTTTTGCAGGTCACCAAGGTGACCCCCAAAAGGAGAATAAAAAGTAAATTTTTCATAAACACGTTTCCTGGGTGTTACGTAGTCACCCGGTAGTACATAATAAAGCAGTCGTTGATGCACAAATGGAGACCTATCCCCCAGCCGCCCAGGCGAATGTCCTGGTTGGCTTCCGGTGTATCCTATTTTGTTACTTCAAGTAATAAAACGGTAACGTCAATAGGTACGTAACCCATATACGCTCGAATCAGACCAGAGCGTTGCACGGCAAAAAATAGATTCTTGATTGACTTAAAGCGGTAGGAGAGATAAGGAGACTTTAATTCACAAGCAGCCAGTTAGGGGGCGTTTGGTACCTGTCTGTGAACAGCCAGCGCAGGTGATGGATTACCTACGCTCGCTTAAAGTAATGTAACGGCCCATGAAGCGACCATATAGTTCGTCGTTATTTTAAAAGCCGAGGGGGCTAGTCAGGTAGACTCGGCGCTGGTCGTTAGTTAGTGCCGACCCCAGCCTCGGCTTTTCCATTCGCTCCGGAATTTGGCCCGTTCTTCGTCACTCAGGGTTCGCCATTTCTCCCGCCATTGCGCTGGTCCTCCGCGCTGAAACCGGTTTGCTGGTGGGCCAAACCGGAATCCGCCGAACAGAATGCGGGATAAGAGCAGCAACCCCGCGGCCTGCCCGTAGCTAACGGTTTTTACGGCCACCACTGCCACCAGGACGTTGTTCCAGAGCCAGTAGACTACCCCCGTGATAAGCGCAAAAGCCAGCAGGAAAAACAGCGGAAACAGAAAGCGCCGGGGGCGGTTCGAAAAAGGCGTTGGCATAGACTTAGAGGTTATCCAGTTCGTTGTACAGGTTCTGTAGCCGTTTGCGCAGGTGCTGGACCGCGTAGCGTTTGCGGGAAATTAGGGTTTTCAGATTCTCGCCGGACTCGTCCGCAATCGCCTGTAGCGTCTTGTCTTCCAGTTCGTTCTTGATGAAAACGTCCCGCTGGTTCTGCGGCAATTCATCCAGCGCGCGCATGAGTTCGTCCCAGAACAGATCTTTAAACAACTGATCTTCGGGCGTTTGGGCGTCGGCCAGCAGGATTTCCCTGAAGCTGACCTCCCCCTCTTCGTCCTCAAATCCCGAATCGCTGAAGGAGTCTTCCTTTTTCCTGCGGTAGGAATCCGTAATCCGGTTCCGGGCCACCTGGAACAACCACCCGCTGATGCTGCCAATTTCGTCGAGGTCCACGACTTTGCTGAGTTGATACCAGACATCCTGTAAAATGTCCTCGGCATCTTCTTCGGACTTCACCTGCCCACGAATAAACCGTAACAGTCGATTGCTGTACTGTTTGACCGTGGATAAGACCGTGCGCTGGGGTGAACCCGCCATAAACCTGTACCGAAAAGAGTCGCGTCAGAGTGGTTGTTCCGGTTACCAGAACCGGCCCCGCAAAAAACTACAGAAGCACCGGCTGGCCGGTCTTCACGGATTCATCACAGGCAAAGGCAATCCGGAGACTGTTTACGGCATCCTGCAGGTGGTCGGTCAGGTCGAGGTCTTCGTGGACGGCTTTCAGGAAGTAACGCTGCTCGCGGTTGCACAACTCCTGATGGTCCGGTTCGTCCTGCATATCAATCCAGGTGTCTTCCTGCACAAACTGATTGTTGGCATCCAGCGCGGCATGGTGCACGCGCAGTGACTCCGTTTTGGTGTGCGAATCGACATTGTCGGATTTTCCGGCGGCTCCCGCGTTTTTCGCCACGATGGAAACGCAGCCTTTGGGGCCAATCACGTCTTTTACGAAAAAAGCCGTTTCGCTCATCATCGGACCCCAGCCCGCTTCGTACCAGCCTACTGACCCATCCTCGAACCGAATCTGCAACTGGCCATAATTATAATTGTCGGCGGGAATATCGTCGGTCATCCGGGCGCCAATGGCGTTGACCTGCACGGGTTTGGAGCGGGTCATCTGGCACATCACGTCGATATAGTGAACCCCACAATCCACGATGGGGCTGAGGCTTTTCATCAGATTCCGGTGCACATTCCACATACCGCCATGACTCTGCTGGTTCAGATTCATGCGCATTACCAGGGGTTTACCCATCTCCTGAGCGACTTCCACGAACTTGGACCAGGAAGGGTGCTGACGCAGGATATAACCAACGACGACTTTTTTGCCCGCTTTTTCGGCGGCCGCAACCACGCGCTGGGATCCTTCAACCGTATCGGCGAGCGGCTTTTCAATAAAGACGTGACAGCCCTGTTCCAGTGCCATGATGGCATAGGCTTCGTGCGTGTCAGGGTACGTTGAGATACAAACCGCGTCCGGCTGGGTTTCCGCCAGCGCTTGGGCGTAGTCACTAAACAGGGCGTAACCTCCGCCCAAACGTTCGTTGAGGGTTACTTTACTTTGTCCGGTGGAAACAATGCCGCAAATCTCGAAACCATCTAACTGTTGATACGCAATGGCATGCGAGGAGCCCATGTTACCGCAACCGACAACAAGGACACGCAAAGGAGAAGTCGAAGTAGTCATGAAAATTGGACCGCCGAGGCAGTTCAGTTTGAATTAGGCGTTGGTGATTATAAGGAACAAAAGTAAGCAACCCGCGCTATTTACCGGCATGGCCCGCGCCAAATACCCGCGCCGTAACCGAATCTTTCCTTTTGGGAAAGGACAACGGTAGCCTAGGATTTTACCAGGGCGGCCCCGAATAGTAGTTGATATTATCTATCGATCAAGATATATTGCTTTTCAAAGTACTATACGATCATTTAGCTAACTTATTATCGATGCTTTATTTTTCTACCCGTTCGATATTAACGGCGATGGTGCTGGGGGGGCTTGCCCTGGGATGCGTAAACAAGGAGCAACTTGCCCCCACGAATGCGGCCCAGCGTAGCGCTCGTGTCGCGGCATCAACCAGCCAGGCGGTTAAAATTCGCAAAGGAAAGTACATTCTGTTGGCAACCAATAGTCTGCCGACAAACCTGGACCAGCAGATTGCCAATGCCAAGGGACAGCTAACCAGCGTTATCAAGGAGGCCGGCATTGCCACGGTGACTTCTTCGGACCCGGATTTTGCAAAAAAAGCCGGTAAGATTTCGGGAGTTCGCTCGGTTATTCCTGATATCTCCGTGCAGTGGATTAATCCTAATGTCGAGAAACGGATCGCCCTGGGCGCTAACTTCGGTAACCCGCCCGCCAGCGGAAACGATGACCGTTTTTTTGATTTACAGTGGGGTCACGATGCCATCAATGCATCGGAAGCCTGGAACGCGGGCTACCGGGGTAAAGGCGCCCGGGTGGCTATTCTGGACACTGGTTTTGACCTGGACCATCCTGATCTGGTTCCCAATATCGATTTTAACGCCAGTAGAAACTTTGTGCCGGGCGAAAGTCTGCAGTACTCGCTGCCCGATGCCTTCAGCCACGGTACCCACACGGCGGGGACGGTAGCGGCCGCCGACAACGGTATTGGCGTGATCGGTGTGGCGCCCGAAGCCAAATTGATTCTGGTTAAAGTACTGTCGGATGAAGGTTCCGGTGATTTTTCCTGGATGCTGAGCGGTATTGTTCACGCCGTTAATCAGGGGGCCGATGTGATTAGTATGAGCCTGGGGGCGGGTATTCCGCGGAACGGTAAATTCCTGGACGACAACGGTACGCCGAACGATCCTTCGGACGATAAGGTTGTGTCGGATACCAAAGCGGTGCAGGAACTGATTGTCGCCATTGATAAAGTAACTACGTATGCGTATCAGCAGGGCGTTACAGTCGTGGCGGCCGCGGGTAATGATGCCATTGACGGCAACAAAGACAAATCCCTGGTGCAGATGCCGGCGGACGCGCCACACGTCATCGCTATCTCGGCGACGGCTCCCATTGGCTGGGCTAAAAATCCATTCACCGCCAATCTGGATAACCTGGCTTCTTATTCAAATTACGGTACGCCGGAAGTTGACTTTGCGGCTCCGGGCGGGGACTACATCTACCCCGGTAATGAGGTCGCGACCATCGCGGGCATTACCCAGCCGGTTTATGTCTTTGACATGGTTTTCAGCACAGGTAATGGTGGCTATTTCTGGTCAGCGGGTACCAGCATGGCAACGCCCCACGCGGCTGCGGTGGCTGCTTTGATCATCGGTAAAAACGGTGGGCAACTGGATCCGGCCCGGGTAGAATCTACGCTCCGGGCTTCGGCCGATGATATCGGCAAACCAGGTCGTGATCCGTACTATGGTCACGGACGGCTGAATGCGTTCCGGGCCGTTACGGTAGCCAATTAAACAACGAATTAGCTGTAATCAACAACAAAAGGGCGCTTAACTAGGCGCCCTTTTGTTGTATTCGTTTGGTTGTCTGGAGGATACGCTGCCAAATGAGAAATGGCCCATCGGTTGCTCACACCGGTTTTGAGAACCTCATCGCACCGCTGTTTGCCGCAGCAGGTACTTGTCCAGAAACTCCTTGACGGCTTTGTAAGCCGTGATCTCGTTTTCTTTTTTGACAAAACCGTGGCCTTCGTTGGGGAAGGTCACATACTCGACCGGGACACCATTTTTCTTTACGTTGGCCACAATCTCGTCCGATTCCACTTTGAGCACCCGGGGGTCGTTGGCTCCCTGAATAACCAGGAGTGGTTTCTTGATCCGTTCGGTATGGAACAGGGGCGATTTGTTGTAGAGAGCCACCGAATCCGCCTTGGGATGGCCAATTTCCTTAAATAAGGCATCGCGTTGCGGTCCCCACCACTCGGGCATGCTGCTCAGGGTGCGAAGCCAGTTAGCCACGCCGAAAATATCAACGCCGACGGCAAACTCATCGGGCGTAAAGGCCAGGCCCGCCAGCGTCATATAACCGCCGTACGAACCGCCCATAATCCCAATCTTATTCCCGTCAACGTAACCCGTCGCGCTCAGAAACTTCTTGGATTCGACGCAATCGCGCAGATCCGCGTCGCCGTGTTTCCGGTCGTCGGCGGCATAAAAGGTTTTTCCGTAGCCCGAACTGCCCCGGTTGTTGACCGCCAGAACGACGTAGCCATTGTTCACCAGGTACTGGGTCAGCGCGGAATAAGTCAGGCGCGTCTGCCCGCCGGGACCGCCGTGGATCTGCAACACCGCCGGTAGTTTCGTCCCCGCTTTAACGTCTTTGGGTTTGTAGAGCAGCGCCGGAATTTCCATCCCGTCAAACGACTTGTAGCGGATAACTTCACCGGCCACCAGGTCGTCGGGGCTGATCTCCGGATTCAGGCCACGCACCAGTGGAGTGGCTTTGCCGGATTTGAAATCGTAGGAGTAAAGCGTTCCGGGGGAGTTGGAACTGTTGACCGTAAAGAGCATCCGGTCTTCGTTGTCCGTGATCGTCACGCCGGTCACGTCACCACCCGGCAGCGTCGGAAGTTTGACGGGCTTGTTGGAGCGGGTATCAATGATTTTTAGCTCTGTATGGGCGTCGTTATTGATCGAGATGACCCGATAACGGCCGCGGTGAGTGAGGTAATCACCCGCGATATCCCAGGGCGCTTTGTCGAGGATGGCCGTTTGACCCGTTGCCAGATCGTAGGTCTTTACGTACGCAAACTCATTGCCTTCGTCGGTGGCAAGCAGTAGTTTTTTTCCGTCCGGCGTAAATCCCTGTGCGTCATTGTTGACCTCGCCTTCGTGTTTGGTAATCAGCCTGGACTCTTTAGTCTGCGTATCAAACAGATACACGTCCTGATTGGTCGTTGTGTAAGTTCGGTTGAGCGCGATGTATCGTTTGTCGGAGGAAACATCGGCGGGTAAAAAGCCGCCCGGATTCTCAAACAGGAGCTTCGGTTTCAGCGTCGTCAGTTCAACTTCGTACAGGTCAAAAGCGGCCCGGTTGCGCTGATTAGACAGGTAGAAAAAGCTCTTTCGGTCGTGGCTCAGACCCGCGAACTGAAACTTGGCCTTTTCGCCCGGTGTCAGGTCTTTGACGGTGCTGTCTTTCTCGCGGAGGTAGATGTGGGTCAGTTCATTGCCGCCCTGGTCGCTGCTGTACAGGATACGGCCATCGGGCAGGTAACCAATGGTGAAAATAGCGTTGGTTTTCGAGAAGGTGAGCTGTTTGGGCTGACCACCGCCGAAGGGAATTTCGTACAGGTTGAAAACACCATCCTGGTTGCTGCTGTACAACACCGTCTGCTCATCGGGTGAAACATCAGACCCGCCGAAGCGAATGGTTTTCATGAACTGCTCAATGGTATACTTGCGCGGTGCCGGCGTTTGGGGAACAGGGTGCCCCAGACTCATGGTAGTAGATAACCCTACTGCCAGCAGGATGGGTAAACGTAGATGAGATTTCATATAACGAAGCCAGGGGTTTGATCAGGTCTTTATAGGTCTAACCTACTTAATTTAACCCCAAAATCCTACCGTCTGGCCTCTTTTAACCCGCCGAGTCCCGGCTTAAGGCTTGGTGATAAATGCAATCTGGGAGCGAAAGGCGAGCTTCGCTTCCGGCAGCCACCGAATGAGCATAAAGACGTGGAACAGTCCGGCATATTGTTCAAACTGGACAGGGCGACCGGCTTCCTGCATCTTCTGCACGAGTTTCCGGACGTTATAGACCAGATGATCATGGGTGCCAATCTGCAAAAGAGTCGGCGGCAGAATCGACACGTCACCGTACAGGGGTGAAATCAGGGGGTCTTTAACGTCTGCGCTCGCTACATAGGCGTCGTAAACCAATTGTCCGTATTCAGCAGACAGGAGTGGATCCGCCGGACCTGATGGCTGGTTCCAGTCGGCATTCGACAGGTCAACGACGGGAGACAACAGCAGGAGTTTACGGGGCAGCGGAGCACCTAGCTGGTGCAGCCGATAGGTGACGGTCAGGCTCAGGTTCCCGCCGGCGCTGTCTCCGCCCAGAAGCCAGTTGGTCGGTAAAACGCCGGTCTGTTGTAAGCGAGTGAGGCTGTCGACAATGCCGTTCAGGGCTTCCGGGAACGGGTGCTCAGGGGCCAGACGATAGGGGATGACCAATACGGCGTATCCTAGCGTCTGGCTTAACCGTTCGCAATGCTTCCAGTGTAGCCGCTGCGGGCCCAGCACAAAACCGCCACCGGGTAGATAAACCAGTACGCCATTAGCGGTTTGCGGGTCACCAATCCAGTAGCCGGTGACGCCCGTCAGTTGCACGGGCGTGTAATGCCTGCGCCGGGGCGTCCGCAGATCGCCCGCGGCTTTAGCGCGGTTCCGGCTGACACGAACCACCAGTTTAGGCAGGTCAATGAGTCGAAAAAAACGTTCGAGCAGGCGACCCTGCCAACTGGGTCGGGTGGTTACCAGGTGCTGTGTTGTAGCCATCGATAGTGCGGTCAAAGAACCCCGTGGGGCGCTTTCCGGAATACCAACGCGTCAGCCTAATTGTTTATTGATTGGTTGTTTTGGTTATCGCCGGTGACTATGAC
>Ga0325400_1004586_pt1 | contig 12812 bp, 5 predicted proteins | sample PopdelMetagenome_2_FD_205662 | JGI IMG/M metagenome (GOLD analysis project Ga0325400, IMG submission 205662) | Populus deltoides microbial communities from Bellville, Georgia, United States - Xylem-PdKOR-R1 | ecosystem: Host-associated > Plants > Phyllosphere > Stem > Wood/Secondary xylem...
TAATGACTTCTCTAGATAATTCAATATAAATGAGAAGAGAAAAAACACTATGAAGATTGAAATTAACCTTGATCTTCTATATTAATAACTAAAGATATAGAAGCTTCCTTTCTTTTAGTCTTTGGAAACGAGTTCTCTTTCTTTGAAACAGCATGCATAACACCTTGAGCACAAAAAGTGCCTGGATTCAGTGAAGTCGGAATACCTCATCCAGCTCCTTCTCCGGTTTCTACTTCATAACCTTTCTACTTTTGTGACTCAAACTTTATAAAATCATCAGGGTCTTAAACCAATCTAAACATATGACAATCTCTTTCAATCAAGGAATTAGAAGATGAATACAAGATTTATGCAATAAAGATCGAAGACTAATATATAAATATATATGTAGTTTCCTTCCCTGTGGATCATTATTTATAATCTGACTAGTGTAATTTCTACATAATTAACTTACAAATCAAGTTGGAGAAGGTATAAATTCACCGGTTATGTCGTTGTCACTCGGAGATTTCTTGATCTTTTTTTGCAAATCTACAACAATGGTACTGGGAAATAGTGCCTCAATTTCTTGTGATAGATCAAGCTGTAGAATTGTACGTGCCTTTGGTGGCGATGCTTTTCTTTTCCTTGATAGGAACGGCTTGGGTTTTCTCGGTGCAGGTGGGCATTTCGTGATAGAAATCTTGTGATCCAAAGATGTTGGAGTTTTGAATCCGTCGTCGTCGTCGCCAACAACATACGTTTCCATCAGAACTGCTTCTAAAGACGGCTTTTCAATAGAGTTGGGATCTAAAGTATTGTTGCATTCTTCTGGGCTCTCATGATGTACTTCGCTTTTGGCTTCTTGTCCTTGAAGCTGTTGAGGAGGATCAGAATCTCGTGAGGTCGTTGCATGACTTTCTTTTTGAAATTCTAACATGGGTCTCTTACTCAAGAAGTCGAGTTCTTTCTCTTCATTGTTTTCTTTGACAATAAACAGCTCTGAACTTGACATACTTATCGAGAAGGAGGTTTTTACAACAAATTCGAGAACACGAGGATAAGCTACCATATATTAATGCAGATCATGGGAGAAGAAATAAGACGTATAAAAAAAGAAAAAAAAAAAAGGGAGGGAGGGAGCGATTTTGTTACAAATATCCCAGATGGATTGGACTATAACCGTCAAACTACCCTATTTTTGTGTTTGTTTAGTCATGATTCCTCTCAGATAGCTAGATTTTCAGTTTTTCCTCTCTATTCGTCTTCTTCAAGAGAGAGAGATGGGATAGGTTTATAGCTGAGGTGAGCTCTTAAAGAGGGAAGGATCAGATTGCATAGGATCCTTCGCCAAGGAAGGAGGCTTCACCCTCCACATTCACGGACTTGTTTCCCTAATTATTAAACATCAAAACTAACAAGTCAAGCTAGCAATTATGTTTGACAAAAACCAGCCGTGCACTAATGAACCTCGCTGAAACAATCAATTATTAGCAGTTAGAAATATTTAAATGGTTTTGTAGGCATACTGGCGTACATAGATATAGTTATATATATTAATTGAATAATAAATTAATACGTCCAAGATTCCAAAATGATTTAATTTTATTGTTAATTCTTTCACTCCTTTTAAGTTCTTTTTTTTTTGTTAAATAGATTTAAAACTCCTATCCTACTTATTAATGTAAAATTACACGATCTCATTATATCCTGCTTAATTAATTATAAATTAATATCAGTACATATAATTAACTCTCCGGCCCATTATATATGCAGATGTCCAAATCGTATAAGGTGTAGTGTAAGCATCACACAGTCCCCCCTGCGTTAGATTTTTCCAAGCTTCGGATTCCTTCAAGGCGTTGAGATTTGGTAAACCTCCAGAATTACCTACCCGCCATTAAACCCCTCTAGTCTAATTACATACCCACTATCACATGAGCTCCCTGGCTTTCCTTTCTTTCACGTATTCATCCATAAATCAATTTAAATTACCATGAAATCATAAGAAGTGGCAGCAAGACTTGGGATATGATTTACTTTGTAGAAAACCACTTCTACAAATAATATTGTAATATTATATATATTTGAAATTATATATGACTACAAATAAAGCATAAACTCTGTTTTGTTTTGTTAATCACAAAATTATTTCTAAATTAAAATTGTAATATTGCTTTTTCTTGGATTCGAAAAACACAAGGAAGTCCCAAGAGATGTGGCGTCATGGCAAGGGGCTTGAGATCTGCATAGTAGATATTGAGTTCGAATCAGGACGTGTATTTTTTATAAAAGTTTGGAACAACTGGGGTTTTACTTACTTATCTAGGCTCATAAAATACGTTTTCTGAAAGTAGAGTTCGCTCGAATAAAAAAAAAAAACATAAGGAAAAGCTATAGAAAACAGCTTCGTTTGTTGATGACGCTGGTTCTGAATTAATCAACACCTTCAAAGTTTGTTGAAACAGTGAGTTAAAAATAGTCTCTGCTGTCTTTTTCCACGAATTGCGTATTAAGATTTGTTGCGGGATAAAGTACCGCTCGTGGATTAAGGATTTCTTCATGGTTTGATGAATCTAATGACAAAGACAGGGTTGATGTTCTTCAGCAGGCAAGGCCATCAAGTTAGAATAGCGAGTCTAACATGGAGAAGACAAGACTGATGATGGTCTTCAATATCAAAACTCAGTTTAATTTTGCTTACAACAAAATTTGATTTTGGGTTTAGAGGTCGGGGCCAGTGTTTTTTTATTGAGCAGCAAATTCGTAATATTTAATATAAAAGCTTTTTAATAATAATAACAATATTGTAAATAATTATATAATTTTTTTGATTTTTTTTAAAACTACAGTGAGATTTAAAATATTATACTATTTACAAGGTTCAGGATGTAAATTATACGGGTAAGTGAAAAACAACATAACTACATTATGCTTTTTTCATTTAAATCCAATCCATTTTTTTCCATTTTATTTTTAATAAATACCTCTATTACACACACACACACATAATTTTTTGAGTAATTAATAAATAAATAAAAACTCTTCATTTTGATAAAATCATTGTTGGTGTGATAATTTCCTCTTTTTTTTCTGTTATCATTTATTTTCAAGTCAAATAAATGATAAAAAAAAAAATCACACGTGCCTTTATACTATCAATTTATCTTTGTGACAAACTTTGCCTTATGGTAATATATATTTTATTTAAAAGTAAATTTATGATTATATGTCCGAAAATGTATTTAGATATGAAGAAAAGTTCAGATTTAAAAAGACAAAGTAGGTGCAACTTATTTGTCAATTAAAAAGTAAAAATGTTTTTCTAAGTCAAATGCTTTAAAATATAATATCGTTACATTTTATTCATAAAAAATTTAATAAATTTTTTTTTTCTAAGAAAACTGACGGGGGATGAATTCGTTGAGGAAAGAATAGTATGGGAAAAAGCAGCAAATGTTTGAAGTTTAGGGATTGATTTGTTACTAATCAAATAGGTTGATCCTCGTCAATCTAAATTCGATTGACGAGGATCAACCTGTATGATTAGTAACAAATTGGATTCGTGCAATATAAATGGGCCAACAAATTTGGATTACTTAACTGGGCTGATTTGAAAGACTTTGGCCCCTTCGCCTTTCTGGTTTCACTTTCACACTGGCGCTCTGTCTCGCCGCCGGCGTATTTTTCCCTTCTAATTTTCAGTTTTCCCTCGTTGCTTTTCTCGCTCCCTCTCTGAAAACCTGGCCTTGTTCAAAGAGATATCAATTACATAATTATTTAAATTTGGAATGGGTAGAATAGCAGTCGCATTGATAGTGAGCTCTTGGGTTATTCCCATATCAATCCTCGTCAATCGAATTGTACCTGAACCATACATGGTAAGATTATTGGTAAACCCATGTCGATTTTTTTTGTTAATTTTCATGTTTGATCACACATTTTTAAAGAAGAATTACACCCTGTGCAGGACGAGATTTTCCATATTCCTCAGGCTCAACAATATTGCAAAGGCAATTTTGCAAGTTGGGATCCCATGATCACTACTCCACCTGGCCTGTATTTGCACTCTCTCTCACTTCTTTTAATTTCTAGCTTGATAAAAGAAAAAAAAAATCTGATTGATTTATGCTTCCCCAGTTGTCAAATTAGAAAAATAGTGATTTTTTGTTTTGAGATTGAATTTGATAAGTTTGCTTGAATCTCTGTGTGTATTTGGGCTCTATATAATTGTGTTAGGATGGTTATGTTATTGGAGGAGTTGATATGTTTGCAATGTAAAAACTCTTGCAGGTACTATCTTTCACTTGCCCATGTTGCTTCTTTGTTTCCAGGCATGTTTTTCATACGTGGGGTGTCATTGTTCTCTGAATTGTGCTCCACACCAATTCTTCGATCTGTGAATGGTGTATTGGCAATATTATGTAGTGTTATTGTATACGAGATCATCACCCTCTTGAGACCAAATATTGATGAAAGAAAAGCAACAATTTTTGCGGTGGTTCTGGCGCTGTACCCGCTCCACTGGTTCTTCACGTTCCTTTATTATACAGATGTTGCATCACTTACTACAGTTCTTGCTATGTATCTTGCATGCTTGAAGAAGAAATACCACTTAAGTGCATTGGTAAAGGAGTTAGCTCCAGTTCTCTTTTTGCATGATTATCTAGTATACTATTTATCCATAGAGCATTAACATGTTTCCTATAGAGTGTGGACTTCTTTTTCTTATTTTTTGATTGATACTGGAGCATCCCTGGCAGCTTGGACTTTCCAAGGGAGGAGGGAAACTTTGAAGGAATTTGACCAGGAGGTTTAGTTTCATATAGTAAACTCTTAAGAAATGAGAACCTGAACTTGAAGTATTAGAATCTCAGATGCTCCTTAAAGTTTAGCTCATCTACCAGAATTCTTGTATACACTTGATATTTTCTCTAGCATCAGAACCTCGTTGACTACTTGGCATTCTTATGCAGTCCCTAGTTCAAGCAATTTCCAGTAAACATTTTATTATTGCCGTGGTGTCGCTAAACGTAGTGGTTGATTTTCTGTTTTGTTTTCACAAATTTAACTATTAGAGTATGCAATTAGCTGCTCCATGCAATTAGTTTCTCCTTTATTTACCTCAATGACCAAGAACTGTAGACTTCAAGAACCTGAAGTAGACAAGTTGATTGAGGAGCAATGCACCAAGTGTGTTGAAAGTAGGAAAGTGCGATTTCTAAGGTACAATAATAATATGGTGTGCTGCTTGGATATTTCAATGGTGATTTTCATTATGGACAAGAGACTTTTGTGCTACTGTGTTTCTGGAGATGCAATAAAATCATACTATAAGAAACCGTGATGAAATTGTAAAGATCACTGCTGTCATTTTGATTTCTTACAAATGCTCATTTTTATTTTATTTTTCTGGTTTTGTGCAGCTTGGAGCCTATGCAGTTTTCATCCGACAGACGAATATTGTCTGGATGCTTTTTGTTGCATGCACTGGGGTCATGGATATTACTCTGACCCATCAAAGAGAGAGTGTGAAACTAGACAACTCAAATACCACGGGCAACAAAACTGGCCATTCAGTCCCAAACAATCACATCATAGTTGGCTCAAACATGAGAAGACGAAAGCCCAATAGTGCTGTGGATAACAGCAAAAGTTCTATGACGAGTACACTCACCTATTCAACAAGCCATTCATCAGGTTCTGTTTCACTTATTCTTTAGTTTAATGAGTTCAGTGATTTATGAAGTTTTGCTAAATTCTTCTGCACATGCGCTTTTGTTTTACACCATTCTAGTACTATATTGCAGGTTTTCTTGATGAGATTAAGGCAATCTGTTTGACATCATGGAATATGAAGTCAAAACTTTTATTCTCCTTTAGCCCCTTCTTTATAGTATTGGTGGCCTTTGTTGCTTTCGTCCGTTGGAATGGGAGTGTAGTTCTTGGTACTACTCATGCTATCTTCCTACCATCATAATTAGCAAGAGTTTGTTTCTCACTCTTTTTCTGAATGTCACAGGTGCAAAAGAAGCTCACGCAGTTTCTCCACATCTTGCACAGTTAATGTATTTTAGTCTGGTTTCTTCTCTGGCATTGGCTCCCCTGCATTTCTCTTTGGATCAAGCTTTGCATCTGTTTGGGTCATTCTGGAAGAAAAGGCCCCTTGGTTTTTGTCAATGGATAGTGGCTCTTACTGCCGGCTTTCTCTCTGTGCATTCTTACAGGTTAGTTCAGTTAGGCAAGCTTATTTGGCAAATAAATTAAAATAGTGATCCCATGGCTTCTCCACTGCGACTTGAACTAGATATGTGTTCTGATGCATTGGTTCCCCCCCTTGCCACTCTTTGTCACTGTTTCATCATTTAGTTGATTGCTGTTGCAGCATAGCTCATGCCTATCTCCTTGCTGACAATCGGCACTATACCTTTTATCTTTGGCGGAAGGTCATCCAATCTCATCAGTCAACGAAGTACTTTCTGGTCCCACTTTATGTCTATTCATGGTTTTCCATCTTCAGAGTGTTGGGTTAGTACTTGCTGTCTTCATCTTTTTTTTTTCCTTTTCCATTGTCATCTAAGATTTTATTTGGTTTTGTTACCCTGATTCCTTTTTTATGTCATTTATTGGCAAGGAAAGCTAGACCAAAAATTTGGGTATTGGCATATTTCTTGGCTACAGCTGCAGTTCTAGTTCCTGCTCCACTTATTGAATTCAGATACTATACCATACCATTCTACTTCTTGATGCTTCACTCCCATACGGTTGATTTTCAAAGTTTGGTCCTCATCGGACTTGGATATGTGGTAACCAATGTTTTCACAATGTTTATGTTCTTGTTTAGGCCATTTAATTGGAGCCATGAGCCCGGGAAACAGAGGTTTATTTGGTAGATAGGTTATTGAGAAAAGAAATTATAAATTCACATACGATGTTTATCACTTGCTCACTGGTTAAGAGAATAGAAATGACCTCTATCTCTGTCCCTGTCCTGGTTCCTGGACTGTGATTCTGTGGACTCGACGCCCACTTTTGGTGTTAGAGGGTTATGGCTTCGACTGTGATTTTAATGGTTTCAATTTATTCAATGAACTAACAAGTCGTCCGCGTGCCGCAGTCAATACAGTAGTTTCCCCCAGGTTATGTATGAAACTGCATGACTGGCAAAATCGCTGTTGAAACATGCCAACTGTTTCGTAAACTATCATGGAAAGGCAGCTTGACCCTAAACTGAAAGAACCAAGAAAGGAACTTTGACGAAACCAAAGATAAAATTTAGAAAAAAGCGAGGGGATCAAATTTTTTTTATGACATGCTTGATTTTTTTTTCTTCTTCAATTATGTTCTCTTAACTTTCAATTTTGTCTAAAAAATAAAATCAAACAGATTTTTGTAAGATTAAGAATCAATTCAATAGCAAAATATCTTTTTAAATTACGATAATTCTATATATATATATATATATATATATAAGAGAATAAACCAGAGAAATAAAAAAAAAATTTAAAAAAAAACACAGGTAAGCCTTTCAGGCCCATCTAAGCTACTTGGTATCAGCCTAGGAAATTCTCTGTCTTAGCAAATGAGCTATATCGATATTGGGCTACCAAACCGAACATATTTTTCTGAACACTCTTTAAAGTATTAATTTGGGAGCAATTATATATATATATTTTGGTTGTTGTAGGTTATTTCTCCGGTCGCTTCCCCTTCGTGGCATCGTCAATCACCCTAAAACGGATTTTACTACCGACGAGGATTCACACTATGATCACCTCACATGAAAAACTAACCCCTTGCTGCTATACCCAATTGTCGTTGCTTGGGAATCATAATTACTCCATAGTTCACCTTTCGTAAAAAGAGAAAAAAACAAACTTAAATTTCAGACTTACAAGTTCTAACCCATTAATCAAACAGTGGAAGCACTATCCAAATTTTAAATGTTACCACCTTAATACATTAGGCAATAGTGGAGCATGTATCTTTTGCTGAGTTGGGTTGAGAGTTAAGAGGGAGTGGACTTTGAATTGAAGGGAAGGAGGAAGGCGAGTGAGATGGCAAATGTTAATCCTAATCTGAGGCTTCGAGGATTGTTCTTATGGTGGAGAAAGTGGGGCAAGAAGGACTGGGCAATTGCAGCCGTCGGTTTCTCCATCATCGTCTTTATTCTCACTTACTTGTCCCGGCCCTTACCCTTACCCTTAGATCCCGCGGCCACCACATCCACAACAGACAATCTAGTAGGCCTGACCCTGCTACACAATGCCAGAGATAGAGGCGCCTGTATTCTCTTCTTTTCTTTTCTATCTCTATTATTCGATTCGATTCGATCTGATCTAATCCAATCAAATGATATTTGTTTATTTGATTCTTTTGTGATTGCAGTTTGTTTAGATGGGAGTTTGCCTGGCTACCATTTCCGGAAAGGATTTGGATCTGGCTCTAACAGTTGGATTCTTCATATTGAGGTATTATTATTACTAATATTAATTTTGTGTGTGTTTATTTTATACCTCTTCTTCAATAACTGAGTGATAACACCCCCAAGGGCGGAGGGTGGTGCAATACGATAGCATCATGTTTGCAACGGAAGTCAACGGCATTAGGATCCTCCAGCTACATGGACCACCAAGTCCCCTTTTCTGGGATATTAAGCCATCAATCCTCTCAAAATCCTGGTCAACTTCTTTTCCCATTTCTAGTAATTAGCTAGATAGAGAGCTCTAGTTCATCACTAATATTATTTAATCATCATGTTCCCTTCAGATTTCTTTAACTGGAATAAAGTCAAGATACGTTACTGTGATGGCGCATCTTTTGCTGGCCATTCACAATATGAGTTTAAGGTAAAGAAAAGATTATCAACACCCGCATCCTACTATAAAGAAACTAGCCTGTCTTTTTTTTCTTTTGGTTTTCATATGACTTTTTTTTAATCTTACAGAATGGTACCAAGCTTCTATTCAGAGGCCACCTCATCTGGGAAGCCCTTATGGATGAACTGTTATCAATCGGCTTATCCAATGCCAAACAGGTAGCTTCTCCATCCTTTAAATTGTTGTGTAAACATGTCCTGTTTTGGACACTTGTAAGTGGTCTCACCTTTTCTGTTGCACCCACCTTTTCTTTCTTGCTTTGTGCTGTTTTTATATGTTTGAATTAGACAATCTTGCTGCCCTGCATTTTTTTCTGACTACTTTCCATTCTTGCTAATGAATTTTGAAAAATTTGCAGGCTCTTCTTTCAGGATGCTCTGCTGGTGGATTGGCAACTCTTATTCACTGTGATGACTTTCGAGAACTTCTGCCAAAGGATGCAACTGTCAAATGTCTTGCTGATGCAGGTTTTTTCCTTGATGAGTATGTTTTTGCATGCATACTACTGTTTGTTGTACCAATATTTTTAGCTAGCATGACCTGTGACTTGTTTGATGCCTGGATCAGTTTTTTGTATCGTTGTGGGTTGTGTTGAACATTTCGTCTCTTTTTTCTCATCTTCTTCTCTCTTACTTTAATCGCTCTTTGCTACACGAGGTTAGCAATTATAAATTTTCTCAAGAATTAGTATATGCAACTATTAACTATACAGCACCAGAGGATGTGCAAAGTCCTGCATCTTTTGTGTTTAGCAATTACCACTTTTCTATAATGCTTCTTTACTAGTCTTTATATGTTCTAAGTGACTAAATACACCAAAAAACCCAACCTCTTACTTTCTTTATTGCAGGAAGGATGTTCTTGGAAATAACACCATGGGATCTTTCTATCAAGATGTTACCCAGCTTCAGGTTTTACTCATTCTTTAGTTATGCCCTTATCAGCTTCCATAATTTTAGGCTAGATGGGATCACTGCTGCCTTATTCTTCACAATTTCTCTCTATGTTGGTGGTTAACATGCATGATGTATTGGACTTATGTGATGGATGAAGCTAAGTCAGTGTCATATCAATGGTAAAAAAGATTTAACCATTTATTAATTTGATAAAAATATCTTCAAAATGACAATTTTTTTGCCTTTTTGAGTTTGAAGTCAATTCATAGGTTTCATTGACTTTGAAAACTTCAATTAGAATATGTACTTTAGTGCCTTCTATCATCTTGAACTGGTGTTGTAGCTACAAATTGTGATCTTTTAGGGGGTTGCATGTTTATATTTTTGGTGCTACTGCAGATTGGCAATTACAATTAGTAAATTGTCATTGTAAATTACAAGTAAAAAAAGAGGAGGAAGCAAATTCACAAGCCGTCATGGCTCACATAATTTGTTTACTTGTCCTGCTGCCAGGGCGTAGTGAAAAGTTTGCGGAAGAATTGTATAACAAGAATGGACCCATATAAGGCAGGTTCTTTTCCCCTTTTCTCTGGGTATGTGGTTTTGTTTGTCAAATTGTTATGAAGTTCTTGTTGCTCCTTAATCATGATTGTTGCTCGTGAATTTTAATGCCAGTGTCTCTTTCCTGAAGAAATCATTAAAGAAACAAGGACCCCAATTTTCCTTGTCAACCCAGCTTATGATTTTTGGCAGGTGATTTCATTCACAAAAAGTATCTTCAATTTGTCATAATTTGCAACTTTTTCATGTTCCATCCTGAACCTTGCTAATAGGATAAAATAAATTTAGATACAACACATCTTGGTACCAGATGCATCAGATCCTCAAGGCTATTGGAAAAGATGCAGAATGAACCTTCGCTATTGTAATCCTAGCCAGATGGAAATACTGCAAGGTAATTAGTTCTTACTTTAAAGTCCAAAATAATTATTTTCATCATGAATCTCAAAACTATCATTATTCTATGAAAGATCAAACAAAAGAAAAAAAGAACAAGAAAAGATGTATTGTTATGTAAAATATGTGCTGTCCAAGTAGCCTAAGTTGGGAGCAAGCATTTGAAGCCATGCATTTATGGAGTTGAAAATTAGTCAAAGCAGATGAACACAGCCATCCAAACATAGTTTTCTTTTGTCTGTGATCACTGATCATAAAATATATCTACACTTTTTCATCTTGAACATGTCCTGTGTGTTTAAAAGTGGGAATGATGTGATAAATGATTAAGGTCATTTGAGATGTAACCATATTGGTATTGTTAGGATCAATTTAGAAGGTGACACGGTGAGATCATGAAATAGGGTGCCCATACAATTCATGTTTCATGCAGTCCTTCACAGACTTGATATATACCTAGAGTTTGGTTCGGTTCAGTTCTGTGTATTTTTCTCCTTATGCCCTTAAGCAATGGTTAACGTTTGGATTGTTAGTTTATTGTACACATGTTGAGAACTTCAGATTAGAACCGTCTTTCAGGTACAGGGTGGATAAAACGAGTAAAATGGAATCTGGCTAACATGAAATTCCTTGCTCATTGTGCCTGTGACATTTATTAGGCATCTGAACTGCCTTGCCTTTTCTTGCCGATGATGTGGTTTCTGTTTGTCGCTTTCCTGCTCCTGCTTGTTATCATGTACAGGTTTCCGTAGTTCTATGCTGAAAGCACTGAGTGATTTCCAGCAAAAGAAGGAAGGGGGGCTGTTCATAAATTCTTGCTTTAGTCATTGTCAAACATGGATGGCTGAGACATGGCATTCATCTACATCCCCTAGAATCAATGACAAGGTGAGAACATTTTATCATCTCACATGTTAGGTTGGTTTACATACAATCAAAATGTTTCCGTATGATTCTGTGTCACCGTGGTTTTTAGCTGCCACTGGTGCCTGTTACAGCTGAAGCTTCATTCCAAGTCACTTTTAGTTTCCTTTATATTTGTATCTAAACATTTTCTTGGTATGCTGCTGATTACTTCTGCAACCCTTGTAACAGACCATTGCAGAGTCAGTAGGTGATTGGTACTTCAACCGTAACATAGTAAAGCAAATTGACTGCCCTTATCCATGCAACCCCACTTGCTATAACATGGATTTTAGTTGATTTTGATGAAGCTCCGCAGTGTGCACTATCAAGCTTTTCTTTGGGTAACTCTTAACTTCTGATCTCCAATATCTCCACTTAATTCAATGGCAACTCTCAAGTGCTTTTTCTCCTAAGCACGGCCAGCAATATTGGAAACAAGGCGTGCAAAACTACTGATGTAGTTGATGACTTGATTCTCATTGTTTATGGAGAAGACAGCACGGATTTTAGTTTGCACTTGTTCACACTACCCAGGTACCCTCTATTGTTTTCAAGGAAGCCATGGTCAATGGTATCAGAACACATGCTTATATACTTTGCTCTATTGGCTTTGTATATTATTGATAAACTTCTGTTACCCCACTCTATCCAATCTCTCCGTCGTTGTAATCTGTCGAGATGCTTTTCTTGTTTTTTATTCGACTCCCCACGTTGAAGAAAAAACAAATCTCAGTTTTCATTTCTTGGTATAAAATATTGAGTTGACCTTTGAAGCAAGTAAAATGGATTGTCATGATGGCCCCTCAATTGACTTTTGATTTATATCTTGGGAAATTATCTCAACATTTTAGGTTTAGTTTTCAACATTTCCTTGCAAGTTTAATTGCTTTTAGTCTATCTTCATATTTTAGTTCTTTTTTTTATTATTATTGAAATCGAAGAAAATATCTTACCCCTACATGATTTATTAGAAGAATTGTCACATGATTTTAAGGTTTTTTTTTTCATAATTACTATTTAAAAAGAATAAATTAGTATAGCTTTGAGTTTTTCACATGAGGATATTTTACGGTTGGAAAATGAATCAAAATATAATAATATATTTTAAACAATTAAACTCTTATAAGTACATATTGAGTTGATTCCCTCGATATTTCTAATTTTCCATCGGTGGTTGGAATTTGGGATGATAAAT
>Ga0325400_1004587_pt1 | contig 12810 bp, 8 predicted proteins | sample PopdelMetagenome_2_FD_205662 | JGI IMG/M metagenome (GOLD analysis project Ga0325400, IMG submission 205662) | Populus deltoides microbial communities from Bellville, Georgia, United States - Xylem-PdKOR-R1 | ecosystem: Host-associated > Plants > Phyllosphere > Stem > Wood/Secondary xylem...
TTTTCTATCGTGCTGCTTTCCAAATTTAGATTTGTAGTTTTAATCTAACACCAAAAATAGAAAACACCGTCATTAACATTTTATGAAATTATTATTTGTTTGCTGACTTTTCTATGCAGACATTATTATTAGTGAAAATTATTCTGACTATTGTATTTAGATTATTTTTTTCACTTTGCAATTAATTTTTTGAATATTACTAAAAAGACATGAAGTTTAAAAATACAAAAAATCACCAGTTTTATAAGAAAGCCTCATCTGGTCTATCTTCTTGGCACGACCCCTGAATGAAAGCATCGTAACAATAAATGTTGAGAGGCTGGTTGCTTCTTCTCAAATCCTGAATCCTGTTCCGAGCATCCTCAATTGAATCTACAGAGACCACGGACATATACATCATAAGTAACATCTAACAGCTGGGTTTTTAGGTCGAGAAACGGCAAAGATAAGTCAGTGGAGTGGCGGAGAGAGAGGGCAGAATGGACGTGAAGAGAGAGAGGGCAGTGCAGACCTGGTTTCTGTTCAAGGATGAAGGCGACAATGGTGATTGGTGAGTGTAGGGTCAGTTTTTTACGTTGGTTTGGTCATTAAAGATAGAGGAGGAAGATGAGATTGTAACAGCTGGGGTTTATAAGAAAAAATGAGTGGTGTGGTGATTATTAATTTTCATATTTTCATATATATATATATATGTGTGTGTGTGTGTGAATATTATAATTATTTTATTGATTTTTAAAACTTGCTTTAATCCAGAATGAAAAATATAATATTTAAAAAATTAGTGGTAGGGTAAAACAAAAATTAAATCAGAGTAATTTTTTCATATTATTATTATTACAAAAGACCCCAAAGCTACACAGCTTGCAATAATTAAAAAAAAAAAAAGACAGAAAAAAAAATCCTGTCATCAGAGCTTAAAAAATCAGAAAGCATAGAATGCCACACCTGTCACCAATAAAGTCAATAACGATGATCAAAAAATAAAATAAAACAACAGGCGCTTTGGTTTGGTTTGGCTTAGATCTAAAATAATAAAATTTTGACATTCGCTTATCACTCTTCCCTCTGTTTCTCACTATTTTAACGCAACAACAACAACGTTCATGACGCCTTCATCGTTCCACGATCTCTCTCTCTCTGTAAGTAAGCAATTCCTTCAAACTTAATTCCTATCAATCTCTCTCTCTCTCTTCATGTTGTAAAAAGGTGAGCTGAGGCAGGTGGTTTAATTTAAACTTTTTCTGGCTAATTAGTGGCAGTTGCTATGATTTTTTTTTTTATATAGTAACAAATGAAAAGCAAAGGTGAGGCTAATTTGAGCCATGGTAGCTTGAATTTTGAATTTTTTTTCTCTTCATTTTTTTCTTGGAAACTATGTTATTAAAGTGTGGGGATTTAGTCTTTCATATTTTGTGTATCTATTGAATACGAGGAGCGGGAATCATGGAAATCAAGTTTTTTTTTTTAAGAGTTATTTTAGGGATTTATTTTTATGTATGTATTTTCGTTTAAATATCTGATTCTTTTTCTTTGTGATCCTCAGGTTATGTAGAGTGAAGATTGAGATTTTAGATCGATAACTCTTAAATGCAGCTTCGAATCTGCAGATTTTGAGTTGCATTTTGGGTTTAGAATTGAAGAATTGATCCTTGTTGTTGTTGCCTTTGTAAATTGGATTAACCATGGTGTTTTGGGAAGGTTATGTGAGTGATGAAGTAATGGGGATTTTTGCCCCTATTGTAATTTATTGGTTGTACGCGGGGTTTTACCAGCTATTGCCACCGTTGGATGAATATAGATTGCACACTAGAAAAGAGGAGGAAGAGAAGAATTTGGTTCCGCTGTCGAAGGTGATTAAGGGTGTGTTGCTTCAACAACTAGTCCAGGCTGTTGTTGCTCATGCGCTCTTTTTGGTTAGTTACTGAACCTGTTCAAGTTGTTCCTGATTGCCTTTTATGTTTCTTTGTTGTGTGATTGTGATCCTTTTTGGTGTGAACGATTGGATGTTTCTCAATATAGGTTTCTTCCTATATATTATTAGTTCTTTGTTTCAGTTTGCTTCTTGGGGATAGATTTCCTGGAGTTAGTGTTTGTCTTATGTGGAATGGTAATGTCATAGTGATAGAGTGTTTGTCTTATGTGGAATGGTAATGTCATAGTGATAGAGGCCTAGACTAGCTTGTTCCTTATTAGCTGAGCTCTTAGTGGTTTCTGGTTTTTACAAGGCAGCTCTATGCAGGAAAATGCTTCTTCATGGCCTTGTCTTGTGCAGTCACTGCTAGATATTCATCATCTCATATGGAGGCTGTGGATCTGGTGTGCTTGTTGATTCTCATAGCTGGAGAATGCTCCTAATAATGTATTTACTTTAGATTTGAACATAAATAAGACCGGGGAATCATCATCAGCTATTAGATATGTTGGGGGAACACAAATGAAGTGGGTCTTCTGGATTAGGAAACTTCAGCCTTCTTTTTATCAATTTTCTTTATCCTTCACATTTTTTTGGTGGGCAGAGGGTTTGTTAACTTACTGCGATATGGAGGGAGTATGAGTTCATGATATGTTCAGCTTTTACAAGTTCTGATGAGTGAATTTTTTATTACATCTGTGCAGTTCTCTAGATAAACAACGAGTAAAATTCTTGTGATGTGTCATGTGCAATTTGAGCCTTACACAGAAGATCTCATGCTACTTCTACATTGAGTGCTTGGGAATTCTTTCTTCCTTGAGAATTTTTACCACTTGTGCTGTGATAGTAGTGGCTTTCAGGGCATGATTCTGATGGTTTGCAATAAAGAAGAGTGGCAGTGTTAACATTGTTTTTGTCTATGTGAATGAGGTGTTAAGTCAAAAGGCAGAGAAAAAGATGAACAGTCCTTTTGGCTTATATATGTTGGTTTTACATAAGATTTTAAGTTCTTATACTATTGAAGCTGAACTGGCCTTTATTCTTTCAGCCAACGTGTTCTGTTTTTCTTCTTTCTCGTCTTTCATTTTAACAGTAGTATGGGAAATCACTGGTATTCTATGTTAGCAGGGTAAGCAGGAACTGACTTTCATGTCCTTAAAGTTCTTAGTCCAGCTCTGAAACCTTTTATTCTTTGTGACATTGTTGATGATATCAAGCACTTGTTTTCTTGTCTCTTTCAAGAACATATTCTGTTCTGATACATGTTTGTTCTGCTACTATTATGATATTCTGTTTCCTGGCTTCTCTTGTCCCACCTTCCATCCTCCTTAACACCTAGTTCAGGTAGGTCCATGTGGGCATGCATCTTAACTGCATGGTGCGAAATATTATGAACCAGAAGTTCCTTTTAGTTGTCTTGTATCATTTTGAGTCTGTTGCGATACTGTATGTTGTTTAAGTAAAGGGACTGGGAAGAAATTTATGGATAAAACTTTCAAATCTTGTTTTGGCTTTTTCTACTACCACATTTCTGTTTGGATGCCCTTTTGTGAAAACTTAGAAATTCTGTTTTGTTTTTCCAATCATGATAGATTCCTCCACTCACCTTAAGATTCAATGCTGCTGTGGAATACAAATGAGTATTGTGGACACTAAAAATTGGAATTTCTTGCATTGGTATCGGTCTTTGATGTTTCTTAATATAGTTGCTGTTACAGACATTATTATTTATTTATCCTGGCATTTGTTTTGTGCAAAGATAAAGCGTCTTGGACCTGCAACCACAAGGTTGCAGGTTCAAGTCTTGAGAGTAGGCTCTTCAATCCTAAGTACTGAATGGTAGGATTATCTCCCAACCCTACCTCCCAGATCCCCACTTTGGGAGGAGAACGCAGAGGGATTGAGAGATCAGTGACTCTAGGACTTAGATGGTAATTATTCAATTGCTTGGTGGTATCATCTGATTTGTAAGCTCTAGGACGTAGACCTATGTGTTTTTACTTTTTACCAACTGATAATTAACTTTCGTTTGCCTGTGTTGTTGCTGCAGTTGACTTCATCAGCTGATGAATCTGGAACCACGATCCAGCCCTCTATCCCTATCCAAATCATGCAAATCATTATTGGAATGATTGTCATGGACACATGGCAGTACTTTGCGCACCGTTACATGCATCAGAACAAATTCTTATACCGCCATATCCACTCCCAGCATCACAGGCTAGTTGTAACTTATGCAATTGGGGCCCTTTATAATCACCCTCTCGAGGGTCTCTTGCTTGACACAGTGGGTGGTGCCATTGCATTCCTCGTCTCAGGAATGACTGCACGGACATCAGTCATTTTCTTCTGCTTTGCTGTAGTTAAAACAGTTGATGATCATTGTGGACTCTGGTTGCCTGGCAATATCTTCCATATCTTTTTCCAGAACAACACTGCTTATCATGACATCCACCATCAACTCCCAGGCACAAAGTACAATTATTCCCAGCCATTCTTCTCCATATGGGATAAACTTCTAGGGACTTACATGCCATACAATCTTGTAAACCGACCTGAAGGCGGTTTGGAGGCAAGACTGGTTAAGGACTAGTTACAGTTTGACACTTCCCCTGTATTATTTCAAGCTTTCACTTAACAAAGGAATATTTTTTGGCTGGGTTTTGCCCTTCGAGGAAAACATGAATTAGAATTGTTTGTTTGACCTTGTAAGATAGAAGCAAGTCCATTGGGTGTTCCTTCTTTTCCTAGTCCTGTGATGGTATATTTGTATTTTTGATATTCTGGGTTATCCCTGTATGTAGCATATCTGTCTTTTATTGTTTTCCATTTTACATGTTCCAATATGTTGAGATTGATGTACTTGTAATTTTTTATCCTTGAGGATGCAGGAAGTTGCCCACACTAATTTCAATTATACTCCCATGCTTCTAATCTGTCAGCGTCGTCATCTTGTTAAAACTTTCTCAGTCATGTCTACTTATCGAGACAAAATTCCATGCTTCTACTCTGCTGGGTGCTACACTATGGTCTGTCATTGTGCCCTGTTGGGTTTAGAGTTTGAAAGTAGTGAAAATAGTAAACTCGGGTGTTTGATAATTGGTTGATGTGATTTCTAAAATTGTATTTTTAGCCAAGGAAAGACTGTCGCATCATCCTAGCCGGATACTATCAATAGAAATGCATTTGTGGCAAAACTACATTAAGCAGGTTACACGTCCTATTTTGAGGAGAGCACGTAGAAATCCAAAAATCCGAGCTAATGGGAGGCTGCTCATGGAGCTGGGCAATACCACCTTGCAGCTGCGGTTCATTCAGGTGTGAAAAAGTGTTCTGTTTGTCTCTTATCAGTTTGCCACCATGCCTATCAATTAAAAATCCTAACAGTTGTCGTCGATGACCTTTGCAACTCTTTAATGGTAGGTTGGTATGATAACAAGAATGATGTGAATTAGAAGGGATGTCTGTAGTATTTCCTATGAGTGTGCTGTTTTCCGTGAGCAGCCGAAAGTGGGGAGGTCTTAAATAGGGAAGGAAGCCATAGTTCATGGGGATGCTTCTGAAAATTTCTTTGGCTACTGGGGCTATGGCCTCAAAGCCTTTACTGCTCGGTTAAATCATGTATTTCATACGACTTGTCAAGAAGCATACACTGTCTGTGACACGTTGAAGAGAATGCGTTGTCTATCACACATATTTTCTTTCTTTCTAGTAAGTTCTGGTGACTATTTCCTTCTGCCAGTTCTTTTAATAAACAACAACTCATTTTCTTGCCTATTAATCTTTTATGTGCAACGCGAGACTTGAGCAGCAGATCACATATTAATTTTGTTCTGTGTGCGTGGGAATTCTTTCTCTTTCTTGAGAATTGTGGCTTCCAAAGCATTAGGATGCTTGGAAGAAGAATAGTGGTGTTAACGTTCTTTTGTGTGTGAATGGATGTTAAGCCAATAGGCAGGGAAAAAGATGAAAATCCTTTTGGTTTCTAGATGTCGATTCAACATGCAAGACTTTAAGTGTTCATAATTGATTGAAGCTGAACGGACCTTTATTATTTCCACAAACGTGTTCTGCTTTCTATTTTATTCTCCCGAGTAAGCAGGAAGTGATTTTCATGTCCTTAAACACTTGTTTTCTCGATCCTCGGAGAACATATTCTATTCTGACACGTATTGTTGCTGCAGCTGACTTCAACAGCGAATGAATCAGAATCCAGCCCTCTATTTCTATCCAAATCATGCAAATTATAATTGGAACGTTTTTCATGGACAAATGGCAGTACTTTGCGCACCGCTACATGCATCAGAACAAATTCTTATACCGCCATGTCCACTCCCAGCATCACAGGCTAGTCGTACCTTATGCCATTGGGGCCCTTTATAATCATCCTCTCGAGGGTCTCTTGCTCGACACACTGGGTGGTGCCATTCGTTCCTCGTCCCAGGAATGACTGCACGGACATCAGTCCTTTTCTTCTGCTCTGCTGTAGTTAAAACAGCTGATGATCATTGTGGGCTCTGGCTGCCTGGCAATATATTCCATATCTTTTTCCAGAACAACACTGCTTATCATGACATCCACCAACTCCCAGGCACAAAGTACAATTATTATCAGCCATTCTTCTCCATATGGGATAAACTTCTACGGACTCATATGCCTTACACTATTGTGAAGCAACATGAAGGCGGTTTGGAGGCAAGACTGGTTAAGGGCTAGTTACAATTTGACACTTGGCCTGTATTATTTCAAGCTTTCACTTTACGAAGGAATATTCTCTGGCTTGGGTTGTGCCATTCCTGGGAAAATGAATAGAATTTTTATTTGACGTTGTAAGCTAGAAGCATGTCCATTGCGTGTGCCTTTTCTGTGACAGTATATTTATCCAGCTGGTAATGGTGCTTTGTACCAAGCTACCCAAAAGAACTGTATTTTGACTATTTTCTTTATTTTGAGTTATATCAGTATGTTACATATCCTTTTTTATTGTGTGCCATTTACTGTTCCAATTTGTTGTGGTTGATGTACTTGAGTGAAAAGTAATAATATTGATAGAAGTTGTGTGGGGTGACCAGTTGACTTGCTTTCTAAAACGCTGTTTTTTCACCAAAGAAAAGAGGATTTCACCATAAATTGCTTTTTTTTTGGTTGAAAGCAATTCAAAAGCTAAAGATTTTCCTTCGTCGATCAATTAATAATTCTAACAGTTGTGTTTCATAATCCTTGCAGCATCATAATGGTCCGATGGTGTGCTAACAGCAATTATGCGGATTAGTAGAAGGTCTAATCAATGCAATGAGCATGCTGGAACAGAGAACCAGAGCTAAAAAAAAAAAAAGGAAACTCAGATGGGCTGTGATTTTTTGCTTTCTATTATTGTTTTTGAGCAATGATTGTACAGAAATTGAAATTAACTAATGTCTAATGCTACCAATAATCTCTGCAAGAACAGAAACCTCCTTTAAATCTGTGAAACCGCACTCTATCCCTCACAATGATTTCTCGATCATATATCTTTGATATGAGCTTGATCACAAAATGACAATCCCCGCATATCCTAAGGTTCTTAATCACCTGTATTGGTGTTCCCTCACTTGTACTAATCAAACCAAAAGCCACAGCTAACTTCTCACTATGATGACCCAAAACATTTTCCTTGTCCTCCTCCCCTATATCATGCAGCACAAAGCTTGTTTCAGCCACATACCCATATTCCTTGACCCTGAACCTAATCTCATCCAACTTTGCATAAATCTCCCTCCAACTTTCATGACTCTTATCAGCATTGTAGAACTTGTGTATTACACCATTACCTTCAATGTAGCTGAGTCCAGGCACCTTCTTCACATCCCTGTTCTTCATTGCCTCCCTCACCCTCCCCACATCAGCCCACCTCTCACGTGCTGCATAAACATTAGATAACAAAACAAAATCACCACAATGATTAGATCCCATCTCCACAAGCTTCCGAGAAACGGTTTCGGCTATTTCTACATTCCTATGAGTCCTGGAAGCACCGAGCAAAGTTTGCCAGAGCACTATATCGGGCACCATCGGCATAGAATTGACAATATCATAGGCCTCATGAAGCCGCCCAGCTCGGCCTAACAAATCAACTACGCTCCCATAGTGTTTGACATTAGGTTTCACTCCACAATTCTCCATTGAATTAAACAGCCTAAACCCTTCTTCAACTAATCCGCCATGGTTACAAGCGCATAGTACCGCAAGATACGACACATCATCTGGGCTCACCCCGGATTGGTCCATTTTCTCAAAAAGCTCAAGAGCTTTACACCCTTCACCATGCATTGCAAATGCCATGATCATTGTATTCCATGTAACAATATCCTTCCTGCAACTCATACTCTCGAAAACCAAATAAGCTTTGTCAACAAACCCACATTTAGCATACATGTCAATAACCGCATTACAAACCTGTGCATTCATATCGAACCGTTCAACTTTAATATATCCATGAATTTTCTCACCTTCTTTAAAATCACCCAATTGTGCACACGCAGAGAGAGCGCCAAGAACTGAGATTTCATTAGGTTTAAAGCCATCAATCTCCATTCTCTTGAACAAACTCAAAGCCTCAGTAGGCTTACTCCCTTGAGCAAACCCAGAAATCAATGCATTCCATGATGCAATATCTCGCTTAACCATTTCATCAAACACCTTCTCTGCACTATCGATATCACCCACTTTCGCATAAACATCCAACAGAGTTGTACCCAACAAAGCATCAGCTATAAAACCTTTGCGCACAATATGGGTATGAATTTGAATCGACTCTAAACGAGCTAAAACACGAGCGCATGCTTTTAAAACAAAAGAGCAAGTTAAGGCGTCTACTTTGCGGGATTTAGAGATCATAGATTTGTACCATGCGAAAGCATTCGTTGGGTTTGGGCTTTGAATGAAGCCACGGATGATGGCGTTCCAGTCGTTGGTGGAAGGAGTGCGGATTTGGGAAAAGGTTAAAATAGCAAAGGAGAGGTTGCCGAGAGAGAGAGCGTAGAGTTCGAGAAGTTTGGAGCGGGAAGGGGAGATGGGAAGTTGGAATTGACCTGTGGTGAAGAGGTGTGCATGGAGTTGTTTTGTGTGGGGGAGAGAGAGAGTTGTGCACTTTGACAGAAGGGAGTCTAGCGAGCTGGCCATTCCATCATCCACAACAACTGAAAGGAGGAATTTGACTGTCTTTTGAAACAAGACTGCCCATAGCCGAGAGCCATGAATGCAACTTCTACGTTCATACTTTTTTCTTTTTTAATTGTTTGCTTACATTTTACAGCTGTGGATTTAAAAAGTTTTTGGCAAATATGTTCAAACTTTTTATTAAAATTTGAATTTGTTTTTTTAATTAATTGTTTTAGTGTTTTTTATATTATTTTAATGTAAAAAATAAATTTTTAAAAATTAAAAAATTAAATATTATTTTAATATATTTCTAATTAAAAAATAACAATTATCATTCTCAAATATAGTTTGTTCCTATGAATAAATTATGTTAAGAAAAAACTCTTTTACGAAAGCAAACGATTCATTTTTTTGTATGCTTGCGAACTATTCATTATCGCATTGGAGCATTTTTTGAATTGTTTTTATTTGATTCTGTAACAATTAAAATAGTTTTTTTTTTGTAAAAAATGTAATGATTTAAATTCTAGTGTGTATATATATCTTAAACATCTAAGAAGAAAAAGGAAAGGGAAGAAAAAATATCCTACACTACAAGTACAAGGAATTACAATTTTTTTAATTTTGTATATTAAAACAGTAAAATTAAAAAAAATATTAATTTAAATTTTATTCATTTTAAAAACAGAGAAGCTATAACAATTTCAAACGTGCCAAAGACGTCCTCATAGAATAATCTGGAGGCTCGACCCGGACTGACGACAAATTAGGCCGATTCCAAAAATACCCTCGGGATGTCCCTGAAACAAAAAAAAGAAGCATCTAGACGAGTTAGGGTTTTACGCATCCTTCGACTGCTCTATAAAGAGTAAGATACATACATAACGTCACAGGAAAATCAGAAATATCTGAATCTGATTTCTTAAAATCCCCCGCAAAGAAGAAGAAGGTCTCTCCGTTTACTCCATTCTCCTTTCTCTCTGCCACTGCACTAATTTCTCACTCGCGATAATGAGGTACTGTTTTTATTCACTCTCTCTCCTTTTTATTTTTCTTTATTTTAATTCGATAGTTTCTCTTCAAAACTTCAACTAGTTAGATACCCTAAACTTGTTGGGACGCCCATTTCTCTAAACTAAGGGTCGGGGACCTATTTATATTGGTATTTCTTGTCCTTGATTAGTGGATCTGGTGGTCCTTTGGACTAGTTTTCTCTCAAGGGTGGATCTAGGCTGTGGTTACCTAAGTAGCTGAAGCTTGTGATTTTGTGTGATTCCAGCAGCTCTTGCCGGAGACGGCGGTCCTTTTGCCTCGTTTTAGCTTCTTTTTTTTTTTCTTTGGAATCCTTTACCCGATAAATAAATAAGGAAATAAATTTTTCTGAGTGAAATTCGTTCTGTTTGGTTGATGAGTGAGAAATTGGAGAGAAAAAAAGACGGTGTTTCAATAGTTAAATGCCAAATTAGTTTTTGAACTATAAAGATTTAATTAGAGCCGAATTTAATTTCTTTTCTTGATTTTTTTTTGCAATAGTTTTTGAGTATTAAATAGTACCTGGAATATAGTGTAGGTGATTGGTGTGCAATAGTTGTCGTCGGTCTAATATTTTGTTGGAGGATGGTCAGGCGGTAAACAACTTGAGTGCTTAAATTGTGGCTATTGTATAGAAATGGAAGTTGGAGGAGGAGAAAGTTTCCCTGTGATTGTTTTATGGAATCAATGTGCTGCTTCTCCTATATCATAGGAGCCAACCCTTCTGACCTATGGTTTGTTTGGTTGTTTCCATCTCCATGTTTTTGTCCCAGCTAACATAAAATTATATGCAATAGTCAAATTTGATAATATCCTTACTCATGGTCTAAGGAGGGTCAATCTGGAAACAAATGCAGAAAAAGAAAATTAAATCTGTGGAAGACTTCTCTTGAATGATTAAATCCTGTTGGGAAAATAAGATTATTATTTATAATTTGAGGAGTTATATGTAGAATGGAGCGTGGTGGTACTGATCAGGTTGCTCTAATCTATGGGCAAAGCTCAATAGATTTTGTTACACTTGATTGCCTGCAAAATTGTATTGCTTTTGTTTGATGTCATTTTGTATTGTGAGTATGTAGACATAAATCTAATGAAATGCTGCTGCCTAGTTTGTTATGTGCGGTATTTGTGGTAAAATTTGTATGTTAAGTTCATGGTTTCTTATGTTTATTGCTTCTGCTTTGTACATTCAACTTTTCAGCCGACATCCTTCAGTGAAATGGGCCCAGAGGTCAGACAAGTTGTTCATCATTGTGCAGCTGCCCGATGCACAGGATGTAAAGTTTAAACTAGAGCCTGAAGGGAAATTTTTCTTCTCTGCTACCAGTGGGGCGGATAAGACACCCTATGAAATTGAACTTGACCTATTAGAAAAGGTCAACGTAGAGGTAAGTATCCTTTCTGCTTCATCCCTGCACCTGTATTTTGAACGTATGGTTTACTAAGCTTGTTGTGATAATACTTGCAGGAGAGCAAGGCCGGTATTGGTTCAAGAAATATCCAATACATTGTGAAGAAGGCTGAGAATAAATGGTGGAGCAGATTGATAAAACAGACTGGAAAACCTCCAGTGTTCTTGACTGTTGATTGGGATAAATGGATTGATGAAGATGAGGAGTTCACAAGCAAGGGTTAGTCTTTACCCTGCTAGACTTCCATTTTCATTACGATTATATTTTGTAATGCTTTATTCACAGATTGGTTTTACTTATTTTGCTTCTTCTTCTTTTTTTTTGGCTAGGAGGAGCAGCACCACCTGATATGGGTGATATGGGTTTTGATTTTCCTGTAAGTAGTAATGTTCTAATTGCATAAAATGTCTGGGCTGCACTTCTCTAGTTATTTATGATTAATGCTGTCTGGTCGTAACCTTTCTATTTCAGGATATGGGTCTTGGAGGTGGAGGCTTTGGAGGTGGAGGCTTCGATGGGGCTGTTCCTGAGATGGATGATGGTGGGTCTCTTGTAATATATATAAGCAATGTGATTTTCCCAATCTCAATTTCTCAGTCGAGACTACGAAGCAATTATTCCTGTTTATTCTGATAGTCCAATAATGAATTGTCTCTTCCTTGTAGATGATGAAAATGACACCGAAGATGAGAATGTGGAAGAAGCATCATCAGCAGAGAAGGAAGAGGTACCACCAGCTGCTAGTGGCGAAGCAGACACGAAGAAAACTTGAAGTTTGAATGTGTTTTAAAGCTCCGAGTTCGCCGTTTTACCTAAATCTGTTGAGTGTTTGACTTGAAAAGTATCACAGGTGCATTAGCTCTACATCATGATAGTTTGTGAGAGAGATCAACTATTGGTTATAATGTGGTCTTACCATTTAACTTTTAGTGGCATGCATCTGTTTTTTTTATATACAATGGTACATGATGATGAGATATCTATACATGCCTAGATGAGTTCCATCCTGTTTAACGTTGAGGGTTTTGTTTGAGATGAATTACCTGAGCTGGTTGACCAGTTCTTGTTAGGGAATTGCAGAGTGCAGCCTCCTCAACTTCTCAGACATAAAATTTCTAGTCTAGTTTTGGCCATGTGGCTTCACCGTGCGCCATGCAATGCTTGTTAAAGCAATTTTTAATGCCAAGTATTGAATGGTGACCAAAATTCAAGACATTGAAGTCGAATCTCGATTATCTAAAGCGTCATACAGTGTTAGGATGGTTAACGTTACACCTCGTATTTTTGGGTGTTGCTGCTGGGGGATGGAAT
>Ga0325400_1004592_pt1 | contig 12806 bp, 9 predicted proteins | sample PopdelMetagenome_2_FD_205662 | JGI IMG/M metagenome (GOLD analysis project Ga0325400, IMG submission 205662) | Populus deltoides microbial communities from Bellville, Georgia, United States - Xylem-PdKOR-R1 | ecosystem: Host-associated > Plants > Phyllosphere > Stem > Wood/Secondary xylem...
TTATATAATATATCTCTTTGATCTTTTCATAAACTCAGTATATAGGCTGGAAACCTGTGACCCGATCTTTGAGATCATTCTCAGGTATAACAACGCCACGTACTGAGTATTATTATTATTACTATTACTATTAATATTATTATTACTGTTACTATTGTTGTTGTTATTATTGTTGTTGTTGTTGTTGTTGTTGTTGTTGTTGTTGTTTTATTAATTATAATTTATACAATTAACCTCTCTGTGGTTCGACCCCGGTTTTGCCGGGTTATTTATTACTGTGACACTCCTGCACTTGGGATAAGACATCAAATCTTTGATCGTGTCAAAATGGAATATGGACAAGAATGTACGAACAAGTTGATATGAAGTGTATGAATACTCATATAAGGTATTCATCTAATGAGCACGTCATGTTGTAAGAATCACATGCGGTCAGGATAACAAAAGTACTAATTGTGTAACTTGTTGTTCGACACTCTTGTATGAACTTGTGATGATACGAGATTAAAACAGGAATGGGAATTTATGAATATGTCGATATGATGTAATGAAAAAAAAAATCCAATGACTTTGGCTTTGAAAAGGCTGGGTCGTTACAAATTTTTACAAGAATTTCAAGAGGCTTGTTTCCTTGGCGTCGCAATGAAATTGCCATGAGATGCCGGTGGTGTCTAGTCGTGCCAGACAAGAGTACCGGCTTAAGAGGAACGTAACTCTTGATTCGACCGTTGGATCGTGCTCAAATTTTTACCGGAGTTTTCGGAAGCTCTTTTGCTTGGCATCGCACTTAAATTACTACTCGACACCCCCAGCATCTGGTCGAGCCACACCAAAGACCAGACAAGAATACTGGCTCAAGAGGTTTGTAACTCTGGATCTGACCATTGGATCATGCTCAAATTTTCAGGAGTTTCAAGAGGCTTGTTTCCTTGGTGTCGCAATGATATCGCCACGAGACGCCGGTGGTGTCTCGTTAGGCCAGACTAGAGTACCGGTTCAAGAGTCCAAAACTCTTGATCCAACCGTTGGATCGTGCTTAAATTTTTACAGGATTTTCCGGAGGCTGTTTGCCTTGGCGTCGTACTAAAATTGCTACTCGACATACCAGACAAGAGTACCGGCTCAAGAGATTCGTAACTCTTGATCCAACCGTTGGATCGTCCTTAAATTTTTATTGGAGTTTAAGAGGCTTGTTTCCTTGGCGTCGCTATGAAGTCGCCATGAGACGCTAGTGGTGTCTTATCGGGCCATAACACGGACCTGACTAGAGTACCGTCTTGTGCTTAATTTTTTATAGGACTTTTCGGAGACTGTTTTCCTTTGCGTCGCCATGTACTCGCTACTCAACGCCGACCACGTGTGGTCAAGCTAGACCACCAACCAGACCAGAGTACCGGCTCAAGGGGTCCTTAACTCTTGATCCGACCGATGGATCGTGCTAAAATTTTTACCGGAGTTTCCAGAGGCTGTTTTCCTTAGCATCGTACTAAAATTGCTACTCGACACCCCAGCTCTGGTCAGCCCACTCCAAGGAGCAAACTAGAGTAACAGCTCAAGTGGTCCGGAACTATTGATCCAACCGTTGGATCGTGCTTAAATTTTTGCAGGAGTTTCAAGAGGCTTGTTAACTTGGTGTCGCTATGAAATCGCCATGAAACGCCGCTGATGTTTGGTCGGGCCAGACCACCAACCAGACTATAGTACCGGCTTGTGCTTAATTTTTTACAGGACTTTTCGGAGGCTATTTTCCTTAGCATCGCCATGTATTCGCTACTCAATGCCTACGTCGTCTCATCGGCCCAGACCACACCAGACCAAAGTACCGGCTCAAGAGGTCCATAACAATTTATTCGACCGTTGGATCGTGCTTAATTTTTTAAAAGAGTTTTCGGAGGCTATTTTCCTTGGCGTCACCATAAAATTGCTACTCGACACCCCCAGCGTCTTATCGGGCCACACTAAGGATTGGACAAGAGTAACAGCTCAAGAAGTCCGTAACACTTGATCCGACCATTGGATCATGTTTAAATTTTTACAAGTGTGAAAGAGGCTTGTTTCCTTGGTGTCGTAGTGAAGTTGCAATGAGACACCACTGGTATCTGGTCGGGCCAGACCACCTACCAGTCTAGAGTACCGGCTCGTGCTCAATTTTTTATAGGACTTTTCGAAGGCTGTTTTCCTTAGTGTCACCATGTATTCGCTACTCGACGCCAACGATGTCTGGTTGGGCCAAACCACCAACCAGACCGTTGGATCGTGCTTAATTTTTTAAAGGAGTTTTTGGAGGCTGTTTTCCTTGGCGTCACCATAAAATTGCTACTCAACACCCTCAGGGTCTTGTCGGGCCACACCAAGAACCACATAAGAGTATCGACTCAAGAGGTTCCTAACTCTTGATTCGATCGTTGGATCGTGCTTAAATTTTTACAGGAGTTTCAAGAGGTTTGTTTCTTTAGCGTTGCAATCAAATCGCTATGAGACACCAGTGGTGTTTTGTCGAGCCAGACTAGAGTACCAGCTCATGCTCAATTTTTTATAGGACTTTTTAGAGGTTGTTTTCCTTAGCCTCGCCATGTACTCGCTACTCGACACGAACGACGTCTGGTTGGGCAAGACCACTAACCGGACTAGAGTATTGGCTCAAGAGTTCCCCAACTCTTGATCCGACTGTTGTATCGTGCTCAAATTTTCACATGAGTTTCCAGAGGCTGTTTTCCTTTGCATGGACTAAAATTGCTACTCGAGACCCCCAGCGTCTGGTCAGGCCAGACCAAGGACTAGACAAGAGTACAGTCTCAAAAGTTCTACAACTCTTGATCCGACCGTTGGATCGTATTCAAATTTTTACAGGAGTTTCAAGAGGCTTGATTCCTTGGTGTCACAATGAAATCGCCATGAGACGACAGTGGTGTATGGTTGGGCCAGATTAGAATACGTTGAGAGGTCCACAATTCTTGATCCGACCGTTGGATCATGCTTGAATATTTACAGGAGTTTTTGGAGGCTGTTTTCCTTGGCGTCGCTCTAAAATTGCAACTCGACACCCCCAGCGTCTTGTCGAGCCACACAAAGGACCAGACAAGAGTACAGCCTCAAGAGGCCCGTAACTCTTGATCAGACCGTTGGATCATGCTCAAATTTTTACAAGAGTTTCAAGAGGCGTGTTTCATTGGCATCGCAGTGAAATCGCCATGAGATGCCGCAGGTGTTTGGTTGTGCCAGACCACCAACCAGACTATAGTACCGGCTCGTGCTTAATTTTTTAAAGGACTTTTCAGATGTTGTTTTCCTTAGCGTCACCATGTACTCTCTACTCGACCCTGATGATGTCTGGTCGGGTCAGACCACTGACCGGACTAGAGTACCGGTTAAGAGGACCTTAACTCTTGATCCAACCATTGGATCGTGCTAAAATTTTCACAGGAGTTTCTGGAGGCTGTTACTTGACGCACCTAGTGTCTGGTCAGGCCACACCAAGGACCAGACAAGAGTACAGGCTCAAGAGGTTTGAAACTCTTGATCCGACCGTTGTATCGTGCTATTTTCCTTAGAGTTGCAATGATATCGCCATGAGACACCGCTGGTGTCTAGTCGGGCCAGATCACCGACTAGACTAGAGTACCGGCTCATGCTTAATTTTTTACAGGACTTTTTGGATGTTATTTTCCTTAGCGTTGCCATGTACTCGCTACTCGCCGCTGATGAAGTCTGGTCGGGCCAAACTACCGACCAGACCAAAGTACCGGCTCAAGAGATCCTTAACTCTTGATTCGCCGTTGGATTGTGCTTATATTTTTACAGTAGTTCCTGGAGGCTGTTTTCCTTGGCATCACACTAAAATTGCTACTCGCCACCCCCAGCGTCTGGTGGGGCCAGACCATGGACCAGACAAGAGTACCGGCTCAAGAGCTGTGTAACTCTTGTCCGACCGTTGGATCGTGCTCAAATATTTATAGGAGTTTCAAGAGGCTTATTTCCGTGGTGTCGCAATGAAATCGCCATGAGACGCTGCTGGTGTCTAGTTGGGCCAGACCACCGACCAGACTAGAGTATCGGCTCCACAAGTCCATAACTCTTGATCTGACCATTGTATTGAGGTCAAATTTTTACAGGAGTTTGCGGAGTTTTTTTTCCCTGGCGTAGACAAGATCTCACTACTCAATGCCGACGTTGTCTCGTCTGGCCAAACCACCGACCATATTAGATTACTAGGTCAACAGGTCCATAACTTTTGATCCTGTCGTTGGATAGTGCTCAAATTTTTACAGGACTTTCTGAAGGCTCTTTTCCTTGGCGTCGCAATGAAATCGTTGCTCACCGCCCCCTACTTCTAATCGGGCCAAACCACCGTCCAGACCAGAGTACCAGCTCCACAGGTCCTGAACTCTTGATTCGATCATTGGATCGTGCTCTAATTTTTACAGGAGTTTTCGGAGGCTGTTTTCCTTGGAGTCGCACTAAAATTGCTACTCAACACCCCTAACGTCTGGTCGGGCCAAACAAATGACCAAACAAGAGTACCGGCTTAAGAGGTCCATAACTATTGACCCGACCATTGGATCGTGCTCAAATGTTTACAGGAGTTTCAAGAGGCTTGTTTCCTTGGCGTTTCAATGAAATCTTTATGAGACACCGCTGGTGTCTGGTTGGGCTATACCACCGACCAAACTAGAGTACCGGCTCGTGCCTAATTTTTTACATGACTTTCTAAGGATGTTTTCCTTAGCGTCCCAATGTACTCGCTACTCGATGTTGATGACGTCTAGTTGGGCCAGACCACCGACCAGACTAGAGTATCGGCTCAAGAGGTCCTTAACTTTTTATTCGATCGTTGGATTGTGCTTAATTTTTTATAGGAGTTTCCGGAGGCTATTTTCCTTGGCTTTGCAATGAAAATGCTACTCGGCGACACAGGGTCTGGTCGGGCCAGATCACCGACCAGACAAGAGTACTGGCTCAACATGCCATAACTCTTGATCTGATCATTGAATCGTGCTCAAATTTTTACAGGAGTTTTCAGAGGCTATTTTTACAGTAGCCATGAAATTGCTACTCGATGCCGACAGCCTCTTGTTTGGCTAGAATACCGACCAGACTAGAGCACCGGTTCAACAGGTCCAAACTCTTGATCTGATTGTTGGATCGAGCTTGAATTTTTACAGTAGTTTGCGAAGGCTGTTTTCCTTGGTGTTGACAAGATATCACTACTCAATGTCGATGGCATCTCGTCTGGTCAATACATCCATAACTCTTGATCTAGCCGTTGGATCGTGCTCCAATTTTTACAGGAGTTTCCGGAGGCTGTTTTCCTTAGCGTTGCCCTTAAATTGCAACTCAACACCCCCAACGTCTGGTCGGGCGACACCAAGGACTAGATAAAAGTACTGGCTTAAGAGGTCCATAACTCTTAATCCGACCGTTGGATCGTGTTCAAAGTTTTACAAGAGTTTCAAGAGGCTCGTTTCCTTGGTGTAGCAATGAAATCACCATGAGACGCCGCTGGTCAGGCCAGTCCACCAACCAGACCAGAGTACCAGCTCAAAAGGTCCATAACTCTTGATCCGATTGTTGGATCCTGCTCAATTTTTTATAGAAGTTTGCAAAGGTTATTTTCCTTGATGTCGTAATGAAATTGCTACTCGATGCACCTAGGGTCTGGTCAGGCCAGACCACCGACCAGACAAGAGTACTAGCCCAAAATGTCCATAACTATTGATCCGACCGGTTGATCATGCTCAAATTTTTACAGGAGTTTCCGGAGGCTGTTTTCCTTGGCATCGCTACGAGATGCTGAAAGTGTCTTGTCGAGCTAAACAACCAACCGACTAGAGTACGAGCTGAAGAGGTTTATAACTCTTGATCCGACTGTTGGGTCGAGCTCAATATTTTACAAGAGTTTCCAAAGGCTACTTTCCTGGGCGTCGCCATGAAATCACTACTCGATGCCGATGGCATCTTGTCTGGCCAGACCACTAACTTGACTAGAGTACTGGCTTAACAGGTCCATAACTCTTGATCCGACCGTTGGATCGAACTCAAATTTTTACAGGAGTTTCCGGAGACTATTTTCCTAGGCGTCGCTATGAAATCTCGACTCGAAAACCCAAGCATCTGATCGAGACAGACCACAACACAAACGAGAGTACCGGCTCCACAGGTCCATAACATCTATGACGTCTCGTCCAGCCACACCACTGATCATACTACAGTACCATATCAAAAGGTCCATAACTCTTGGTCCAACCGTTGGATCAAGCTCGAATTTTTACATGAGATTGCAGAGGCTATTTCCCTTAGCATTGACAATATATCGCTACTCGATGCTGATGGCGTTTCATCCGGCCAAACCACCGACCAAACTAGAGTATCAGGTCAAAAGGTCCATAATTCTTGATCCGACCGTTGGATTGTGCTCAAATTTTTACAAGAGTTTCTGAAGACTCTTTTCCTGAGCGTCGCAATAAAGTCGCTACTTGACGCCCCCAATGTCTAGTCGGGCCAAACCACCGACCAGACTAGAGTACTGCCTCAACAGGTCATCAACACTTGATCTGATCGTTGGATCATGCTTAATTTTTTACAGGAGTTTCCAGTGGCTGTTTTCCTTGGCGTCGCAATACAATTGCTACTCGACACTCTCAACATTTGGCCGGGCCACACCAAGGACCAGACAAGAGTACCAGCTCAAAGGTCCATAATTCTTGATCTGATCATTGGATCGTGCTCAAATATTTATAGGAGTTTTAAGAGGCATGTTTCCTTGACATCGCAATGAAATCGCCATGAGACATTGCTGGTTTCTGGTCAGGCCCGACCACCAACCAGACTAGAGTACCGGCATAAGAAGTCCATAATTTTTTATCCGATCGTTGGATCGTGCTCAATTTTTTACAGGAGTTTTCGGAAGCTGTTTTCCTTGGCGTCGTAATGAAATTGCTACTCGAAACACCCAGGATCTGGTTGCGCCAGACCACCGACTAGACAAGAGTATCGACTTAAATGGTCCATAACTTTTTATTCGATCGTTCACTCATGCTCAATTTTTTACAGGACCTTTCGGAGGTTGTTTTCCTTAGCGTCGTCATGTACTCGCTACTCGACGCAGACGATGTCTAGTGGGGCCAGACCACCGACCAGACCAGAGTAGTAGCACAAGAGGTCCATAACTTTTTATCCGATCGTTGGATTATGCTCAATTTTTTACAGTAGTTTTTGAAAGCTGTTTTCCTTGGCGTCGTAATGAATTTGCTGCTCAACGCACCCAGGGTCTGGTCAGACCAGACCACCGACTAGACAAGTGTACTAGCCTAAAATGTCCATAACTATTGATCCGACCGTTGGATTGTGCTCAAATTTTTACAGGAGTTTCCGGAGGTTGTTTTCCTTGGCATCGCCATAAAATCGCTACAAGACATTAAAAGTGTCTTGTTGAGCCAAACAACCAACTAGACCAGAGTACTGATTAGTATTTAAAAGTGCATTTTTATCAAGGTTTTATATCACAATTTTGCACTTGAAGTATCAATAACTCTTTAACTAAAGCATGTTTTATAATAACAAGTCTGATACTATAAGATACTATAAGATGTTTTGTTTGGACAAGAAGATAAGGATTGTCACAAAGTCTAGATATGACCACCCACTCAACAATTAGTCATCAAATCAATAGTTCCAAATTTTGGCCTATAAAAGGAGGCATTTGTCATGCATTTTGACATCTTGGTTTTCAGATCAAGATCATGTTCTTGCTCTCTTTCTTTGTATTTTTGTAATGCTTAAGTTTTGCTTTCATTAATCTCTTGTTTATGCTTTTCATCATAACTATGCTCTTTTCTAGTTTGTTTATGTTTCTTTTCTTAATCATGTTTAAGTTTATCATGTCAAGGTGAAAAGGATACACTAATGGTGTAAGAATAAGTATAATATAAACTCAACATGGACTCTAATGTTTGATACTAACATGTTTTGTATTTGTTATCTTTTTCACTTTTAAACTTTGCTTGTTATATGGTTAATCTAGATTTATGTTGTATAACCCTTGGTAGAACAAATACTTGGCACTTTCATAGCCCAACCGTATGGTATAACCGACACCTGTGCTATGAAAGCAACTTGATTTGTTGTTAATACAAGTTATAATCATGAATACCTGACAACATTTACAAGTATTAGCATTATTTGAATAAGATAACTAATGTAATCATGTTAACAATTTATAATCCGATTGGAACCTCCTTTGTGTGTGGTTTTCAGTTGAGTAATAAAATGAATTTATACTATATTTATTTGAAACACCATTAGTGCATCCTCTAACCTTAACAATTATTTTATCCTTGTTTAATCCTTTCATCAATATCACATCTCAAAGCTCTCTTCAACTCCTCTATTGTTATTATCTATTTCTTTATTTGTAGTTTATACATTAAACCTCCCTGTGGTTCGACCCCGGTCTTGCCAGGTTATTTATTAAATCGACACTCCTACACTTGGGAGAAGACATCAATCTTTTGGTCGTGTCAAGTGCCAGCTGAAGAGGTGCATAACTCAATATTTTACAGGAGCCAAAGGCTATTTTCCTTGGCATTGCCATAAAATCGCTTCTCGATACCGATGGCATGACCATCGACCAGACTAGAGTACCAGTTTAAAAGGTCCGTAACTCTTGATCCGATCATGGGATTGCGCTCCATTTTTTACAAGAGTTTCCGGACACTGTTTTCCTTGGTGTTGTAATGAAATCGCTACGAGACGCCGATGGTGTCTGGTCGGCCTAGACAATCGACCATACTAGAGTATCGGATTAAGAGGTCCATAACTCTTGATCCAACCGTGGGATCGAGCTCTAATTCTTACAGGAGTTTATGGAGATTATTTTCCTAGGCGTCGTTATGAAATCGCTACTCGAAAACCCCAACATCTGATCGGGACAGACCACCACCTAGACCAGAGTACTGGCTCCACAGGTCCATAATGCTTACGACTTCTCGTCCGGCCACACCACCGACCATACCAGAGTACCGTATCAAAAGGTCCATAATTCTTGGTCCGACCGTTGGATCAAGCTCGAATTTTTATTATGAGACTGCGGAGGATATTTCCCTAGCATCGACAAGATATCACTACTCGATGCCGATGGTATTTTGCCCGGCCAAACCACCAACTAGACTAGAGTATCGGGTCACAAGGTCCATAACTCTTGATCTGGTCGTTGGATCATGCTCAAATTTTTACATGAGTTTTCGAAGGCTCTTTTCCTTAGCGTCGCAATGAAATCGCTACATGACGCCCCTAATGTCTAGGTGGGCCAGACCACCAACTAGACTATAGTACTGACTCAAAAGTTCTTTAACTCTTGATCCGACCGTTGGATCGTGCTCAAATTTTTACATGAGTTTCTAGAGGCTTTTTCCTTGGCGTCCTACTAAAAATGCTACTCGACACCCCCAGCATCTTGTCGGGACACACCAAGGACCATACAAGAGTACCGGCTCAAGAGGTCCATAACTTTTGATCCGACGGTTGGATCGTGCTCAAATTTTTACAGGAGTTTCCAAAGGCTCTTTTTGTTGGCATCGCAATGAAATCGCTACTCGATGCCCCCAACATCTGGTTGGGCCAGACCACCAACCAGACTAGAATACTGGATCAAAAGGTCTTTAACTCTTGATCCGACCGTTGGATCGTGCTCAATTTTTTACAAGCCTTTCCGAAGGCTGTTTTCCTTGTTGTTGTAATAAAATTGCTACTCGACACCCCCAACATCTTGTCAGGCCACACCAAGGACCAGAAAAGACTACTGGCTCAAGAAGTTCATAACTTTTGATCCGACCATTGGATCGGGCTCCAATGTTTACAGGAGTTTCAAGAGGCTTGTTTCCTTGGCGTCACCATGAAATCACCATACGACGTAGGTGGTGTTTGGTTAGGCCAGACCACCGACCGGACGAGAGTACTGGCTCAAGACACCCATTACTTTGATCTGACCATTGGATCGGGCTCCAATGTTTACAGGAGTTTCAAGAGGCTTGTTTCCTTGGCGTTGCAATGAAATCGCCAAACGACGTAGGTGGTGTTTGGTCGAGCCAGACAACCGACCAGACAAGAGTATCAGCTCGTGCTCAACTTTTTACAGGACTTTCCAGAGGCTGTTTTCCTTGGTGTTGCCATAAAAGTGCTACTCAACGAACCCAGGGTCTTGTCGGGCCAGACTAATGACCGGACAAGAGTACTAGCTCAAAATGTCCTTAACTCTTGATCCGACCGTTGTATCGTGCTCAAATTTTTATAGGAGTTTCTGGAGGCTATTTTCCTTGGTGTCATAATGAAATCCCTATGAGATGTCAACGATGTCTCGTCGGGCTAGACAACCGACCAAACTAGAGTACCGGCTCAAGAGGTCCATAACTCTGGATCCGATCGTTGGATCAAGCTCAAATTTTTACAGGAGTTTGTGGGGGCTATTTTCCCTATGGTCGACAAGATATCATTGCTTGATGCCGACAACGTCTCGTCCGACCAAACTACCATCCAGACTACCGTTCCTGGTAAAAAATATAGTGAAATCACCTTTCCTATTCTTTCTTCGGATACTGCTACTAAGAAGGATGCACACTTCTTAAAATATCCCATATACGTAGGCGGGAGCAGGGGAAGGGGTCAGATTTATCCCGACGGGAGCAAGAGTAACAATATGGTTTCTAATGCTATAATAGCGGGTATAATAAGCAAAATCATATAAAAAGAAAAAGGGTGTACGAAATAACTATAATAGATGCGCCAGAGGGGCATCAAGTGATTGATAGTATCCCCCCAGGACAAGAACTTCTTGTTTCAGAAGGTGAATCCATCAAACTCGATCAACCATCAAAAAGAAATCCTAATATGGGCGGATTTGGTCAAGGAGATGCAGAAATAGTACTTTAAGACCCATTATGTAACGTCCCCCTATACCGGAATAAAAACAATAATCTCATGTTAATCGAAAAACAGAGTAATTAATTATTTATATATATATATATAAATAAATAATTATATATATATATATTCATGGTCTTCGCATTAAAATCTACCGAAATTTCGACGGAGTCCCCTCTATTCTAGAAGGTCCCAAGTTATCGACATGTAACTTGTTTATACTTCTAATAACTCGCATTTCATAACTCAATCCCGACCCAATCATCCTGGGTTTCAATTCCACAAATATTATCACACCTATCAACCACAATATTTATGATATACAATACATAACAAAATATTATTATGGATGGATAAAAATATAAATACATAGACATGAAATACGGTTATATGAAATACATAGTTCATTCAATCAAGTTTAAACATTAATTATACAAATTAAGTTATACAAACATATTCATGTTTACAAAATAGAAGGGTATACTCCCTAGAACCTAGATTACAAGATGGGAACATAAGCTAGAATCTACTCCTGTCGTGCATGCGATGATCCTGAAACAAAATACATATTATTGAAACATGAATATCACAATAAATATAACAACACGAATATCTAACAATTTCAAAAGGGTAACATGCATTTATATTTTGTTCATTTCTCCCTTCTGGTTTTCATTAGAAACTCTTCCTTGTTCAACTATTAATAATCGTTCCCTCTTCCACTATTAACCTCGATTCCAAACTTTATAAGATCAAACATGATTATTTTTGCTTAGCACATTACCGATACCAATTTCACTGGTATCATCGTCATCACCCCATAGGAGTCGATGCAAGGTGATCCTCTTACCTGGGATCCTAACATACACTAAATGTATGCTAGCCAATACATGGTGATTCCCTTACCCGGGATCCTAACATACGCTAAATGTATACTAATCAATACATGCTCGATCCCCTTACCCGGGATCCTAACATACACTAATGTATGTTGACACGACTAAAAGATTGATGTCTTTTCTCAAGTGCAGGAGTGTCGAAGTAATAAATAACCCGGCAAGACCGGGGTCGAACTACAGGGAGGTTAAATTATATAAATTATAAACAACAATAATAACAACAACAATAACAAGAACAATAACAACAACAACAACAACAACAACAACAACAACAATAACAATAATAATACTAATAGTAATAGTGATAGCAATAGTAATAGTAATAGTAGTAGTAATAGTTATACCAATAATACTATTAATAATGATAATAATAAAGATGATGATGTCTTGAAGAGGTTGATGAGAACTTTTAGATGGAAGATTAACGTAAGGATTAAACAATGATAACAACAAATGTCAAGGTTATAGGATCCACTAATGGTATTTCAAACAAGTATAGTATAAACTCTTATTATTCAATTGGAAACCACACACATGATTACATTAGTTATCTTATTCGAATAATGCTAATAATTGTAAATGTTGTCAGGCATTCATGATTATAACTTATGTTAACAACAAATCAAGTTCCTTTCATAGCTCAGGTGTCGGTTATACCATACAGTATGGGCTATGAAAGTGCCAAGTATTTGTTGTACCACGTGTTATACAACATAAATCTAGATTAACCATTTAACAAGCAAAGTATTAAAAGTGAACAAGATAAGAAATATAAAGCATGTTAGTATCCAACATTAAGGTCCATGTTAAGTTTATATTATACTTATTCTTACACTATTAGTGTACCCTTTTCACCTTGACATAATTAACCTAGCTAGACATAATGAAAGAAAGAAACATAAATAAACAAGGAAAGGAAATGAAAAGCATAAGCAAGAGATTTATATAAGCAAAACTTAAGCATTACAAAATATAAAGAGAGAGCAAGAGCAT
>Ga0325400_1004593_pt1 | contig 12806 bp, 11 predicted proteins | sample PopdelMetagenome_2_FD_205662 | JGI IMG/M metagenome (GOLD analysis project Ga0325400, IMG submission 205662) | Populus deltoides microbial communities from Bellville, Georgia, United States - Xylem-PdKOR-R1 | ecosystem: Host-associated > Plants > Phyllosphere > Stem > Wood/Secondary xylem...
TTGCCAGCAGTTCCATTCCGTTCCTGATGCCCGCGATGGCCATTGGGGGGGATCATCACAAGGCGTTTCTGGACGGCGGTCTGCGCGAAGTGGCCCCAATCCGCCAAGCTATCGAAGATGGCGCCACCGATATCGTGTGCGTTGCCTGTCACGCCCGGCGTATTTTCAACGAGAATTTCAATTACCGCAGTCTGCTCAACCTCGTCGAACGGGTCAAGGATATCACGGTTAATCAGATCGTCAACAACGACATTGCCTGGGCGGAACGTTACGTGGAACGCGAAACGCACAACGGCCGGGATCTGCGCCTGATGGTTATCCGCCCCTACGAGCCGTTGTCCCTGAATATCATGAAGTTTAACGCCGATGACATTGGACGCCTGATTGTGCAGGGCTACGAGACGGCTTCGGAGGTGCTGAAGGCCAAAGGCATTAGTCGCACGACTACGGATCCGGAATAATTAACTATAATCGGCAAATAGCTCACTGAACGCTATTCGGTAAGGGGCAATAAAAAATCCCAGCCTACTGACTGGGATTTTTTATTTGTTGTACCAGGAATCTTAGTTGTTAAGAATCACACCAGCACTTAATGCATTTGCACCGGTACCATTGACGAGGCCTTTGGCGTAAACGGTGTACAGTTTACCAGCGGCTGCGGGCACATTCGGTAGCGTCAGGATCGTCGGTCCGGTTGCGCTGCCTAAATGGGCTTCTACCGTGTAAGTACCCGCCGGAATCGCCGTAAACCGGGTAAAGTCAACGGCAGAGGTACCCGAGCCCGATGAGGTAGCCCGGTAAGCGCGGCTAGCAAATGTCGCAACGGTCTGATCGTTTTGCTTAACCAGGACCGTAACGGCTGACGAGCTTGGCACCAGATTGAAGAAGCGCACACCGGCGTTACCGGCTGCGGGAGCCGTCAACACATCGGATATAACCAAAAACTGAGGACCTCCCGGGTTGGTTGCGTTCAGCGTCGTTGGCTTGGGCCGGTTGAGTGTATCCGTTACAAACACGGTATAGCTAGCATTAGCCGTTGCCGCAAAGTTGTTCTGGTTGGTAGCACCCGCCCGGTACAGGACATCACTGCTTCCCAGTATACCACCAATGGTACCCGAGGCTGCTTTAGCCCGTACCTGTAGTGTACCACTTGGAACGGTTACGTAAGAAGACGACTGACCAAAAGCGATATTTTCAGCCACGGGCGTGTTTTCAACCAGGAAGTTGAGGGCCGGTGTTCCGGGGGCTGCGTTAACAAAAAGAAAACGCGCGGTGGATGTGGATGGTCCGGTAGCTGGCTGGGGTGTTGGGTAATCCGTATCCTGACAGCCAATCAACGCAGAGGCAGCCACTGTTCCGGCTACTACCAACGTCCATATATGATTGAATTGCTTTTTCATGAGTTGTTAATTAATGGATGCGTTTGGCTTAGTTGAAGATGTAACGCACACCTAATTGCATTTGCCAGCGTGAGTTTACCGTTGGTCCATTAATGCTCAGGTTGTTAACATAGGAGTTGGATAACGGCGTTCCGTTCGAGTTGGTCGCGAACGAATAAATAGGGCGACCCGTCGTCGGCGCAGCAGCCGTATGCGGAGTTTCGTAACCAATAAAGTTCAACAGGTTATTCCGGGAAGCCTGCTTCTGTAAACCCCAGTCAGAATTGAAGAAGTTCAACACGTTGATTACTTCCCAGGACAGCTGAATCGTGTTCCGCTTCTTGTTCTTGCCGGTTGTTACGTAGAAATCCTGTAACAAGCGGAAGTTTACCGAATTCCACCAAGGCAGTAAGGCACCGTTCCGCTCAGCATACTGACCGCGGTGTTTCTTCAGATAAGGATCCTGTTCAATGTAATTGTTCAGTTGATCCCAGATCTGCTGGGTTGTCCGTGTATCACTTGCGTTCGTGGTTGTCAGCAGAATCTCGTCCTGGTTGCGCGGAACGTAGATCAGGTCATTGGTGCTAATACGGCTCGTACCATCACTGTTTGGGTTACCACCGTATACGTACGAGAAGTTACCATTGTTACGACCTTCGTAAATCAACGAAGCGGTTGTAGCAAAGTGACGTGCGTAGTCAGCCCGGTAAGACACATACCCTACGACCCGATGCGGGAACCAGTTGTTCGCGTACGATAAAGCGGGATAGTTCGGATCGGTCACAATTGGGTTACCTGTGTAGATACCCGATGCGGTTGAACCTTGTTGTGAACTGATGTCTTTCGAATCCGTGTACGTGTAGGCCAACGAACCTGTCAGGCGACCCTGCGTCTTCTGAATTTGAGCGGTCAAACTGAGCGAATACCCTTTGTTTGTATTATCCAACACCAGCGCCTGAATAACCCGGTCATTGATCCGAACGTCATTAGGCGGATTGACACCGGCAGTTCCTGAAGCAGCTCCGTACAGCGGACGGCCATCGCCAGCCAGCGTTCCAACCGGTCCGGCCATGTTGGCATCCCGGATATAAACAGCGTTGATGTCTTTCGTGTAAACAGCCTCCAGGGTAGCAATAAATCCACCCGGCAGCGTCTTATCCAAACCAATGCTAGACCGCCATACCTGCGGGAACTTGAAGTTACGCGCGGTAGAGTTGATCGAGAAGCTGGTCACCGATGGTAACGGCCGATCTGCGGCAGTACCTGACAAGGCCGGTACATACTTCAACGGACTTGGATCAAACGGGTTAGCCGCATTGGTTGCCTGGCCTGACCGGCTGATTGTGCCAAAAAATACCCCGTTGTTACTCAACTGGTTGGAAATCCATACAAAGGGAACGCGACCGGTGAAGATACCGGTTCCTCCCCGTAACTGAAGGGATTTATCACCAAAGATATCCCAGTTAATACCTAAGCGCGGTGACCACAACGGCGTTGTTTTTGGCAATTCATTAACGTGAATTTTTTCACCATTAACGAACGACAGCGAGTCGACATACGTGTTTTTCTGGTAACCATTGCGGTTCGGGTAAGTTGGAATATCTACCCGTATGCCTAGGGTTAACCGCAGGTTTTTAATACCCGCGTATGAATCCTGCGCGTAGAATCCGAACTGATTCGCTTTCCAGTCAGCCGCTGGTGCTCCTAAGCCCGGTATGGCCGAGTATTGCAGCAAGTACTGAGTTGGCGCGTTGGAAGCCGACGGATTGGTTGAGTTATCGATGAAATCCTGGATGCTGTTGTACTGGTAAACCCCGTTGATCTGCTGGGTAAATGCGTTATAGAAATGATAAAATTCGTTGGCCGTTCCAAGCGTAACCGTGTGGTTACCCAGGAACATATCGAACTTATCATTAACCTGAACGATGTCCTGATCAAGGCGGTTATTCGGCGTGAAAGGATCCGGTCCAAATGTCGTCAACGTATTACCGTTGGGTCCAAGAATGTCGACCGTCGGGAAAGCGGGAGGAGTTCCGCCACCGCCTGATTCGCGATAATCCCGGAAGGCTGAGTAGCCCAACTGTAAGTTATTGGCGTATTTACCATTGCCGAAGGTTGAGTTTAATTCGGCGATGACGTTCTTCAGGTTCTGATTCTGGCGATACCAAGACTTGGAGAATGGCAGGGCGTTGTTGCTGTTCTGCCGTCCGCCCGTTGGTGACGAACCGATCCCGCCGGAGTTACTGATTTGCTGATCCCGGAAAGAATTCAACTGGTTATACCGAATGCTGAATTTATGGTGATCGTTGATGTTCCAATCAATCTTAGCCAGGAATTTAACGCTCTGAATAGGAACGTCAAAGTTGTTGTACGTACCTGGATCAAACGTCCAGCTCTTGCCATTATCCGGTGTAACCAGGAACTGGCGTAACCGATCCAGTTCAGCGGATGTCTGCTGGTTAGGCACTCCACTGGTGGTCCCGTCGGCGGGATAAACAACGGCGGGCGTCGTGCTTCTTTCAAACTCTCCGTTCACGAAGAAGAACAGTTTATTCTTAATCAGCGGTCCACCCAAGCGCGCGCCAACGTTATTGTACTGGAAGTTAGCGATGGGCGTATTAACGCCCTGTACTTTCTTGTTTACTAAATTCTGGTTCTTCGTGAAGGCATACGCGGAACCCTGAAATTCGTTGGTTCCACTCCGCGTAACGGCGTTGACACCCGCACCGGTGAATGAGCCCTGACTAACATCGTAAGGAGCCAAAGCCACGTTGATCTCCTGAATGGCGTCAACACTGATGGGCTGCGAGTTGGTTTGTCCCCCCGGAGCTGCACTTAAACCGAATACGTTATTGGAAGTTGCTCCGTCGATCGAAAAGTTGTTATACAGGTTACTGCGGCCACCGAATGAGAAGCCCGGACCTGCCTGAGGAGTCAGGACGCTGAAATCCTGAAAACTGCGGTTCAAACTCGGCAGACGCTCAAAGCTCTCCCGCTTAATGTTGGTTGAAGCACCCGTCCGCTCAGAACTGATCACTCCGCCCGGTGCCGTTACGACGACTTCCGTCAACTGACGACCTTCTTCCGCTAATTGAAAATTAGCAACTACCGGCGTTCCCAGGTCAGCCGACGTTACCGTACGTACTTGTTCCTGGAAACCGACAAACGTTACTGTAATCTGGTACGGTCCACCAACCCGAACCGCCGGGAACGCATACCGTCCCTGCTGGTTAGTTGTCACTCCATAACGTGTGCCGGAAGGCGTGTGAATTGCCACTACCGTTGCGCCCGGTAGCGGTTCATTTCTGGTGTCAGTTACAATCCCATTAATTGATGAGGTGGTAACCCCCTGTGCCAGTGCCTGATTACCGTTCAGAACAGCAAAAAGGAAGCCGCACAGCAATGCAACTACGTGTACATACAGTAGTTTTTTGCTCATAAAGCTGATTAGTTTGGTTGAAATTGGATTTGAAGAGTTGGTTACTGATCCCACTTTCACTACAAAGAAACGACATTTTTTTTTGCAGCTCAAGCCATAAATCTTAGTAAAGTACTATAAGAACAAACTTTGGAGCAAGCTTTCCCTAAAAACTCCATAAATCTGTTTTTATCGTTCAATTTTCGAATGTTAATTTTTTGTTAACACATTTTAGCTACAGATAAACTTTTGCACATATTTGATATAACCTGATACTCTACAGCTTTTTACGGACGGTCACCGGCTAAACCGATTGTGACCTGTCGATCACCGTATAAACTTTTAAACGCTTATTTTCGTACTTAGAATCAACAGGGTACTGCCAGACTTTAAGAACATGGTTGAACAAACGGAAATATACAAACTTACCCAATACAGTCACGGTGCGGGTTGCGGCTGTAAAATTGCCCCTAACGTACTGGATAAAATTCTGCACACGAATCAAACGAGCGGTGCTCAATTTAGCTTCCCGAATCTGCTGGTTGGGAACGATAGTCGTGATGATGCAGCCGTGCTGGACATTGGGCATGGCGAAGCGATTATCAGCACGACCGATTTTTTTATGCCCATTGTCGATGACGCCTACGACTTTGGCCGGATTGCGTCCGCCAATGCCATCAGCGATATTTACGCCATGGGCGGTGAGCCAATTATGGCCATTGCCATCCTGGGTTGGCCACTCGACAAACTGCCGCCGGAAGTAGCCGGTCAGGTGCTGGCGGGTAGCCGGGCCATCTGCACGGAAGCCGGCATTCCGCTGGCGGGTGGTCACAGCATCGACAGTCCGGAACCGATCTTCGGCTTGGCCGTAACCGGAAAAGTGCGTTTGAACCATTTAAAGCAAAATAATACCGCCACGGAAGGCTGCTGCCTGTACCTCACCAAACCACTGGGCGTCGGAATTCTGACCACCGCCCAGAAGCGGGGCATTCTGCAGCCCGAACATGCGGATCTGGCGCCGTCGCAAATGACGCAGCTCAATAAACTGGGTGCCGTTCTGGGTAAACTGCCGTACGTGAAAGCCTTGACCGACGTGACGGGCTTCGGGCTGCTGGGTCACCTGATCGAGCTGGCCGGTGGCAGCGGTCTAAGCGCCGAAATAGATTTCGATAAAGTACCGACTCTTCCCGTGCTGGACGAATACCTGGTGCAGAAAAGCATTCCCGGCGGTACCAACCGAAACTGGGATAGCTATGGCGACAAAGTAGCGTCCCTGACCTATACCCAGCGGGCCATTTTGGCTGACCCCCAGACCAGTGGCGGTTTGCTGATTGCCGTCGAGCCGGGCAGCGCCGTAGAATTTGAGCAGGTTGCGCTCGAGAATGGCCTGCAACTGAAAGCCTTCGGGAAGCTGGTTGCGCAGCGGGACAAGGTTGTTTACGTACATTGATCAGATTTCATGAAACTCTATTACCGCCAGCTAGGCGAAACGGAAACGGGCACTCCCCTCGTTATTTTACACGGTCTTTTTGGGTCGTCTGACAACTGGCTAACCATTTCCAAAACGATGGCGGATCACGGCCATCCGGTTTATCTGCTTGATCAGCGGAACCACGGGCGGTCTCCTCACAGTGATGTGCATGACTACGACTCAATGGCTGCCGATCTGATGGAGTTTATTACCGACCAGGACCTCAAAGACCCTGTTGTAATCGGCCATTCGATGGGCGGGAAAACGGTGATGCAGTTCGCCATGAACTACCCCGGTCAGGCCAGTCGTCTGGTGGTGATTGACATTGCCCCTAAGTTTTACCCCGTTCACCACGCCGAAATCCTGCGCGGGTTTAACGCCATCAACCTGGCTACGCTGAAAAGCCGCAACGAAGCCGACGCTATCCTGAGGGAGTATGAGTCGAATCTGGGTGTCCGGCAGTTTTTGCTGAAAAACCTGTACCGCGACGAACAGGACCAGTTCGCCTGGCGCTTGAATTTGCCCATCATCGAACGCGAAATTCACGGTATTGGCGAAGACCTTCGGTATGTTCAGACGGTGACGGCCCCAACGCTGTTCGTGAGGGGTAGTGAATCGGGCTACATTAGCGACGACGACGAGACCATCATTAAACGAATTTTCCCCAACGTGGTTTTCGAGACCATACAGGGAGCCGGGCACTGGGTGCAGGCCGAAAAACCAGCGGAGTTTCTGGACGTTTTGTTCGATTTTTTAGAAAAACCCTTTTAAATAAGAACGACACAAAAGCTTAACAATCGGTGCGCTATTGTGCCCATTATGAATTTTGTGTTTACTGCCAATGCCTGTACTTTATCTTATTCCAACCGTTCTGGCCGAAGATACCGCCGACCGGGTTCTGTCGCCGGCCATCCGCGAAGTGATTAGCCACACGGATGTCTTTTTTGTGGAGAACGTTCGCACGGCCCGGCGGTTCATCAGCGCGCTAAAGCTGGGACGGGTGATCGACCAACTGACGTTTCACGATCTGGACAAGGAAACCCCCGCAACGGATACGCGGCAGCAGCTGGAAGAACTGACGCGCCAGAACCGTGATGCGGGAATCCTCTCAGAAGCGGGCTGCCCCGGGGTGGCCGATCCCGGTGCGGTGGCCGTCCGTATAGCGCACGAACTTGGCTGGCGGGTGGTACCGCTGGTGGGGCCATCGGCCATTCTGCTGGCGCTGATGGCGTCGGGCATGAGCGGACAGTCGTTCGTTTTTCATGGGTATCTGCCGCTGGATAAGCACGATCGCAGCCGGACGCTTCGCCATCTGGAGCAGGAAGCCCGTCGTCGGCAGCAGACGCAGATTTTTATGGAAACGCCCTACCGCAACAATCAATTATTAAAGGATGTACTGGCGATCTGCCAGCCAGATACTCAATTGTGCATTGCCAGCCATGTAACGGCTCCTGACGAATTGATCCGAACGCTGCCCATCCGGGACTGGAAGACGCAGCTGCCGGATTTGCACAAAAAACCAACGGTGTTTCTGTTGTTTTAGGGGCTGGACTCCCATTGCGTGGTACATTTGTTACTTTTACGGCATGGTTCAGGTTCATTCATTTACATCCAATCCTTTCTACGAGAATACGTACGTCCTCTACGACGATTCGCGCGAAGCCGTTATCATCGATCCCGGCTGTTATACGCCCGAAGAAAGGGCTCAGTTAACCGACTTTATTGAACAAAACGCCCTTAAACCGGTCAAACTGCTCAACACGCACGCCCACATTGATCATGTACTGGGGAATGCTTTTGTAAAGCAGAAATACGGCATCGACTTATACCTGCACGAAAAAGAACTGCCTATCCTGCGGGAAGTCCGGGTTCGGGCCTCCACCTATGGCCTGGCGCAGTATCAGGAAACAGACGTCGACCACTTCCTGGTGGAAGGTGAAACCATTGACTTCGGGCATGCCAGGCTGGACGTGCGGTTCGTACCGGGTCACGCGCCGGGTCACGTTGCCTTTGTTGACCACGCGGACCGCTTTGTGATTGGGGGCGATGTGTTATTCAGGAATAGCGTAGGCCGGACCGACCTGCCTTTTGGCGATTTTGAAACGCTCGCCCACAGTATTCGGACGCAGTTTTACACCCTACCGGATGACTACGCCGTTTACGCAGGCCACATGGAGCCAACGACGATTGGTCAGGAAAAAAGGACAAACCCATTCGTACGCGCTTGAAATTACTCCGTCATTTACCCAATGCCATGACCTGCGGCAACCTCCTGTGCGGCTGCATTGGCATGGTCATGACGCTACGGGGCCATCTCGACACGGCCGCCTGGCTCATTGTACTGGCTGGAATCCTCGACTTCGGTGATGGTTTTGTGGCCCGGCTCGTTAAGGTGTCCGGCCCGTTTGGCAAGGAACTGGATTCGCTGGCTGACGTGGTCACATTCGGGGCTTTACCGGCAACTCTGGTTTTTCAGATGATGTGGTCGCTGGGCCTGGGCAATCTTTCCTACGGCGCTTATCTGATCGCGGTGCTTTCGGCCCTGCGACTGGCTAATTTCAACATTGATACCCGCCAATCCGAGCAGTTTATTGGTCTTCCAGTGCCAGCAAACGCTCTGCTGATTGCGTCTTTTCCGCTCATGAGCTGGTATCAGCCCCGGCTGGATTCGCTGTGGCAAAATACCTATGTCATGGTTTTCCTGATCGCCTTTGCCTTTATGCTGGTTGCCGAGTTACCCTTGTTTGCCCTTAAATTCAAGTCCTTCGGCTGGGGGGAAAATCGGATAAAATATTCTTTTCTGATTGCATCGGCGGTTCTATTGTTATTTTTGCAGTTCGCGGCCATCCCGCTGATTATCTTTATGTACATTTTACTCTCGGTGGTGGCCCATCAGAGCGCATAAAAGCAGAACCACTTCCATTCAATTACTCCGAATGAAATTCATCGCAGAAATCGACATAATGCCCCAGAAAGAAATTCTGGATCCTCAGGGTAAAGCGGTTAAACTGGGTTTGCACAACCTGCATATTGACTCCGTTGGCGACGTACGAATTGGTAAGCACATCCGCCTGGAGGTAGACGCCGAAACAGAGGAAAAAGCGGGGGAGATTGTTAACACGGCCTGCCGTCAGCTGCTGGCAAACCTCATCATGGAAGAATTTACGTTCACCCTCCATACGGCGTAAAGCAACGACCTGTAGCTCTTAAACAGTTGTCTTTCAGCCGCTATTGGCATTAAGCCTATGACTTATTCGACCATTACCGGGCTTGGCTTTTACGTGCCGGAAAAGGTAGTTACCAACCAGGATCTGACCCAGTACATGGAAACGTCGGACGAATGGATTCGGGAACGAACGGGCATTCAGCAACGGCGGTATTTTGAATACGGCAAAGATACCAACGCGAGTATGGCCACGGCGGCCTCGCGCATGGCAATCGAACGCGCGGGCTTGCAGCCGTCTGACATCGAACTCATTGTCTTTGCTACCATTACGCCGGATTACTTCTTTCCCGGCTCCGGTTTTCTGATGCAGCGAGAACTGGGGCTGGAAGGCATTGGCGTGATTGACGTTCGCAATCAATGTTCGGGTTTCGTTTATGCCCTGTCGATTGCCGACCAGTTCATCAAAACCGGCATGTACAAAACGGTTCTGGTGGTGGGGTCGGAGATTCAGTCGACCTGGGTGAACAAGAGCACGGCGGGCCGAAATGTCGCCGTTATTTTTGGCGATGGTGCGGGCGCAGCCGTCTTACAGGCCACTCAGGATGCCGACCACCGCATCCTCTCGACGCACCTGCACGCCGATGGGCGTCATGCCGAAGAGCTTTATATTCGGGACCCCGGCAGCAGCCGTCCGACCCGCGCGGCTACCAAAGAAATGGTCGACGAAGGCGGTTTTGATGTGGTTATGAACGGCAATGCCGTCTTCAAGCACGCTGTTGTGCGGTTTGCGGAGGTCATCAACGAAGCCTTGGCCGCTAACGGTTATCGTTCCGAAGACATCAATCTCCTGGTGCCTCATCAGGCTAATATTCGGATTTCGGATTACGTGCGCCAGCAGATGAACCTGCCCGAAGAAAAGGTGATGAACAATATTCAGCACTATGGGAACACCACGGCGGCTTCGATTCCCATTGCGCTCACCGAAGCCTGGGAACAGGGGCGCGTCAAACGGGGTGACCTGGTTTGCCTGGCCGCGTTTGGCAGTGGTTTTACCTGGGCATCGGCGCTCATTAAATGGTAGGCCATGCAGAAAAAGAGGGGGCTAGCAGTAACTTTTAACCCCCTCTTTTTTCCATTAGTATTGCCCAGCGGCCAGCATAACCAGCGTGCAGGCTTCGATGGGTTCAATGCCTTCCTCTTTCAGCTGTCGTTCAAACATCAGATTTTCGGTTCCCGGATTAAATATAACCCGTCTTGGCTGTAGGCTTTTAATGTAGTCCAACAGACCTTCCTGGTTTCTAGGCCCTACGTACAAGGTAACGGTGTCAATACCATCCAGCTGAGGCCGTCCAGTTCGGATAGGGTTACCCTGAATACTACCTTCTCGTAAGCCGACTAATTCAATCTCATGGCCCTGCCGAAGCAATCGGTTGGCCGCCTTATTTGCATAGCGCTCCGGATTTTCGGAAGCGCCAATGACCAAAGTCTTCTTTTTCATGGCTAATGCATTAGAATCTTCAATGCGTTAACCAGGACCTGCTCATTAAAGTTTTCCGTCCTTGTTTCCTTCGGTTACTCACTAAGACAGGTGACCATCACAAACCAACTTTGTTCAATACCTGTTAAACAAAGACGCTTACATTAACGGGTTGTTCCTCTAAATGTAACCACTTGTTGCAAAAACTTCTTTGGTTACCAGAAAGCCGCTGAATTCCCAAAACTTTTGACTATTCTGAGATGTTTAATGGTAACTCTACAAACAATCTAATAAGCTCCTACCTATAAAGCAGCCTCAGGCGATGAACGAAAAGCGTACTACTAGTTTCTGGAACGAAAAGTGGATTTCGATTAATTTTGACGGCATTGAAAACCCTCCCCGCTACGAAGTCTCGAACTACGGACGAATCAAGAGTTTCCAGAATGATCCTAAAGAAGGTACAATCATTAAAGGCTCTGTTATTCAGGGTTATCGATCGCTAAATATCCGGATAAGCGGTAAAACCGTTAACCGATACGTGCATAAGCTGGTTGCCGAGCAGTTTGTATCCTGGGACATGGATAATCAGACTTTCGTAATTCATCTTGACCACGACAAGAAGAACAATTATTTCCAGAACCTGAAATGGGTCTCTAAAGAGGAAATGATTGACCACAACCGCAATAATCCGAACCTCAAAAACCGGGAGTTACCACGTCGAACCCGCAACTATAAATTGACGGAAACGAAGGTAAAGATGATTAAGAAGCTGCTGAAGAACGACAAGAATCGCCTGAAGATGATTGCCAAGCAGTTCGGGATCACGCATACCCAGTTGAATCGAATTCGATCCGGCGAAAACTGGAAACACGTCACTATTGAGGAAACCAGCAATTAGCTACTGATACCGTTCGGACCAGGTCTGATGGGCCGCTACAGCTTGTGTCCGTCCATCAACGGAACGATTTCCTCCGAAGAATGGACCAAAGGCAACGTGATAAAGAACGTTGTGCCTTCATTAGTCTCTGTTTCAAACCAGATGCTGCCGCCGGCGTGTTCAACACCCCGCTTGGCGATTGCCAGACCTAGTCCTGAACCACCCTGTTTCGTACTGAAATTGGGTAAAAAGATCTTGTTCCGAATAGCTTCTGGAATCCCGACTCCGTTGTCCTGAATTTCAATGCTGATGTTCTCATCACTGACGCTCAGTTTCAGCTTAACAATGGGCTTACGCGCAGAGGGAACAGATTGCACACCGTTGATAATCAGGTTAGTCAGGATACGGCCAATCAACTGACGATCGCCCATCACGGTAATGGGATGAGTGGGTACCTCGCGTATCAGCTCAATATTTTTATCATCGGAGTAGAGGTCAGCCGCTTTGTTAAATACCGATGTAATTTCGAACAAGTCATTCTTTGGCAACGGCATTTTGGCGAAATCCGAGAATGAAGCGGCAATGTCGCTCAGATTGTCAATCTGGTCAAGGAGTGAGTCCAGCGTCCGCTGCAGTATCCGTTTGGCATTCGGATTGTCGTTATTGGCCAGCGTCCGCTGCAGATGCTGAAGCGTCAGTTTCATTGGCGTTAGCGGGTTCTTGATTTCATGCGCCACCTGCTTAGCCATTTCGCGCCAAGCGGCCTGCTTTTCGCTCTGCGACAGCGCCTGCTTTTTCTCTTCCAGTTTGATCAGCATCCGGTTATACTCCCCAATCAGCAGACCAATTTCATCGTCTGACCGCCAGTCCAGCGGTTCGTTAAGTTTGTCCAGATTGGTTTTCCGAATCTTCTGGGTGATCAGCTTTAAGGGCTTGGTCAGGATGGTCGACGCCCAGTACGACAATAGCAGGAACACCAGGAATAACCCAATGAACACGCTTAATGCCGTTGAGATAA
>Ga0325400_1004594_pt1 | contig 12805 bp, 7 predicted proteins | sample PopdelMetagenome_2_FD_205662 | JGI IMG/M metagenome (GOLD analysis project Ga0325400, IMG submission 205662) | Populus deltoides microbial communities from Bellville, Georgia, United States - Xylem-PdKOR-R1 | ecosystem: Host-associated > Plants > Phyllosphere > Stem > Wood/Secondary xylem...
CTTGTTATATGTTATGTACGTTAAGTATGCTCTGTGTTTGATCAAGGATCCTGACATTGTTGGTCTTGCCTTGTTCATTCGCATCAGAAATCTGTTTATATTATATAATATATCTCTTTGATCTTTTTATAAAATCAGTATATAGGCTGGAAACTTGTGACCCGATCTTTTAGATCATTCTCAGGTATAACAACGCCACGTACTGAGTATTATTATTATTATTATTGTTGTTGTTGTTGTTGTTGTTGTTGTTGCATTGTTATTTATAATTTATACAATTAAACTCTCTGTGGTTCGACCCCGGTCTTGCCGGGTTATTTATTACTTCGACACTCCTGCACTTGGGAGAAGACATCAATCTTTTGGTTGTGTCACTAGGTGTGTAACAACCCAGTTTTTTCAAGGCCAAAATCGATGGATTTTTTTTTATAAATAGTCAGGTTCTGGAATTTTTTCACCATATGATTCTGCAGATTTATAATTGCATTTCATTCATTAACAAGACACAATCCACGTAGGATAACGTAAATCAACATTCCCATAAAATAGATTCTCAATACACGTGCCCATAATATTATATTTTCATACTCATAGGTTTACATTACATCATATTGACATTGATACAACCATATTATTTGATAGTTTTAACCACATTTACCTAGTATTTTGCCTATGTTTTATTTATAAAACGCCTTGATAAACTTTGTTTTATGTTTTGAAGGTACTTTTGGATGTAAGATTTAAAAAGAAGTAAATTTGAGATAATTGGTAGATTTGACCCCGATCGATGTTTTGTGCAGAGCTTGACTTGTAGAAGTCGAAACGAAGTGATTCCAGTGGAATTAGAAAGCTAACATCCATATCATTCTATACATATATGGAAAGAAAATAAAAGAAAAAAGAAAGAGCATGGAAATTGCAGCCTTCAAAGTCAAATCTTGCATTCTGCCAGTGTTGACCTTCAACCATTCCTACTTGAATATCTTGAGTCACAGAAGTCCATTTAATGCAAACTCAATTTTGTTGGATTCCTGACTTGAAGACATATTAACCTACCACATTTCAGCAAAAAACGAGCTCATATGAGAGATATATGATTTTTATAAGATGACATATAAATTTTACCAACAAACATGTTTTGTGAAGAAACAACAACCCGGTCATCCGTCTTTGATTCCATTGGCCAAAGCTGATCAAACATTTGTCCCGATCATCCATATCGGATGCCATTAGCCAAAACTGATCAACATTGACAACCCAATCATCCATCTCGGACGCCATTAGCCGAAGCTAATAATCATTTATCCCGGTCATCCACTTAGGATGCCGTTAGTCGAAGCTAATCAATCAATTGTCCCGGTCATCCATTCGGATGCCATTAGCCAAAGCTAATCAAACATTTGTCCCGGTCATCCATTCGGATGCCATTAGCCAAAGTTAATCATTAACCAATCAAACATTCCAGAGGCGGTTTATGAGATCACTATAACATGGTAATATCCTTTGAATTGCTCATTCAAACGATTCATAACAATTTGACATTCACTGTAACATAATAGTAGACCATTTGTGATTCTTATACAAAAGTCTCATAATAGTTTAACATTCAATAAACACGATAACATATCTTTTCTAATACATAAACAAACATTCCATAACAGTTTAGCATTTAGTATAACACAACAGTACACCCTTTGTATTTCTCATCCAACCATTCATGATAGTTAATGATCAATATAATACAACAATAGATCCCTCGTAATACTTATACAACCATTCATGATAATTAACATTCAGTATAATACAATGGTAGATCCTTCATAATACTCATACAACCATTCGTCATAATTACATTCAATAATACAATGGTAGATCCGTCGTAATACTCATACAACCATTCATCATAATTACATTCAATAAAATACAATGGTAGATCCATCGTAATACTCATACAACCATTCGTCATAATTACATTCAATACAATACAACAATAGATCCTTTGTAATACTCATACAACCATTCGTCATAATTACATTCAATACAATACAACAGTAGATCCTTCGTAATACTCATACAACCATTCGTCATAATTACATTCAGTACAATACAATAGTATATCCTTTGTAATACTCATACAACCATTCGTCAGCAGCCCAAATTCATAATAGCCCAATCAACATTTCATAATCAGTTTAATATTTATCGCAACACAATAATATATCCACCTCAAATAGGTCATTTGAGAACATTAACATTTTCATCATCGTCTCAACATTCATCAAGAACTCGATCAACATTTCATAGTTGTTTTGACAATCATCAAGAATTCAATCAAGCACTTCATTATTGTTTCATCATTCATCCAGGATTCAATAATATATCATCGTAAGTAAATCATTTCAAAACATAAACATCATATGATAAGAAGGTGGAAAACACCTACCTGTTCCACTTGCGGTTTATCCTTGTCCTGACGATGGTCCGATTCCGGCCACATCACCTAAGACATCAATGCCACAATTCAATATATTTGCATCCTTAAATCACATTCATCACTATACTTATTTCAAGAATCTATATGTTCACATTCAAGTGTTCCACATATTACACCATCATATAATGAAATTGTTGCAAACATTTGAGTCATTTCTGCCCAGGAGCCCTGTTATAGAAATCGACAGCGAAAACTAACTCGTTGTAGGCTGGACAGTTCGGCAGTGAAAACTAGTTCACTGCAGGCTGCATAATTTGACAGCGAAAACTGGTTCACTACAGGTTGCTCAATTTGGCAACGAAAATAGTTTTGTTGCTGGCGCCATAATTTCAGCAGTGAATGCTACTTCGCTGCAGCCAACACGTTTTCGGCAACGAATGCTAATTTGCTGCAGACAACTCAATTCTGGCACCGAGTCACAAATTTTCTATAGACAATACAACTTTGGCAGCGAATCACAATTTCGCTGTAGAACACACAATTCGGTAGCAAATGTTAATTCGCTGCAAACAACACAATTTCTGCAGCAGATTTCAAATTCCCTACAGACCATACAACTTCGGCAGCGAACCCTAAATTCGCTGCAGGACATAATTGGGCAGTGAATGTTAATTCGCTGCAAACAACTCAATTTCAGCAACGAATTTCAAACTCGCTGCAGACAATTCAACTTTGACAGCGTATCCTAAATTCGCTGCAAACAACAATTTTTGTTAGGTTTGACAGTGTCGCTGCTGATATTTCAAATACCAGCCTCACTTGTAGGTACAACGTTTGATACCAGGATTTATTGAAATATTGGCTAAATTCTCATAAATTTAATAAACTAGTTATTAAATCCTAAAATGCATGTAAATATTATTATTTTTTTGCATGAAAATGTTACGTAATATGATTTTCATTGTATTTTATGAGACACTTGGCTGTAGGCAACAAAAAAAAAATTTATTATTTATTATTATTTATTATTTTTTGTTTGTGTTTCTTTCTAAAAATAGATTTAAAAAGAAAAATAAAAAGTTTCCTTTTTTCTTTTTTGTTTTTTTGTGATGGGCCAAGTCAACCTGAATGGGTTGACATGGCTGGGGTTAATCCAGCTAGGATTGACCTGGTTGGGTCGGCCCACTTAGGTCAGCCCAAAAACAGACTGAAGACCAGAAATCAACACGAAATTGAATCAAAAGGATGAAAAACACCAAAACTAAAAAAATTACTTATACATTTCCTCGGTTCTTTTCTTATCCTACTAGGTAACACAATATGAAATAACTTTATTACATACACACAATAGGCTTCGACCACCCACCTCAATTGTTTCTTCATTTGATTCTTTCACATCGCTTTTCACAATTCATCTTATATTCTTTCCATTTTTTATTTACATAAAACGTACGTGTGATGATTACACAAACACACATACACATAACAAAATAGATGTAATAACCAAATGCTAGAAATACAATCATACCATTTAGTACATTTCAAGGTGAAGTTATTAACACAATTTTAAGTATTCATCGTACATAAAAATAAGTACCTAACAAAATTATAGAGAGTGAAACAACATAATCAGTTTTGGCCCACTTTATGACATAGACTTACAACACATATAGCATTATAAGAGTTATTAGTCGCCAAGAAGCCTTATGCTCATGATTTTTTTATGAGGGAAAGAAATCATTATATCTATTAGTACTTTTAACAATCTTACTTAAAACATTCAACTCAAGGTCAATAATACCTCAACTCATATGACAATACTCATGCTCATCACTGCAACTAAAATAACATTACAAATTTAGCATCAAGCCATAAAATGCATGTACATGGTTTTTCATAGGAAGGAGAACAATATGTTTATCCAGAATTCTTTTAGCATCAATTACATCACATACATATTGAATTATGCACTAGCTGTTATGGTGTCTAAGTTCATCTTTGTCACTTTCGACATTGCCTTTATGATGAATTATGTAATACATTCAAATCTAAGGTTGCCGACTATATGTCACCACGTAGCAACTCATTTTCTTAATTTTTTATTCCCTAATCAATAATTAGTATTTCATTTCCTTAGTTACCAATTTCTTTGGGTACAATCCTTAAAGTAACCACACGTATTAATCTTATGTTTACTCATCACCATCACCGTTTAACATAATTTGTTTGAAACATTACCATATTTCTATTTTCTAGGTATCATAATCGTTTGTTACATTATCACCTCATTAACATTTGCTTTGATTTAGTAGTACATCAAACGATATCATGTCTTAAATTGCCAATCAAGCCCCTATGTTATTTACATTTTTAAGCATCGGTTAATAGTCTTACACAACGGTTTCCATTATACATCGAGGATAGTTTCAATGGTTTTTTTTATTATTTGGAAACAACTCTACTCATTGAAAACAACAACACAATGGTCTTCATTCAAAACAAATACAACCACATGAATTCCCTTTTTGTTAGGGACATCTAGGAAGTAACTTTTGTTGCCTATGATTTAATTTAAAGGACTTGTCAACTTAAATAGAAGCATAGGGCTACAACTTTTATGAAGGACACAACACCAAGTTTTGCCATATACATGTCTAAACATACTCATTACAGTAGCTTAAGAAATCTGACCGGTATTGTGTCAGTTTGGACCCTTACTCAGTGTTTCTCTTATATCTGGAGTTGTATAACTCCAGATAAATCGAGAGGAAAGAGATAAATCTCATTTTTCTTCCCTTCTCTATAAGCCCCTAGTTATAATTTTTTTGGTTTGTTAAAATATAAGAAATTTAACCGATAGTAAAATGAGTTAAATTAAATTAAAGAAACCTAAATCAAGATAAAAATGGTGAAATTAATGAAATGAAAAGTGAATATAGTACTAAACTGTCAAAAAGGAAAATTTTGTGGGGACAAAATGAATACGTACGACCAAGAGGGATCAATGTTCAAATAACAAAAGGTTAGGGGTTTATGTACAAATGATAAAAAGAGGTGAGGGTAAAGGTGTAATTAACAAGAAGATAACACTATAAATACCATTCTATTTTCTCTCTTGCGGTGACTTGTAGGAGTGAGAGGGGTTACCGTTCTTTGACCTTTTCTTCTCATTCCTTGATGAAATCTACACCAAAATGTTAACCTAGAGTGATTAAAAAGAGTCAATAAGTGATAAAAGAGAGATTTTTAGGTGGTTTAGAGAGTTTAGAGAGAGGCTGGAGAGAAGACATATGGATGACAGAAACTCCGACAACTATAACTCCATTTTTCACCGTTGGATCAAAATGATATTTGGATATGTCGTTCTCCTCCATGTCTTGTACATTCTCATTGAAGGGATCTTCAATATCAGTCTTCGTTTGACAAATATCATGGGAGGAACATTTCTGGGAAAAATACACTTCTGGACAATCTTTGTTGCTAACCATTGGATCGGGCTATAATTTGGGTATACTAGTCATCCAAAGTCTATCTAAATTCTGAACAGTGGAGATCAAAAACAAAAACTTTGAACAGAAGTTATGCTTCTTGCACAGTAGGTCTGCAATTTTTAGGTCAGTTCGGTTAAACCCAAGTTTCTGGAAATTTCACCGTTGGATGAAGTTGATATTTGGATATGTTATACTTATAAGAATGAATTACAACTGTACTATATGGATTGTCTGAAATACTATTTGTTTGTTATTTATGATTGTTTGAAACTGCTATCAAAATTGGTTCTATGTGAACCGAAACAGCCCCAAAATTAAAAGGAAATTAAGCATTAGAGAGACTTAATTTTTGGGAGACTTTGGGGCTGTTGTGACAGCCCTATAAGTTAATGTTTAGGGAGGGGGAGAGGCTAAATACCTCTCTAAAATAAAATATAAAAGGGGGCTAAAGTGACAGCCTTAAGTGTAGAGTTGTTAGGGATAAAAAAAATTTCTCCAAAAGACTAAAGCAAGGCTGCCATAATAGCCCTATTAATAGGTGTTAGGGGCTCCAACACAACATGCTTTTAAAAGAGAATACCACATAATATATTCATAACATCGTATCTACATGTTTGCACATCCAAATCCCTGTTCCATTACAATTTTCAATATAAGTCCTTACAAAAGTGCCAAATGGCAAATATTCAACATAACACCTAAGACATACTATTGCAAAGCACCTTTCAAAATATGTGAACCCCTGGAACGGGTTTTCCTACGCACCTTGATTGTGTGATGTCCCTGTTACAAAACAATATGAATACGAGAATTGTAAATAATCTAACATAATAATAAACAACAAGAAGTACATTGTCATTACTTTTCATTATTAACTTAGACCGGATATATTCCTTCTTTTATTTCTTATTATTTCGTTAAGTGTATTTTTCTCACTCACGTACCCCAATCTCTTGATAGGAGCTGTGGGGCCAAAGTTTAACATCAGTCGAGGTTAATTACTTCACCTTAACCCCGTCATCCACCTTGGATACTTTTAGCCGTAGCTAATTGCAACATTTAAACTCAGTCATTCATCTAGGATGCCATTTACCAAAACTAATCATCAACCACAACCCGATCATCCATCTCAGATGTTATTAGCCGAAGCTAATCATCAAGTGCAGTCATCAATCTCGGATACCATTAACCGAAGCTAATCAACATTCATAACCCGATCATTCATTTTGAATGCCATTAGCCGAGGCTAATCAACATGTAACGACCCGGCTTTTTCAAGGGCAAAATCGTTGGTATTTTTTTTGAATCATCCGGATTCTGGGTGTTTTTCACCATATCATTCTTCAGGTTTATCATTGCATTCTATTTATTAACAAGGCACAATCTATGTAGGATAACGTAAATCAACATTCCCATAGAACATATTCTCCATACACGTGTCCATAATATTATATTTCCATACTCATAGGTTTACATTACATCATATCGATATACCAATAAATTCACATTCTTGTTCTAATCTTGTTATCATCACGAGTTCATACAAGAGTATCAAACAACAAGTTTCACAACTAGTACTTTCATTATCCTGACCTCAAGTAATTTCATAATACGACATCCTCATTAGATGAATGCCTCATATGTATATTCATACACATCATATCAGTTTGTTCGTACATTCACATCCGTGTTCCATTTCAATTTTTCATTATTAGTCTTTACAAAAGGAGTCAAACGATTAATTGAGTGATTAACACGCCCGTTCATGTAGAACTTATATCACCCATAACACGTGAATATATAGTTCTTTTTCAAAATGTGTGAGATGTGAAACGGATTTCCTCATGCGCCATGTTGGTTTGATGTCCCTGTTATAGCACAAGATAATTTATAGCATTATAGACATTTTAAAAGAAACATAGTAAATAATATTAACGTTACATTTCATTCATGAATCAAAAAAACATAATTCTTTCATTTCTCCTTATGTAAATACCACCATTAATAATTCGTCAATTACCGAGGCTAATTACAATACTCAAACACGGTCATTCATCTTGAGTACCGTTAGCCGAACTAACGTTATTCTTCGCTAAAGCACAACAATCATAGTTCTTTCATATACTTGGTATGTACAAAACATAATTTACATGAATGCATCAATTCTTCAAACTAACTCATAACTCTCAAATTCGACTATCCTCTTAGGATGCCCTTAGCCAAAGTCAATCGTTTATTCATCCCAGTCATCCACTTAGGATGCTATTAGCCGAAGCTAGTCGTTTATTCATCTTGGTCATCTAGTTAGGGTGTCATTAACCGAGGCTACTCATTTATTCATCTTGGTCTTCCACTTTGGACATCATTAGCCGTAGCTAATCATTTGTTCATCCCGGACATCCACTTTGGATGCCCTTAGCTGTAGCTAATCATTTGTTCATCCCGATCATCCATTTAGGATGTTATTAGTTGAAGCTAGTCATTTATTCATCCCAGTCATCCACTTCGGACGCCATTAGCCGAAGTTAATCTATCATGTGTCCCGATCATCCATTCGGATGCCATAAGCCAAAGCTAATCAATCATCTATCCCAGTCATCCATTCGGATGCCATTAGTCGAAGCTAATCAATCATCTCTCTCGGTCATCCATTCAGATGTCATTAGTCAAAGCTAATCAATTATTTGTCTCGGTCATCCATTCGGATGGCATTAGCCAAAGCTAATCATTTGTTCATCCTGGTCATCCGCTTAGGATGTCATTAGCCGAATCTAATCATCAACAAATCAAACGTTCCATAAGCGTTTTATGAAATCACTATTACATGGTAATATACCTTGAATTTCTCATTTTAACGATTCATAACAATTTGATACTCATTAAAACAAAATGGCAGACCTTTCATGGTATTCGTACAGGCATTCTGAAATAGTTTAACAATTCAGTAAACACAATAATAGATCCTTTGTAATACACAAACAAACATTCCATAACAGTTTAACATTCAGTAACACAACAATACATCATTTGTATTACTCATCAAACCATTCATGACACTTAATGTTCAATACAATACAATAATAGATCCCTCATAATACTCATACAACCATTCATATTCATTAACACTTAATGTTCAATCTTTTGTAATACTCATACAACCATTTGTCACAGTTACATTCAATATAATAAAATGGTAGATCCTTCGTAATACTCATACAACCATTTATCACGACTACACTCAATAAAATACAACCGTAGATCCTTAGTAATACTCATACAGCCATTCATTAGCGAAAACTAGTTCGTTGTCAGCCGCACAATTTGGTAATGAAAACTAGTTCGATGCAGGCACCTCAATTTCGGCAATAAATGCTACTTCGTTGCAACCAAAACAATTTCGGCAGCGAATGCTAATTTTGCTGCAGGCAACTCGATTTCTACAGTGAATCACACTTTCGCTGTAGACAACACAACTTTGGCAGCGAACCCAGATTCGTTGCAGACAACACAACTCCGACAACAAATGCTACTTTATTGCAGCCAACATGCTTTCGACAATGAATGCTAATTTTGCTGCAAGCAAGATTTCGGCAGCGAATCACACTTCCGTTGCAAATAACACAACTTCAGCAGCAAATGCTTTTTTGCTGTAGCCCACACACTTTTGGCAGCGAATGCTAATTCGCTGCGGACAACACAATTCAACAGCGAACACCTGATTCACTATGGATAATAGAATTTGGCAGCGAAAACCTGTTTCACTAGGGACAACACAATTCAGAGTGAAAACTTGATTAACTGCGGACAACATAATTCGGTAGCGAACACCTAATTTACTGCTGACAACATAATTCGACAGCAAAAACATGATTCGCTACGGACAATACCAATTCGGCAGCGAACACCTGATTCATTGTGAAATACACAATTTGGCAGCGAACACCTGATTCATTGCGAAATACACAATTTGGCAGCGAACACCTGATTCACTGCGGACAACACAATTCAGCAGCAAAAACCTGATTCGCTATGGACAACATAATTCGACAGCAAACACCTAATTCGCTGCGAAATACACAATTCGGCAACTAACACCTAATTCGCTATGAAATACATAATTCAGCAGTGAACACCTGATTCGCTACGGATAACACAATTCAACAGTGAAAAGCTGATTCGCTGCGGACAACATAATTTGACAGCGAACACCTGATTCGCTGCGCAATATACAATTCGAAAGCGAACACCTGATTCGCTACATACAACACAAATTCAGCAGCGAACATGATGCGAACCCTAGCAGAATTTAATCTAATCCAAGTTTGTTGAGATTTGAATGAGCTTGTCACTATGCAAGACATGCTCTAAGGCAACAAGACTATAAACCAACTCGATCACAACGCCTACACCTTGAGACGAGCAAAGGAAGTATAAATTCACAATAAAGAATGGTTAATTTTTTGAAGAGTTGAAAGTTCAATCAAGAACCAAGATTGAGCAACCAAAAATTGGCTACAATGCTAAAAATTATCATTAAAAGTCTGCCCTAAAATTATTCCTAAAGATTATTTAAACTCCAAGCCAAAACCCTAGTTTCCCTAATGGGTCTCACATAAGCCCAATTTAAATAATAATCAACCCAAGCTAAAACTAGCCCAAACTAATTAAAATAAACAAAATAAACAAGTCTAAGACCTAAATAAAATGTCTCCTCTCAAAATAAATAAAGTTTGATAGCCCAACTAATTAAATAAGACAAGTTCGTTGTTTCCGCATTCTGTCTGATAGCAGGAAAACCCAACTTAAAACGGATGGTTCTCTCTCGTCTTAATAAATTAAAAGTCGTGCCATATACCGTTGGAAAGGTATGGAAGTCTAGTTTCCAGCCCAACAGGAATCACATCAAAATTATATCTGTAGCTTCATTTATGACCCAAAGAGTAATGTAAGGTCAAAATATTCGAATCTAGTGTTCTTCTTTCAATCCTTGCGTAATGGTCTTCGTTCCACCAACAAGCCCCTCTTGAACATGAATCAGATTAATCAAGGCTTGCTTTTTACTATTATAAATCCTCTTAAAGTCCACCTTAGCCCATGTATCTTGAAGAAGTCCATTGAAAGCTTGTTTGAACTTCGTACCTCTAAGCCTAGTAATAGGACCAACTGGAACCTCCAATGGATCCTTTGATGGTTGGATCGAATCATCCCCTCTCTCCTCAAAAGGATTTGACCTCGAATCATCACCTACATCAAACAAAGAAAGATTAGAAACATTAAATTTAGCACTAACACCATACTCACCTGGTAGATCCACTTTGTAGGCATTATCATTAATCCTTTCTATGATCTGATAGGGACCATCTCCTTGAGGCATCAACTTTGATCTTTGTTCAGGAAACCTTTCCTTCCTCATATGCACCCAAACCCAATCACATGGTTCAAATCTCACCAATTTTAATCCCCTATTGGCTTTGTTTGTATATTGTTCATTCTTGTTTTTGATTTGTTGCGGAATCTTTGCATGGAGATCTTTCACCACCTATGCTTTTTAATTACCATCAAGACTAACCCTTTCATCAATACAAAGTCTATGGGTTCCATCTTTCTTTCTTACAAATAGAACTGGCACTCCCCAAGGAGAATTACTGGGCCATATAAACCCTTTGTCTAACAATTCCTATAGTTGAGTCTTTAACTCGTTCAGTTCTACCGGAGCCATCCGGTACGATTGTTGGCTATGGGTGGGACTCCAAAAAAAGTGTCTATAAACACCTCTACCTCTCGCTCTGGGGGTAGTCTCGGTAGTTCTTTGGGAAATATATTTGGGAATTCCTTCACCATAGGAATATCTTTTAGTCGTGGACCTTCATCATCAAAGTTTAAGATGTATGCGAGGTATCCTATACATCCCTTTCTCAACAGTCTTTGGGCTGTTACAACCGATATTAAGGTGAATGGTTTGAGGATTCTCTCTCCCTTAAAAATCATCCTCTCGCCGTCAGGTGTTTAGAATGTAACAGTTTTAGCATAACAATCTATTAGGGCCTTGTATTTACTCAACCAATTCATGCCTAGGATTATGTCAAAATCATGCAACTCTAAAGGAATCAAGTCTACTTTTGTTTAATTCCTAGATAGACTAACCCCCTGATTAGTATTTAAAAGTGCATTTTTATCAAGGTTTTATATCATCATTTTGCACTTGAAGTATCAATAACTTCTTAACTAAAGCATGTTTTATAATAACATATCTAATAATATAAGATACCTTTAATTTATGGTAAATGTTCATCTTAAATGCAGGCCTATCACATAAATAAAAGAATTGATTGATGAGTTGAAGTACTGAAATTGAAAGGACAAAGAGATGGCCAAACTTAGAAAAGAGATGCTGGTGCAGTCCAAACTGAAACACTGTTCGGTCATTGGGTCATATCTGGAGCTGTAGATCTTGGATTTAGGTCCATTTTATATGGATGGAAAGATAAGACATAGGCCTACAACTTTCATGTGGAGCCCAAGATTTAAAAAGGCCGTTTTCAAGTCCAAATTGCAGCAACAACAAAGAAGTCCGAATCTGTCCTGCAGCCCAGACACTATTTAGTGTTCAGCCCATATCTCGAGTTCTAGAAGTCCAAATGATCTCAAATTTTTACCCTGGATAGATGAGACAATTCTCTAGAACTTTCATGATTGAAGTTTGTTCAAATTATGACGTCATCAATGACGTTTTTGGCAGACAAGAAGATAAGGATTGTCACCAAGTCAAGATGTGGCCACCCACTCATCAATTAGTCAACAAATCAATAGTTCTGAATTTTGGCCTATAAAAGGAGGCATTTGCCATGTATTTAGGCATCTTGGTGTTCAGATCAAGATC
>Ga0325400_1004596_pt1 | contig 12804 bp, 10 predicted proteins | sample PopdelMetagenome_2_FD_205662 | JGI IMG/M metagenome (GOLD analysis project Ga0325400, IMG submission 205662) | Populus deltoides microbial communities from Bellville, Georgia, United States - Xylem-PdKOR-R1 | ecosystem: Host-associated > Plants > Phyllosphere > Stem > Wood/Secondary xylem...
TCTTTTCATATAATTTCCAACCATAATTCCATGAGATATCACAAGTATATGCTCTACTAATCCTTGGCCAGGGGAAAAGGAAAACATATAAAAAGTTCAGGTTTATACATGGATAAAGCAAAGAAAAGATAAACAAGCTCAAAAGAGGCTTACTAAGGATAATATGCTTTAGGTTGGCTTTTTGGTTCAAGTGGTTAAAATTTCTAATGCCTTTATCATCTTCATGTACACATGTAATGCGAATGTAATCTCAACAAGATATGAAGCAAGTTCTAGAGATACATATCATTGAAAGAATGCACAATCCAAGAATATAATGTTGAAGGCTCAAAAGCTTGCATTGGTATAACACTATAAAGTCAACATGGCATATTCTCAAAGTCAATCCCTAAAAGAATTAAATTTTAAAATTGGCATGCACACTCATTCATTTAATTTATATCTTTATCTATCTCAATTAATTCTCATACATAATACTCGTATTCTAAAAAATAATGGGAGTTCAAAAGATCAAACATAATTTTTTTTTTTTAAATAATAACAAAGAAAACCAAAATTCTCCCAATACCCCCACACTTAAAACACAACATTGTCCTCAATGTTGAAATAAAAGAAAAGGAATATAAGAGAATGACAAATATAAAGTAAAATACAAAAAATAAAAGATAAGGAAAAAGAAAGCAAATCTGATTTTTTTTTTTTGTTGGGTTGCCTCCCAGTAAGCGCTTTTATTTTTATGTCATTGGCTTGACATGTTGCATGTTCATTCTTCATAGATTGGTTCAGCTAACTCCACAGAAGCGGTGAGTTCTGTCATCCAATTGTCATAGAAAGGTTTCAAGCGATGTCCATTGACCTTGAGTACTTTGTTGGTTTCTAAACTTGTAATTTCAACTGCACCATAAGGAAAAACATTAGAAACAACAAATGGTCCAATCCACGAGAGCGTAACTTTCCAGAAAAAAGTTTCAAACGTGAATGATAAAGAAGGGCTTTGTCTCCAACATGAAACTCCTTTCTTGTAAGCATTCGGTCATGAAGACTTTTAGTCTTTTCTTTGTAAATCCTTGCATTCTCGTAAGCATCATTTCAAATCTCTTCCAATGTGGTTCTAGTCTTTTTGGGTACCAAAAGGATAGACGCCACCCATTCATTTTCCGTGATAGGGGGAATGACTCCTGCATCATGGAGGATAGTTTGCAAAGCTTGCAAAGTCAATGCTAATGCCACTGGAATCACTTCATTTTGACTTTTAGAACTCACGCTCTGCACAAAACATCGACTGAGGGTCAAATCTGTCAATTACCTCCAATTTACTCTTGTTTGCATCTTTCATCTAAAGGTGCCTTCAAAACATAAAACAAAGAATATCAAGGCATTTTATATATAAAACATAGACAAAACACTAGTTAAATGTGGGTGAAACTAGCGAATAATATGGTTACATCAGGCCGTATGCAACACACAAATTTTTTTTATATATTTTCTTTGTCAAAAACACAAACTTCATAGTTAATCGCAATTACCACATATTAGTCAAATTCTTAAGGTTTTAATAAATCAGTTATTAAATCCCAAAAAATATGTAGAAATATATTCTTATATTTTCACGGGAAATACAATATGATTTTATTTGTCCCTAAAATACTTGATCATATGCAAATTAAAACATTAAATTTTTTTATCTTTTTTTATTTTATAATTCAAGTTCCAACACACACAAATCTCATTTTTCTTATTTTGTTTTTTATGCACCCAAGTTTACATGTTACAAATCCACAAAATTTAAAATAAAACAAACACACATTAAACAAACCAAAAATTAGAAAAATAGCCCCCAAACAATCTGAAATTACGTGGAGGGCCTTTGCCACCACTAGAGCAGTAGCGGCGCGTCTGCTCCACGCACGGCCACCACTGGTGGCGCGTGAACCCACGCGCCACTGCTACTATTGGGGCGTGGTCGTTGGATCTGAAGCCTCACAGTCCGCTCTTTACTTCTGCATCGGCGGTGACCTCCACCCCTTCTCAAAAATAGAGATCTGGTTGCCCTAAGGTTCGTCCTTCTCTCTCCTTCAAATCTTCTCCGCCGGTGAAGATTTATTGTCACCTGAACAAAAGAAAAGGCAACACAAACAGCAGTTGGTTTTAATTAAATTTTACAAATCTATTCTTGTTCCCTTTTTTCGATCTGGCGACTGTGGGAGACGAGGTCCTGGTTCGGTCATCTGCAACAAGGGGCAGCGTGTGACTGAAGGTGGGTGGCGGCAAGTCTGGTCGGGCAAATGACCTCGGTTGGTCGAGAGAGGAGATGGGGGGAAAGCAGTGGCTGGAGGTTTTTTTCTCTGGTTCTGCCGGGTGAGGATGAAAGGAGTGTGCGGTGGCCGGTTGTTGATGACTAGGAAATGAGGATGCTCTCAGTCGGTTGAGGTTTGTTTTGGGGCCGAGGGGAAAGAAAATGGGGACGGCTGTGGAAGGAGAAATGGCGATGGGGAAGAGAGCCTTGAGGTTCTCTATGGTTTTGGTCCCAAGAGAGGGGAAGGGCGGCGACTACTTTCTTTTGTGGGGAATAAGGGTGAGCAGCTAGGTAAGGAGGGAGAGTCATGAGGGAGATGGAGAGTCAAGCTTTTTACTGGTTTTGGGACAAGAAGAAAAACTCAAAGCCAAAGGGAGGGGGGTCGGTGGCTTTCAACAGGGGAAGATGGCAGGAGCCAAAATGGGGGTCGCCACTCAAAGAGCTCTCTGGTTCCTTTGTTTTCTTTTTCAAAGGTAGGGGGCGGCGGCCTGGGTGAGGGTTTAGGTTTCTAGGTTTTTCTTGTGGTTTAGGGTTTTTTTGTGGTTTAATTGTACAAAATTGCCCCCTTATAAATTCTCCCCCTTTGTATATGGTTGAAGGTTCACTTATATAGAAAATCTCTACACGTGTTATTTAAGGAAATATTGCAATAATTATTGCAGAGATTGTCTTCTATAACCAACACCAACAAATCCTATATATATGGTATTTTATATTACAGTGATTATTTTCCATAACCAGCACGAATCAAATCATATATCTATAGTATTTTATATTGCAGTAATTATATATGATTCAATAATTATCTCCTTGACATATTGCTTCTTTAATATTAGCCCTGGTGCTCTATGTTATCGCCACATGTAAACCCTTATTTTTTTGTTTCTATTTTTATTTTTTTTATTTTTTTATTTTTGAAAAATTATTAAAACATGGGTCAAAAATTGGATAGCAACAGATGCCCCCTCTTTACAATGCTTACGAAGCAAAACTCCTCAATGTTTTGCATAGTAAGCTTGTAAAGAAAAAAAGTCTTCCTTGCTTGCTAAGTGATCCACTCATCCAAGGACTTTAATTTTTAAAAGAAAATGGTCTCGTTATCATAGGTGACCTGCCTTTTTTTTAAAAAAGAAAATTGGTCTATTTTCACGGGCGACCTGCCCACACACACTCAAACATGGTCTATTTTCAAGGGCAACCTACCCACATACTCACGCTAGTCTATTTTCACTGGCGACCTGCCCTTTTGAGTGCGTTAACCTAAGATCCCATCTGGCGATCTTCTTTAACCAGAAGAAAAGTCGTTGTGTAACTCGGTCAACCTGAAATCCCATCTGGCGATTCTTTTTAACCAAAGCTAAACTCTGTGTGTGGTTGGGTTAACCTAAGATCTCATCTGGTGATCTCCTTTAATCCGAAGCAAAGTCGGTGTATAGCTCGATTAACCTGAAATCCCATATGGCGATTCCCTTTAACCAAAGCTAAACTTGTATGTGGTTGGCTTAACTTGAGATCCCATCTGGCGATCTCCTTTAACCAAAACCAATACAAAAATGTGTGTGTGGTCTTATTATGACGGGTGACCTACCCAAATGCAAGATGGTCTCATTCTAACGAGTGACCTACCCAAATGCAAAATGATCTCATTGTGATGGGTGACTTACCAAGTGGAGCAAAGGGAAGAGTGGTCTTATTCTTATGGGTGACCTACCTAGGGGAAGAATGGCCTCATTATAATGGGTGACCTACCCAAGTAAAAAAAGATGGAGAATGGTCTCATTCTAATGGGTGACCTACCTAGAAAAAAAAATAATGGTCTCATTGTGATGGGTGACCTACCCAAGTGGAAAGGGGGAAGAGTGGTCTCATTCTTATGGGTGACCTACCCAAGGGGGAGAATGGCCTCATTATAATGGGTGACCTACCCAGGAAAAATTATGGTCTCATTGTGATGGGTGACCTACCCGTTTTGAATTTCAAAAGAAATTATCTTACCTCAAGGAATGAAGCAGTGATGATTCACAATTCATATTCTTTTCCATAGTTCCATTAACCTAAGATTCCGTATCTCAGCGAGTCCCAAAAACTTGGAACTATTTGGCTTTCGTCACACGTTTCCTACCAGGTTAGTGTTATGAAAATATAGCATGCATGTTTTTGTTTACCTATTTTTGGAAACCTAGGTCCCCCTTTTCGTTGTAGCCTTCTTCGAGCTCCTGTTTCCATTTGTTTGCCCAACCTATCCTCTTGAACTGGAATATGCTCCATACGCTGCTATAATTTTGGATGAAATTTGGAGCCTGATTGTACCTCATTATACTTTAGACTAAAGAAACAATGCAGATTGAAGGTCAAATTAAATGATTATTGGACAAATCTGCATAGAAATTAAGTCTAAGGGCATAATTAAATTTTTAATATGCCAATTTAATCATGGGCCAAATTAAAGTTTAATTATGTTTGAGAATAAATTTGAGTCCAATTTAAGGATTTAATCAAGTGTCAGGACTTAAAATAGGTCAAATTAATTTTATTAGAGGCTTAATTGGTGAAACATTATGTTTGGGAGCCCAATTTTGACCTAATTGAGAAGATTGAAATTTTAAATGAATAAAATTTTATAAAATTAAAATATGTAAAAATAAAATTGAATAACATAAAATCCAAATATTCATTACAATTTTATTTGTACAAATAAAAATTAAACTAGAATAGTGGCAACACTAGAGGAGGAGGAGGAGGAAGCTGGTCGTTCCCGAGATCATACGTCTAAAAAGGTGGCGCACACGTACCACTCATCTGTGATCTCATGTCCATGACCATTTGGCAAAGTTGTTCATAATCCACTGATAGTTGCTCTTATTATTGCAAGGCCACGAACTCCTAAGACTAGGTGCTTAAAACCGATTGGGAGCTCCCAACGATTGAGACGTTATGGGTCGCCCACAAGTTCTCGGCCATAGTGTTGGAGAGTTCGCACACCTGATTTCTATCGGGTCCACCAGACGATCCTGTCTCCATCCATAGATCTTGTATCTCTCCCTCAATTGACTATTATATGTCTCCTGAAAATAAAAAAAGAAATAATCAAATTCAATTGAAGAAAATAATAACCTACAAAAGAAAATTATTGAACGATCATACCACGAAGTGTTGAGCGCAGTTGTCAACGAACTGTTACACCCCCTTTTACAGGTCTTCACTGTGCATGTGCATCTCGACAAAAAGCTCCATTGGGCTCGACTTTCGTCCAAGAGATGTAACCTGTAAGAAAAACAAATGTTGCAAGTTCAATATATTTTATAAATAACAACAAATTAATTAATTCTAGATGTCATTAAAATTAATCTTACCATCCGCTTCCATGTGAAACGAATGGAACAGAGTCACCGATGTGCGTGGTAACCAAACTGTGAATTTGCCAGTTCTGGTTCTCGACATCGGACTTTGAGCGACATGTGAACCACTCAGACGTCATGTGATGGATATATTATGCCCATATATCCTCTAGGATGTAAGGCAGCCTGGAATCCCTCCAAACCGCCATGTCATTACAACCTGGTAGAGCATTATCTTTGGAATTTTTTTTGTTTTATTCTGTGCTTCATACCAAAATTGACGCAACTTACATCCATGAAGGAATTTTATATGAGTTAATAACAAATTAGATTTAAAAAAAATATCATATTGTTTTCGATGTTACCTAGTTGCTGCGTGATTCTTCCACGCCCTCCTCATAACATTGTCATTCGTGCTATCCCACTCAAATTTGTTTTGTATATAAATAATTTATGAAAAATAAATCAATAATTACAATATAGCATAAAAATAGTTAAAATTTATTACAAACACTAACCTCAAATCTTGTAAACCATGAATCGATATAAGGTTTCAAATCAGGATGTTTCGAAACCTGACCCCATTAAAACAATAGAATCTTCATCAATGATTTAAACGCTGATGTTATTACTTAAGTGGCCTCAATGTTGGTGAAACTGAAAATTAATAAAATTAATGAAATATTAATTAGTTGTTCACAAATTACGTTAAAAGAAGAAAAAAACTGAAATCAAACAAACTTGCATTGAAATGTCATCCTTTTAATGTGCCTCGTACTTGCAGGAGAATTGACCCCGTTGTGAAGGGACACCGCCTCTACATTGTGGAACCGCGCTGGAAGAGGCAGTGTTGTGAATCATCGCAGGTGCCTCTTCTTGGTCGGCACCTAATGACAGGTCATCATTGCGACCATGTGATCACCTAATGATTAGGTGCCGACCAAGAAGCTAGAAGAACTAACTGCGACCATGTGCTCACGGTGTATAGTTGATTTTGTTCTACGCATCTACACAATTTTGATGAATAATTACATAATCAAATTTAAAAAAAAAAATCAGCAACACCTCCCCTATACTAGAAATTACATAAATTGTTCAAACCTGCAAATATTGACAAGATATATGCCATAAACTAGTTGATGTTATTTTTTTTCTACAAAAAATTTTGGATTATTCAATTTCATCTCATTTTCAACATGATAATATAATATTTCTAATCATAAAATAAAGAAAAAAAATCCTACATATAAGCTAACATATATACAAATTTAACAGTAAAATATAGAAAAAAAAAATTATTTCTATATATTCAACTAACATTTATACAAGTCGAACAATAACAATTAAAATTAAAAAAAAAAAAAACAATCAAACACTCTATTAATACAATAAAATTGAGATAAAAAATAAATTTAATCATATATATTTAATTAATATTTATATAGAAAATTTAACAATAACAATTAAAATTCAATAAAACAATCAATCATTATTGCAATTAAAACAATAAAATAAGCAACAATTTTTTAAAAAAATATAGACTTTAGGAATGAAAAATGCTTACATTAATAATGTGTTTATTTTTAGACTTTATCAACGTACAATACAATATATATATATATTGCTAATAAAACGAAGAAAAAGACAATATAGAAAATCATTAAGTAAATTGAATCATAATACATACCTTTTAAACTTTAAAGATGAAGATAGAACTCGAGATAGAGATTGAGAGGAAAAAAAACATAGGGATTTGGGATTGAAAAAACGTTGAAGATGATGGAGAGAAAAAAATGAACTTAAGGGGCTCTCGCTAGGATTTATATTGCGGACTCATGGACGCAATATTAAATAATATTATTTTTAATTAATTCGTCGGTGATTTTCTCAGTAAATTCACACAAAATTTTTAATTTAACTCTAAAAATTTCAAAAATCCTCCAAAATTTTCACAATTCGTCGTTAATTCTCTCACTAATGTAAAATAGTACACATGATTAAAGATGCATTAATTACACATGCTTTGAAATTTGTAATCCATCGGTAATTCCATCGGTAAAATGCAACTGATTCCAAGAACTTTAATTGACATCACCGACATGGGAGGTGAACAGTTGTCATTAACTCTGGTAAACATTGATGGACCAAAAACCATCGATGTTTCCATCGGTAATGTGTGAACAGTTCCCATCGCCTCTGGAAAACACCAATGGACCAAAATATATATATAATTCAATGTGATGTAGTGTTTTTTTATTATTATTATTTTGGTCCTCACTGATTGCTTATATATATATATATATATATATATATATATATATATAAAAGATAAATCATAACAATAAGAATCAAACTAAAATCATAAGAATAAGAATTTCTCAACGTGTTTTTTTACATTAAAAAAATCCTAAATGTAAATTGAAAAACTTATGCACGCATCGAATTAAACAAAGCATGAACCATTGTGTAAGTAAATGAAAAAAACAAAGTCATTACTAATAATTAAAAATGCAAGTGGAAATTGAGAGACAAATATAAATCAAGATATTTAATATTGCAACATGGTTCATTTACCTTGCTATATTTAGTGAATTTCTTTACTAAAATCAATCTATAATAGAAATCAATAAACACATAAAATTTATTGAATAACATAAAAGGAAAAAAAATATACTATAAGGCTACACATATTCAAATATTATGAAAAAATAAATACTTAATTTATTTGAAATATAGTTCACCATATGTGAGCTGGTCATATGGTATGGTTTTTGTTGTAAAGGTATCTTTGATTTTGTTTATAACCTTTTCTCCTAAGAGAATAGGTAGTCCTGCAAGAAATTTTTCTTTCCAAAAGGGTTGGTTTGAATCCTCCTTAAGCATGACTCGGGTAAGGAAGGTATTTTTGTACCATTGAAAGTCACTTAGCTTCTTACATCTAAGGTTGGAAAGGAGTTCAACATTTTTATCTTTCAAATGGGAAGGGTCTCCAACAAAATGTAAGGAAATTGTAAGAATAAGGGTTGACACAGCGTCTTGGATAGTGTTTCCGGATGGGTCAAGGATGGGTGTTTGGTCTTCATATGTTTGGAAGGAGTATAGGATATATAGGTGATTGATTTCAGTGAGATAGTAATCCCACCATCCTTTTAACTAGCCAGAGAAACCAGCAATAAAGAGCTCAACAATAGCTTTATCTGGGGTGTCTGTTTGGGTTTTGTAGGCATTGGCTGCCATAGTCATTTGTTGGAGGGTGTTAAGGATATTATATTCGGACATTTCATTTATATCCCATTCATAGAGGGAAGAGGCATTATATTTGTGTTGAGTAAGGATAGTTGGTTCAGTAGTTATGGAAATGTCTGGGGCAATGGTTGTTTTGGGAGTTTGCCAGGTAAGTCTGTTTAGGGTAAGAGGTTGGTTTGGAGAAGTATCTTCATCAGAAGATTCCCCGGGGCCATTTTGTAAAGTGTTGACTTGATTTGTGAAGGTAGAAGGGTTGGTTATTGTCTGGGACAATTAAAGATGAACTATCAAGGTGTTGTAGATGTGTTTTAATAGCTCTAAGAAAATCTGTTTGGTTTTCTTGAATTTGTGTTTGGCTAGTTTTTGTAATTTGGTAAGGTTTGAAGACTGAGTTTTTTAGTTTTAAGTCAGTTGAGTTTTTAATGCCATCTGAACTGGTAGTAGTTCTTTGTATTTGTTTCTCTAGTCTTGTAAGCTGCTTTCCCAATGTATTAAGGTTGGTGTTTGTAAAGTTGTTTTGGTTAATGATGTGTTTTGTATTGAAAAGGGTGTCATCAGTGGATAATTTGTAAGGAGCTGCCTCGACAGCCTGGTTATTGTGGGTTATCTGGATATTTCTCAAAGGTGGATGTTCAGATTCAACTGTAGGTCCACTAGTGAGGTTCCATACAGGGGTTTTTGACCTTGATGTGACCGGGCATGCATGTTTAATGGATGCAAAAGGATATGGAATGTGATGTTCAAATGCATAATATAATTCAAACCAATCAAAAAATAGAATCTGTATTTTGTGTAACTCAATGAAATTATAAAATTGTTTTTGTATTTCACTTCTGTGTTCGAGAAAGTTTTGAAAAAACCAAATTCGTTTTGCAGAGTTATAGGTCGAATAAAAATCCTTTTTGAAGAGAGTTTTGTCATGAACAAAATGGTGCTCTAAAGTCAAAACATTCAGCTCGTTTTGGATATTTTCAGTAATAGCTGAAAAGGTTGGTAAAGTTGGAGGAGATGGTTGCTCAAGGTTTGTATAGACAGGCTTTGGTATATTGGTAGTATAGTCTGCATTTTGGAAACTGGGAGAAGGGATATCGGATGTAGATTTTCTTGGAAGGTTTTCGTGATAAGGGATATTGATAACAGAAGGGATTTTAAAAATTCTTCCCAGATCTATTGTACTGGAAGAGGAAGAGGCTTATGAGAATCTGGAACTTTATATATATATATAAAGTTAATATATATATATATATATATATATATATATATATATATATATATATTACAGATGAATCATACTAACCTCTTAAGAAACTAAACACACCCAATAGAATTAAAAATAATTGAAGAAAGGCTAAATAAGGCAAAAAAAAAAACAAATCATAGAAAAATGGGTATTAATGAAAACATCATTTTTAAAATTATTTTCAAATATACATATAAAAAAAAGTGTTATTAATAATAAAAAAAAATAAATGAGGTCAGATGTTGCTAGGCTTGTAGAGCCAGGCCTAGTGCTTGGCCCACCCATCAAAGGCTCGTTCGCGGACCTGCAAGGTCAGGCCATGCGCACAAACCTTTAATTTTTTTTGTTAAGTTAATGGGGTGGACGACACGTGTTTTCCCTCAATGCTTGAAAAAAAAATTGATATGTGTCTGTCTCTATAGACAACGCATCATCTATAGATACCTAGATCTCGGCCACTAATGTGACTAGAAAAATGAAGCTTGACTTTTTAACCAAAAAATTGTTTTCAACCTATTTGTTTGATCCAAAATACCTATAAAACACCCTAAAAACATTATTAAACCAATACATGGCCTCTAGAAACATAAAAAACCACCCCAAAACCAAAAATCAACCTGAAAACAAAAAATTCTCCAGAGTTCAGATCTTTTTTAGGTGTTTTGAAAGTAAAAAAAAACATAATCTTAATTCCTCTCATTATATTGAATTAGTTCATGCAAAAATCAACAATTTTGGTAGCCAAAATCTTTTTTAATAACAACTTTCTCTCTTTAAAATAAAATCTGGCAACCCTTCTCTCTTCTCCACCCAAAAAGAACTTAAAAAATAAAAAAAAAATGAAGTTTGGTACCCAAATGCATTGTTGGAAAATTATAGGGACTGGTTACTTAATAGCTTAAAAAGAATGTGTTAATGGTTGTTTTTTAAAATATTTTTTTTGTTCAAAAATATATCAAAATAATTTAAAAATAAAATAATTTAAAAAATATAATTTTTTTTCAAAAATACTAAAAAAAAAAGAGCAAAAACAAACGCTCTATTTCACTTCATATTCGCTGCAGTGATTTCAAGTCCTCCACCCCTGCCTTATTTGCGAGAGCATAAAGAAATTTTTTTAAAAAAAAAAAAATCAAACAAGCATGGCCTGCAATCCCATAGAGCAATTTTAAGGGTATGTTTGTTTTTTGAAAAATAGTTTTTAGAAAACTACTTGTTAAACTTTGTTGTGTTTGTTTGCCATTAGAAAAGTTGGTCAACGAAAAACACTTTCTAGTTAAAGAAAAATTTGGCTGGGTTTCCAGGAAAGTGTTTTCTTGAAAAATTTGGGAGGAAAACACTTTTTGGAAGTTGTGAAAAAATTCAAAATGTTATATTATTTGTTATTTATATCAAATTTGGTCCTCAAACTTTTAATTGCTATGTATATTTTGTTTTGAATATTTATATTTCAATTTCATCTCTTAAAATTTAACTTTTATATTAACTTTGGTCCTCATTTTTATAATTGTTATTTGCTTTTTCTTTATCATTTTTTTATTGAAATTTTTTATCTATTAAATTTGACCCTCATTCTTTTGATTGTTACTTATTTTATTTGAAATAATTTATGAAATGTTAATTATTATTATTTTAATTTCTTCATCTTTTATTTTTTTATTTTCTAGATTTGATCTCTATTATTTTGATTATTATTTATTTTATTTAGATAATTTATGAAATTTTATTTTTTTCAATTTTATTCTCATTCAACTTTTTAATTTGTAAGATTTGTTTTTTATTATTTTAATAAACTTGAGAAAAATAAAATATTAATAAGTTATTTTCCAGCTCATTTTCCATGACATAACTAAATACTGAAAAATATTTTCTAACTTATTTTTTCATTACACTACCAAATATCAGAAAATAATTTATTTTTTAAAAAACATTATTTTCCGAAATTAAAAATATAATAATATATATAATCAGAGTACGTTTTAGAAGACGAACAGAGAACGGCATTAATGAATTGAAAAGGACTATTTGGTCTGACATTCCTTCCCTGGAGTAGGTAAGGGGTAGCTTCGTTTGTGTCACTTGGCACTTGGCATACTGTCACTTTCCCAACCTGTTACTGCCATGTTCATTGGTACTTTTACCGTTTGGCACTCGGCACTTGCCATGTAATACTCTCTTCTTTCTACAACGCTGGCCCTTACGTGACCTTACTTTCTTCCTTCTTTGTCCCTTTCCTTTCTGTCTCCTTCTTTTCTCTCCTCACTTAGTTTTTATTGCTTGAGTTTGATCCTTTGTTGTGTTTGTTCCAGTAATTCTACTTCTTTGTAAGTCTTTCCCCTTGAGTTATAATTTTGAACAACTAAATAAATTGATTTTATTTAAATTATATAAAAAAATAAAGCTTGATTTTTTATTTAAAAACTTGCTTTAAATCTTCTTTTTTTTATCTAAAATATTTATAAAACACTCTATAAACCTTATTAAACCATTACAGTTAAGAAAACAAAGAGTCTCTCTCCCTGTTTTTGTCCTATATTTATGTGTACAACTACTCTACTATCCTCTTTATTCATACTAATTTTCAAATTAGTTTTTTAAAAAATTAATTTAAAATAAAAATAAAATTTAATTTAATTTTTTTTATAAATATTTTAGAATAAACAAGAGCAAACACGTTATTTCTC
>Ga0325400_1004598_pt1 | contig 12803 bp, 7 predicted proteins | sample PopdelMetagenome_2_FD_205662 | JGI IMG/M metagenome (GOLD analysis project Ga0325400, IMG submission 205662) | Populus deltoides microbial communities from Bellville, Georgia, United States - Xylem-PdKOR-R1 | ecosystem: Host-associated > Plants > Phyllosphere > Stem > Wood/Secondary xylem...
TTTTTTTTAGAATTATGAAAGATCTCAAATAATTAAATATTAACTTATAAAACGACGTCAACATGAGCCTTTAGAAAATAATAAATACAGGGTAAAGGTGCTCAGCTTCTAAAATTCAGGATTTAATAATGAGATTCTTATATATGTTAACTGGATTTATTATTATAATGTTTTAATTGAAAAACAGATCAGTTGGTCTCAAAATATTTTCTTCTTGTATGTACACTAGTATTAATTTGAATGGTGATTTCACAAAGCGTGTGGATAAATTCATCAATATCCAAATTCCACAAAATAGATTTAATATGCGAAACTATTATTGCTAAAATGATAATAAATATATAAAGATGGTAATTGTGCCCTTTTCCATGAAAATCTGCTTCCATTTATTTGAATGGAGGTGGGTGTGGAGGGACTCTTATCTTCATGGATTCGGAGTTGCTAGTCGGCAAACAATTACTTGATTTATTTGGGCATGGAGATTTGTAGACTATCCTTGAATATTTAATGAATTTATAGGTTGTCCTCAAAGCATTTACAATCCCAAAATATAGCATCAGCTAGGATCCTTTTCTAGGTTTTATACCCAATAATTGGCACAGAAAACTTACGCAAGTGGTGATGATTTCAAATGACGATTTGCATGGATAAATAGATTACGATTGTCAAATGCGTGTTTGGTAATGACAGGGGCAAATATGTAGTATATATAGGTTTCTTGTGGGCAAATCTCTTCACTATCTCTATATATCCCCTACCTAAAGGTTTCATTTAGATTATAGGATCAGCTAGGATCCTATTCTAGAAGAAACTACTCAAGTAAAACAGCAATAAACAATTTTAACAATTGAAACTGATCAGATTACTATGCAAGGAAATGGTATATGCTCTAAAAGGAAAGTTCATTGATAATTTTTTTTTAAAAATAGATTAAAAGCCTTAAAAATCGATGAAAGTTTTTAGCTGAGAAGCTTTAAGAATATGAATGTAGAATTGATACAAATTATCCTGAAGTGGTTTTTAATCTTAGCATTGTTCATCAACTAAGGTCTTCCCTTTTAGCATGTTCCACAAATTTACAAGATTAAATGATAATAAAGAAGAAAGAAATTTAGCAACCTCCTTTTGGAAAAATCTCTCCTGTTAACTGAGTGTTCAGGAGAATACAGGTTATGAACTCTATGAAACTTCAGGTCATGAACCAAAGGCTTTGCACTGAAACAGAGACACAGGCACAGAAAATATACAAGCAGCAGGCAATAATCATTTAAAAAGTTCTCCCCGGCCCTCTGTTGCTTGTGGGTTCGACCCCATGTTAGGCATGTAATTTGGAAATATCCTGACAATTTAACGATTTGGAAATAATTTAATTTAATTTTATATTGTCAGGTTTTGTGTTTAAATTAAAATAGGGTCAAATTACAATTATTATTATTGAATTATTATTATTATTATTATTATTATTATTATTATTATTATTATTATGTTTTAATTGAAAAACAGATTAATTGGTCTCAAAATATTTTCTTGTATATACACTAGTATTAATTTGAATGGTGATTTCACAAAGCATGTGGATAAATTTAATATCCAAATTCCACAAAATATAATTTAATATGCAAAATACTATTGTATATATTTTCTGATTGGTGCATGATCCCACTCATGGTGCACATCATTTCATCATCTTGTTTTTCTTCTTTTTGACTTTTAGCCAGGCTGCGATGAAGGGAACGCTCTGTCTGCACAGTAGATCACAAAACAAGTGATTGAACCTACGAATTCTTGTACATGAAATTACACTCTGGAATTCTTGCACATGCTTTCTTTTTTATTCAAGTACTTACCATCCATGTCTTCTAAAAGCTTTTGAACCTATTAGCAGCATATATTCACCTTCCATCTATAGATTATTGTACAATTATTAGCATATATATTTTGGCTTGATCTTTGGAATCATTAGCAGATATTCAGCAATTGTTAGCTGAGATATAGGATCGTGTTTTCCTTCCTCATGTAATATATACTATTGTAACTACAGAATGATAACACACAGAGCAGAACAATTCTCTTCTTCTTACATGGTATCAGAGCAGGTTCTCTGCATATTTCTATAAGCATATTTCTTCAACATTTTTTTTCTGCAGCCGTGTCAAATACCACAACCTAGGCAGCCTCCTCTTTCACATCACCATCCATTCAAGACATATCCTCACCATATTTCCTTCATTCCGCTGATCATCCTGGTGCCATTCTGGTCTCCACTCTTCATAATGGTGACAATTATCCTACCTGGAAGAGGGCAATGAAAATGGCTTTGAATGCCAAAAACAAATTGGTTTTTGTTAATGGTACTCTCTCCAAGCCAACATCTTCTGTCGCAGAAACTCAACTGTGGGAACGTTGCAGTGACATGGTCTTATCATGGATTCTCAATTCCATTGATAAATCCATTGTTAGCAGTTTAATCTATCATGCTTGCCCCCGTGATGTCTGGATCGATCTTGAGGATCGGTTTTCTCAAAGCAACAATCCAAGGATCTTCAAACTGAAACGCAACATTGCTACTCTCACTCAAGGCTCTATGACAATCTCTACCTACTTTACAACACTTAAAAGTCATTGGGATGAGCTAGCCATGCTCACTCCCACACCACAATGCACTTGTGGCATCTTAACATAATTGAATCACATGCAAGATACTGAACGTGTTTTTCAGTTTTTAATGGGGTTACATGACTCATATGCTTTGATTCGTAGCCAAGTTTTGGCTATGGATTCATTACCTCCTGTTAACTAGGTATATTCAACCTTGCATCAAGAAGAGAAACAACGCCTTCTTCATATTCCCAGTTTTCCAACTGAGTCTGCTGCTATGATGGCTCCTCGTCATCTTTCTCATCGTTTTGACAGTAAAGGGTGAGGGCGTGGTCGTCCAAAATGTGACTATTGTGACCATGATGGTCAATGGAGAACACACTGTTATAAGCTCAATGGATATCCCAGCAACAGACCTCAACCTCGTGGAACACTTGACAGAATATCTGGTTCGTCAAAGGCAGCAAATAATGTCATTGGTTCTTCCACTCCAGCTAGTTCCTCAAAAACTGAAAATATTGTTACTGGTTCTTCAACCTCTACTGAGATAGCTATCCCTGGCCTCACAAGTGATCAATACAATCGGCTCTTGGAATTTTTATCACCCGTGAACACCACCTCTGCCAACTTTGCTGGTAACCCTGTCTCCTGTCATTCTGTTTCTTTTTCTAACCGAGAATGGATTATTGATTCAGGAGCCTCAGATCATATGACTTCCAGTTTTTCATCTCTTGATAACACTCAACTTCTTAATCAACCATTTCCTATTTCACTTCCAAATGGTGACATCGTCTCTATCACTCATACTGACACATTGCGTATTTCTCCAGCAATTTCTCTTCCTAATGTTTTATATGTACCATCATTTAAATTCAATCTATTGTCCATCAGCAAACTCACCAGTATTCTCAACTGTGTTGCTATTTTTTTTCTAACTTTTGTGTTTTTCAGGACCTATCAATGAGGAAGCTGATTGGAACGGGTGAAGTACGAGATGGACTTTACCACTACAAACCTTTCTCTGCCTCTGTTTTTCATTCTCAACGCATTTCTGACTCTACTCTTTGGCATCAACGACTCGGTCACCCTTCTACTTTAAGTATTCCAACAACTTTAAATTTTCCAAAATTACATTTGCCTTGTGATGTTTGTGCTAGAGCAAAACACACTCATTTACCTTTTCTTTTGAATACAAATAAGAGCACTTTTTATTTTAATCGGATTTATTGTGATATATGGGGTGGTTATCCTACAGCTTCATATTCAGGTGCCCACTATTTTTAAACCATTGTGGATGATTACTCACATACTACATGGGTTTATATCATGCATATGAAATCAGAAACTTTTACTTGCCTTACCAATTTTTATGCAATGGTTAAAAATCAATTTAATTGTACCATTAAGCATGTGCGCACCGATAATGGACAAGAGTTTTTATCTAATAACATCCAAATTTTTTTCACGACCATGGCATTCTTCATGAGCGCACATGTGTGGATACGCCTCAACAAAATGGCGTTGCTGAACGTAAACATCGCCACCTTCTTAATGTGGCCCGGTGTTTACGTTTTCAAGCCAATCTTCCCATTTCCTTTTGGGGTGAATGCATTCTCACAGCCACTTATTTAATTAACCGCACTCCTTCACCCCGCCTTAATCATAAGTCACCCTATGAACTCCTTTTTCAAAAACAACCATCATATTCCCATTTACAAGTATTTGGGTGTTTATGCTATGCTCAAACCACTTGCAAAAATTGCGATAAATTTTCTTCTTGTGCTCTACGATGTGTTTTCTTAGGCTACCCTATCCATCATAAGGCTTATCGTGTCTACGATCTTGAACATAAAATAATTTTCATTTCTCGTGATGTTACATTTGAAGAAAATATTTTCCCTTATCATCTCATGACCCCAGATCCCACACCTTCCCCGGTTCTTCCCCTTCCTATTCCTGAAATTCCATCTAACACTGTTTCTACACAACCTACTACCTCCCCTCCCCTTCCCCCCTCAGATGAACCATCCTCCACATTGTCCACTCCACCCCTTCCCACACGACCAAAACGAGTTGTCACCCGTCCCACTTACTTAGCTGACTATATTTGCCCTTCTTTACCAAGGTCCTCCACTGCTTCACAGGTTTCACGCTCTTCCTCAAGTATGGTTCACTGTCTCTCTTCTTTTTTGTCTTATAAACGTTTCACTCCTAAACATCTTACTTTTCTTTCTGCACTCTCCCATCTCCCTGATCCCACCTTTTATTCTGAAGCTGCCCGTCACCCTCACTAGCGTGATGCCATGGCAGCTGAAATACAAGCCTTAGAAGCAAATCATACTTGGACCCTTCAACTCCTTCCATCTAGCAAAACCCCAATTGGCTGTAAGTGGGTATTTAAAACAAAATTTCGGGCCGATGGTTCTATAGAGAGACACAAAGCTCGCTTAGTGGCCAAGGGATATGCTCAGGTAGAAGGTTTGGATTATCATGACACTTTTGCTCCCGTTGCTAAACTCGTTACTGTTAGATGTGTTCTTGCAGTGGCTGCAGCTCGTCATTGGCATCTTTTTCAGTTGGACGTCCACAATGCATTCCTCCATGGCGACCTTGATGAAGATGTTTTTATGACTCCTCCATCAGGCTATTCCAAACAGACGGACGCCCATGTTTGTCATCTTCAAAAATCACTCTATGGCCTCAAGCAAGCCTCTCGCAATTGGTTCTCTAAATTATCATCTGTTTTACTTACTGCAGGTTTCGCCTAGTCACAAACGGATCACTCTCTCTTCACTCGCCATCAGGGACAGTCCTTCACTCTCATCCTTATTTATGTTGATGACATTCTCTTGGCAGGAAATGATCTCTCTGACATCAATAACTTTAAAGCCATGCTTGCTCATCGCTTTAAGCTTAAGGACCTCGGCCAACTCAAATATTTTCTTGGTCTTGAAATTGCTCGCTCTCCCACTGGCATCTTCCTCACTCAACGTAAATATGCTCTTGACATACTTGCTGATAGCGGTCACCTTGGTGCACGTCCCTCTTCTTTTCCAATGGAACAACATATCAAGCTCAATAATACTGATGGTGATCTGCTCCATGATCCCAGTTTTTTCCGTGGCCTTGTTGGTCGTTTGATATACCTCACAATCTCTCGTCCTGACATTGTGTTCCCTGTCAACCTTTTAAGTCAGTTCATACACCAACCCCGACAATCACACTATAATGTTGTTGTCCGTGTTCTCCGTTATCTCAAAGCTTCTCCAGGCCAAGGCTTATATTTTCCTTCTATTAACACTCTTCAAGTGTCAGCTTATTTAGATTCGAACTGGGCTAGTTGCCCGCTCACTCGTCGTTCCACCACCAGTTTTTTTATTCAGCTTGGCACTAGTCCTATTTCCTGGCGCACTAAGAAGCAACATACGGTCTCTCGTTCATCTGCTGAAGCCAAATACCACACTCTTGCTTCCACCACTTGTGAGCTTACATGGCTCAAAACACTTTTACATGATCTTGGTGTCCATCACTCCCAGCTTATGTTTTTACATTGTGACAACCAAGCAGCTCTTCACATTGCTCAGAATCCTATCTTTCACGAACGTACCAAACACATAGAAATTGATTGTCATGTTGTTCGTGAAAAGCTCAAAGTCGGCCTTATCTCCACCCAACACGTTCCTAGTCATAGTCAGCTGGCCGATATCTTCACCAAAGCTTTAGGTCATGAAGCTTTCCAGGCATTATCATGCAAGTTGGGCATTACGGATCTCCATGCTCCAACTTGATGGGGCATATTAGCAGCATATATTCACCTTCCATCTATAGATTATTGTACAGTTATTAGCATATATATTTCGGCTTGATCTTTGGAATCATTAACAGATATTCAGCAATTGTTAGCTGAGATATAAGATCGTGTTTTCCTTCCTCATGTAATATATACTACTGTAACTGCAGAATGATAATGTACAGAGCAGAACAATTCTCTTCTTCTTACAAAACCACTACTCATTTAATTGTTTTGGCCAATTCAACGGCTGTAATGATAACTACAATTCTATGCAATTATCCTGAAGTGGTTTTTGATCTTAGCATTGTTCATCAACTAACGTCTTCCCTTTTAGCATGTTCCACAAATTTACAAGATTGAATGATAATAAAGAAGAAAGAAATTTAGCAACCTCCTTTTGGAAAAATCTCTCCTGTTAACTGAGTGTTCAGGAGAATACAGGTTATGAACTCTATGAAACTTCAGGTCATGAACCAAAGGCTTTGCACTGAAACAGAGACACAGGCACAGAAAATATACAAGCAGCAGGCAATAATCATTTAAAAAGTTCTCCCCGGCCCTCTGTTGCTTGTGGGTTCGACCCCATGTTAGGCATGTAATTTGGAAATATCCTGACAATTTAACGATTTGGAAATAATTTAATTTAATTTTATATTGTCAGGTTTTGTGTTTAAATTAAATTAGGGTCAAATTACAATTTTTGTATTTATGGTTCCTAAATTTTCATCTTTTTGTTTAACCTTTTAACCATAATAATCGCATACCATATGTTTAATATTAATGACTGAGATAAAAATAATAAAAATCCCAAATTTATTAGGAATAATTACACTCTAATGATTGGTTAAACTCTTTTTTTTTTCTTCTCAAATCCCATCTTCACCATCTCTATGTATCCCATCTTCACCATCTCTATGTATATCCCATCTTCAGTCTTCACCTATACTGTGATGGCGGGAAAAAACACCATCTACTAGAAAAATCCCATTTTTGTAGCTATGTTTCTAAATTTCTGGTTCCGCAACAGTAGTTGATTACCTTGGTGTGTGTGGGATAGAGACGTGGCTGATCGGCAAAATATACAATTTTTTCAAAGCAAAAACTACACCCATTGGCTCCAAAGAACCAAACAAAAAATAAAAAGAGAAAAGAGAATCAGAAAAAGTTCCATTGACAAGGGTCACAGTTAAGTGGCCATTCTCATGCTGGACAAACCATTCACGCAATCTTGAAAACAATAAATATATATATAGCTAATTTAACCATTCACGCCCACTTGTGTTTGTGTGCGAACCCATTCTTCATACATTGTCTTTCCAAGTTATAAGAATTAAGGTAATATAGCTAATCTCTGCTCCCACAACAGCTTTCTCTCTTCATATATAGAAGCTCTTTAACTCCTGAAAAGGAATGGAACCAGTACATCTCTTCACGAAGAAACTAAAACCAACCCACATAAGCCATGCTCTTTCATTTCCAACCCATGTCCTTGAGGCTTTTCCAATTCCTGAAGGAGCCCATATGACGAATTTTGAAGCAGTCGATGCTACTGATAATGCATGGAGGTTTTGTCTCTCAACCCGTATGACTGGAGCTTACCCAAAACCCGTTCTTCTACGCTCTTCTTGGCATCGTTTTGTAGAGCAGAAAGGCCTTACTCCCGAAGACAGGGTTGTCTTCTTCATTGAGAGAGATGAAGTTAATGACATGGTCAGGAGGTACACGGTTAGAGCTCAACGCAAAGTGATGACCTTGATGGGGCAAGATGTTTGGGTCGATGTCGAGGATCTTCCCTTATATGGTCTTTGAAGAGTTTGACATATAAGCTGTTGGTTTCCAAGTAATCAATATCATGCATATTATTGTGTACTTGGTATCTTGTTTGGTTTCCAAGTTTCTTTCCTTTTCTTCTTAATGTATGTGTGCCTCTCGTGCCCTATGAGCTCTGAATCGAAAGAATATAATATTGAAGCCAATAAAAATAACTAAAAGTCTTTTCCAACAAGCCATGCAAGGGAGCATCAATGGGGGAAACCAGGACCTGCTGGGATTGGTGGTGCGTTCATGTGTTGTTTCTCCTGCACTTCTGGCTTTATTGATTCGAGTGAGGCAGTGTTGCTGGAGATATACAAAGCCTAAGCTTAAGATCCTGGAAACCTGAGGCCTTTTATGAGCTTCACTATATTGTTAAGAAGACAGTTGAGGGAAACAATTCTTACACACTCACTCACACAGAGAGGCTAACCATGCAGTAGACCAACTAGCCAAAAATAGTGTTAATCTTACATTAGACTTCATTGCTTGGTTGTAATCCCTTTAATTTGTTGTTTCCTTGTTCGTTAACTCAAAAGAAAGTTATAGAAAATAGCCATCAAGTGAGTGGCTGAAACAGAGGAAAGAGATTAAGCAAAAAAACAGGACAGGTAATAGTCAAGCTAGCTATGAAATCAAGCTCTGCTTTGCTAATGACATGCCACAACTTCCCTCTCTCAAAACGTGAAGAAAGCCCACTGTTCTCAGAGTTGCCATTAATGGAAATAGAATTAAAGAGACGCAGCATCGTCCATGGCCTGGCTGCTAACCGAATCTGATTCCACAGCCCAATTAAGCTGGCTTCCCAACGATGAGGGAGCACTAATCTCTAATGCTTTCTTAATGGGGCAGACTTCAGTCTCATTCGAATCCATGTCCTCAATCATGCAAGAGAAAACGCACAAGAAACGACCCTATGGGTCTCTCAGAACGCTTCCTATTCCTGCACTTCCTGGTTTCCCTAAGAACCCTCAGCTTAGAAAAACAATAAACAAATAAAGAAAAATAACATGTTTTTTTTTTTTTAATGTACAAAATCTGTAGATGTAAACCTTAAAATATATACAAGAATAGACCAGAAAACCATGTCTCTACTAAGGAAACAAATCAAAATACAAAAGCATAAAATTTTTTAACATAAAATCCAAAATAAAACAATAAATAAAAATAATTTAGAAAAAATAACAAAATTGACTCAAACAATATATTATAGACCTAATATTTGGAGATCCAATAGTCTAATGAATGACAAAGTATCTTTCCATAGGAGGTCTAGCTGTAGAAATCACTTAGAAAAATTTAAACCTGATCAGATTTCATGTTATCGCTTTTTTAAGCCATTAACTTGGTTTGACATGACTAAATCAACTCTTCAAAATTATAATTGGGTCCCAGAATTTTATTTTTTCCAATAAAAACCTAAATTGACTTAAGAAATCAATTTTTTTACAATCAAACCCTCCATAAATTCAATTAAACCTTGAATAAAATTTAATTGAGTCCATAAACATCTAATTTTTTTACTTTTCTTTCTCAAATTGAATTTTCCTTATCAATAGGGCTCTCACTGTCAAATTTCAACCTTTTGTATTTTTGAATCTCCTCAATCAATTTTGGTATTTTTTCGGCATTGCAGCGTCCTTTTCTCACTCTTATTATTTTTTGGATTTCTTCTGAATAATTTTTTGATATTTTTTTGTATTTTCTAATTTTTTATGGGAATCCAAAAATAAATAACAACAAGTCTAATGAATGACAAAGTGGCTTTCCATAGGATACCTAGTTGTAGAAATCACTTAGAAAAATTTAAACCTGATCAGATTTCGTGTTATCGCTTTTTTAAGCTGTTAACTTGGTTTGACATGACCAGAATTTTTCTTAGACCTAGATCTGTTCTATTAATCTATGAAAACATTTATTAGGTCATCCATCTAGTTAGACAAATCCTTATCTAAATACGAACCTTCTATTTCTCAAACATGATATCTGTACCTCTAAGAGGATAATTGCATCAAAGCAACGAGTTTCTTTTATCAAGTTTGAAAGGTTGATGGTTGAGAGGATATAGGCACTACAAATTACAATAGTTTTTCTTTCAACATGAATCAAGTCTTTCCTTGGGGGAAGGCAAACATGTAGTCCATTGAGAAATATGACACTTTTTTTACATGTAGTTCTTTGAAACTCATTGATAATGGATTAATAATTTTACAGATAAAAAAATTCATATCACAATTTATTTTGTGTATTGTATATGAACTTGTGGTCAACTCTCGGTATTTTCAGTTGTGAAGAATTGTGTACTAGTCTTAAGTAGATTCAGATAAGATCCTTTTTTTTTTTCCTACACTCAACTTTTTAAAACTTTTTTTTCATCTTGTTGAGGAGGATGTGTTTCTTCATTCTACATTTTCTAATCGCCTTCCTTGGTAATCATATTTGTGGATGACAAATAGTTTTTTTTCCCTCATAATTAAGTATATTAATATGCTATGGCTTATGCTATTTTTAAATTTCTGATATGTTGATAACCAATTTCAAATTTGTTATGATGACTATGATGGTTAGACGAAGTTGTTGTTTGTGCCGATTTTGTTACTTTTCTTATGTTATTTTTGGATTATGTTTTTGTTTCTCTTATGCTTTTAGATATTTGGATGTTTTCTAGTAGAGGTAGGGTTCTTCCATTCTATTTATAGGTCTTGTAAACCTTAAAGGAATTTATTTTTAGAGAATAAAATTGTAAATTTAAAGTTTACTTTTATAACCTTTTTGCTCGTAAAATCTTTTATATATTTTTTATGTTGTTGTTGTTCTTATAACTTCCATAGGCATCATAATGGTTAGAAAATTCAGTCTAGGAGCAGCTTATCAAATATTGTCCTTTAATCTTTCTCACTTTCGGTTGTAGATTTTTTATGTAACTCAAGAGTTAAGAAGTAGTTCCCATTATGAGAAGCTGTTTGAAAACATTTAAGTTTTCTAGCCTATTTAGTTTTTCATAATGCTAGCATATATGCAAAGAGTCAACCATTGGTTCCCCTATTCCTCATCATTGAACTAACTAAAAAAGAGGGTAAGACTTGTCACTTAAGCACACAACCTTCTTGTTTCTTTGTGCCATTTGAATATAAAAGGATATTGAAGAAAGATTGAATGCTACCCAACTCTTGTGGGGGGACTTGTTTTATTGATATTGGATTAGCGTACTTTAAGACGTGAGCCTCTTGGAAGGTATGTTGTTGGGAAAGGAAAGAGTTTTGAATTTAATCATAAAATTATAATTAAGGTTTAGGAGTCACCATCTAATATTAATGTTATTAGAAAACCTATGGTATGTGAAAGTCTAAGTAAGGGACTAGTTGTATAAGGAGAAGACACATCACCACTAGTGCACTCTACCTAAAATAAGCTGCATGGACGTTTGATTGTTTTTCTATGTCAAGTTTCTATTTGTTGGTTTTCTTCTAAGGTCTAAAACAGATCTCTCTTCGTGATAGAGCCTTTACCTCATTGGGTTCAATTCTAACTGTTTTAAAATCTAAATTTTAGCATCGCATTTATTTTGCACATTGTATCTTTAATATACGAGGGTGTACTCTATTATGTAGTTTTACATCCCCAAATATTAAAGTTTACATCTAAACCCTAAAATAAAATGTACAAAATGATTGGTGAAGGGTTTTTGACATTTTAGCCAAATTCTAATGGGTAATTATTAACTGATTATGATATCTATTTTTTTTTTTGCTTTTTTAAAAAACATAAGAAAGATGCGATTTTTTTATGAAAATATGCTTGGAAAACTTTTTAGAATCTGGCCGTATGCATGAAAATAATTTTTTTTTTGGATAGGGGAAAGTAATTTAACAGTTTTGAGATTTTTTTTGAATTTTGAATTTCTTTTTAAGAAATGTTTTGGAGAAAATCGGATATTTTAATACCAGATCTGTATCTTATAATATAAAAATACAACTTAATATTATGCAAAACTGATAGGAAAACATGTGAGAAAATCACAATTTTTTTTAAAGGACTTCTGAAAATTTTTTGGTTTTTTTATAATAATATTATATTATTGTTATTAAATATATGGGTTTTTGACTAGGCCTAGTAAAGGAGATATCAGCGCAACAAATCTAGTTTTTTTTTATTAAGTGTGCGCCGACACGAGTCCAAACTTTCAATAATAATTCTCTTCCCCGAAAGCTCCTCTCCGGGAGAGGATAATTCCAAAGCTTTTTATCACAGCACTTTATTTGATTCTTTAGTCCCAACTGACAGAGAAAACATATATTGTAATAAGATCAGTCCATCAGCAGAAATAAGATACATAATTAGGGGACTCATCTTCTCATTCTTTCTCTGATTTCTTTAAACATGCCTTGTACTATAATTAGGGGACTCAACATTCAGGGATGAGTAATCATCAGACGAAGAGGGATTATTATATCTTCCCGCCAAGAATCAATAGCATTCTTTTTTTTCTACCCAGCAAGCATTAATCTCCGGACATGGTTCTTCAGTAACTTTAATACCACAAATTGATCCAGTTATATCCACCCTTACAGTTCTACCAATCTTGTACAAGTACTATAAT
>Ga0325400_1004599_pt1 | contig 12801 bp, 5 predicted proteins | sample PopdelMetagenome_2_FD_205662 | JGI IMG/M metagenome (GOLD analysis project Ga0325400, IMG submission 205662) | Populus deltoides microbial communities from Bellville, Georgia, United States - Xylem-PdKOR-R1 | ecosystem: Host-associated > Plants > Phyllosphere > Stem > Wood/Secondary xylem...
TTATATGGATTGTATAATTTTAAAAAATAAACTACAAGGATTAGTTATATAGATATCTTATTTGATGGTATGGATCTCCTAAACAAATGACCCACTGAAAACCAACTTGAACCAATTTGAACTGGTCAAAATTTCTTGAGTTGTTGTCCATGACTGGTTGAACTATAAAAATATTATTAACTATAAATTAAAAAAAAATAATGCTTTGCTTTGCTTTTTTTTCTTTTTTGATTTTTTTAAATCAATGGGTATTTTTTAATTTTATTTTTTAATATTGGATTTTTTTTATATTTAGTTAACATGCTCTAATGACATGAATCCAAGATTTGACGAGGTAATCTGATTTACTCAGATTTTTTTTTCTTAATTATTGTTTTTTCAATTTCATCATTTAATATTGATTTGATTGAAAATTAAATTTTATAAGTTGTTTTGTTTACTTTTCAAGGTTATTTTGGACTTATAACACGTGAAAAGTGCTTAACGGGTTAACCCGAGTTGACTCGGATTGTTTTTTTCTTTTATTTAATTTTATCTTTCACCATTGAGTCTGTTGAGAATTGAGCTTCATAATTTGTTTTGATTTACTTTTTATGAGAATCTTGGTTTCACAATCAAGGTCACAAGTTTTGGAATTTCAACCCCGGTTAAACTAAGTTATTTTTTTAAAAATTTTTTTCTAAGAGGTTATATTAGTCTCATGACCTAGATCATGGGTCCTTCAACAATGAACTTGCTTTTTATTGGGGTTTCCTCATCGTATGTTCCAGGTAGTGAGTTTGACGGGTTAACCCAATTGACTTATTTTTTCTCTTTTTTTTAGTTGAATTTTTTTTTTAATTTCATTAATTACTATTGTGTTTGATTGAAAACTAAGCTTCATGATTTTTTTTTTATTTTTTTCATTAGGTTATCCTAGTCTCATGACCCGGAAATGATGCTTAACGGTTAACTCGGGTAGACTTGGCTTATTTTTTATATTATTTTTTTAATTAAGAGTTTTACAAAATTCATCGTTCAACATTAGATCCAACATGAATGATTGAGAATCAAGTTTTATAATTTATTTTGAATTTTTTTTGTGAAATTATCTCAGTTTCAAGATCAAAGTCATGGATTTAAAGACATATGAGGAGGGTGCTCATTTTAGCTTCATATGACAATTTAAGATATTTTTGTTTGGCCTCATAGGATGACACCCTTTGATAGTGCCATTGATATCATTGAAACCTTTCATTTTTTCACCTCAGCTCTTTAGAAACATTTTCTTATGTGCAGATGATCAATTCTATTTTTTTTTAAAAAAAGCATTTTACAAATGGTTATGTTGACAAATTATCCACTTAATTATATGTTCTTTCTTGCTTTTTACAAAATTTAGCATATCCCTCCCTTTAATGCGATACAATGCTCTCTTACAATTCCCTGTTCATTACAAAAACACTAGCTATTGATCGTCTTCAAGTTCATCTTCCACTTCATCGATCAATATATTGTATTTCCAAGTCACCAGCCTCTGTCATCGATCAGTTCTTAAAAGTCCTAGACTTGATAGAACAATGCTCACTAGATATTGGTTCCAAATGAATATTGATGATCCATCTACACATGATCTTTATTATTCACAGTTTCCAGATAGATGCGTTTGGGATGTAAATAGAAAACCATGGTCAGGAAGGAAAAAAAGGCTTCAATTTCATCTTGCTGCCGGGCCGGGAGCTAGCTATATTTTCTTAGAATGCTTTTGAACCGTGTTAAAAGGGCAACAAGGTTTAAAGACCTTATATAGAAAAGTTTCAGGAATTGTCGACTATGCATCGTTTCAGCACACAATAATCAAGGCTATAGGATTAATGCTTTTGAATGGATTAATGCTTTTTATGAAGCCATTGCGACTGCTACAGTTATTTATGGCACACAATAATCAATCGAATAAAATCAGGTGAAATTCACTTATGACCAATTAATTATATGCTGTTTTATCTAAGAAAGGGCTCAAAATAGTTTCATATGATCATGATGAGAATCTTATTATTATATTTGCAAATAACATTGTTTACAAAGATGTTAATATTGATGTTGTCTTGGTTAAGAGTTTATTTTTTCACTAGTACGTTAGTTAATTTCACCAATTATAATTTCTTGGACACATCTTACTAACATCATAGTCCAACTTTATTTTTAAAACTAAAACTTTAATTGTTTTTTTTATTGTTATTAACGTGGATTTGAGTCAATTTGCATATATCTCGACTAATTTCACGAGTTCTAAAATTAATAATCATATAATTTTTTAATAATTATCATATTAACAACCATCATAACAATCACAAATCTCGAATTTAACTTGAAATTACATAAAGGAGAAACCCTTTTTAATTGGCACCTTTTTCCCCCCGGTTAACTTTCTAATAATTGTGTTTTTATGTTACTTTAGCAGATCTTACGGTGATCCGCATTCAAGACATTAAAAAATATATTTGTTATAAGCTCGAGGTTGTCGCATTTTGGTTGCATTAAAGGGCGGCAGGCCAAGCAGCTTTAATTGCCTATATATTTGCCGAATCTCGTATAAGCTTCTTTAATCATTCCTCTATTTTTTTTTTCCCCTTCCTTTAATTGACACATTGATCTTGCTTTAACATTGAATGTATCTCAAGCTCTTCTAATCTGATGCGAGTATCTCACAAAGTCATGGCTGCATGCATTTTCTCTGGTCAATGTGCCAATTGATGATCAAGCATCATTGAAAAACAATCAATTTGTATGTGGTATGCTACAATTATGGATTGTCTCCCTCTTTATCATTACGAAACAATTTTTAAATGTAATGGAACTAAGCTTTATATATATATATATAACTTCAATCTTGATTCTCCTTTCTACCCTTCTTTACAGCTCAGGCTTTCATTACTATTTGGTTATATCTACATGTGCGTTGCTACTACTTCTCATCACATTAATTCAGAGCTCATGTTCTTGCAAGTATCCTTTTATGTTGTTTAGTTTAATGATTAAAAAATAAGGTTATGGAAGAGGAAAAGGTGTGGTAGTGCAAGGATACATGACCATGTAACAATAATTTAGAGTTTCATTACTTTTTTTTCTCTCTCCATCAGTTGATACCGCCCATTACTATCATAAAAACTAGTGATTTTGATTTTAACGAGTTTCTTTTTATGCAAAGAGTTTATTTAAAGTTTTTTTTTTCTTTTTAAACTTGTCTAAGATAATAAACCTGAACTTGAAAAGTATTTTGGTTTCAGGTTAATTGCAGATTTTAAAGTTAATTTTTGGGTTGTTAAAAACCATGAATATATTTTACAAGGAGTTTAGGTGTTATTTTTTCGGGTCAAAATAAGATTGAAAATAGATTTTTCTTGGTTTGAAACAAACCTACTTAATTTTTCAGCAACCGGTTATCATTGAAATTTAGACAAGGTAGACGACACATAACCTATTGTTTTTTAAAAGAAAAAAGGAAATGATGACTTGTTGTCCTTTTATTAAGAGAATTTTAAAAAATAAAGCCCAAGCGCACGGGCTACTCCAAGCCCGCACACTTGGGCCTTTCTCTAGAGAACAAGGAGATCTGTGCCTTCCTAGCCTGAGATATTGTGCTTTTTTTTTTTATCATTTTGATTTATTATAATTTTTTTTTAAATTTTCTTACTTATCTTTTTTTTTTAATTTCATCACTTAATATTTGGTTGATTATTAATTGGACAACGTAATTTATTTTGGTTTGATTTTTTTTTCTATCACCTTGATATTTGGTTGGTTTATAGGTATCTATTTTAGATAAAAATTATATTTAAAAAAATCATTGAACTCAATTGAGTCCATGATCTAGATAATGAGTTCGGTTTGTTAACTTTAACTGGATTTGGATTGAGCTATATAATTTTTTTGTTGCATTGGATTTATTTAATTTGATGTATACATAAAGTTTTAACTTTCGCTTGAGATTTTTGTATGTATAAAAAAACATGTAAAAATCTGTACATACACCTTTTTTTTAAAATAACAATATAGAAATCTCTAGTAATTTGCTATTATAGCATGCTTATTACTTGTTATTCATGTCCAAAAGTTACTGGGTATTACGTTCCCACAACTTGTGTTGTTACTTTTCAAAGTGCTTTTTACTTGAAAATATATTAAAATAATATTGTTTTTTTATTTTTAAAAAATTATTTTTGATAGTAGCACACCAAAATAATATAAAACCACCAAAAAAATATTAATTGAAAATAAAAAAATTTAAATTTTTTAAAAACATTTTTAAAATGTAAAAATAAACTGGAAGAATTTAATGTGTGATGGACTGTTAAAGGGATTAACAGTGTAGTTTGTTTGTTTCTTTGTTACCTACTTACCCGTTCATTTTCTGGTAATTCTATTACCATATCCTATTATTACGGATGATAGTTATTATATTGCAATTCGGTTATTCCCTGGTTGTCAACATGCATAATGCATGCACAGCGTAAAGCTTCTATAAATGGTTATATAAGCCATACGTTGATAATAAATAAAGGTAGAGGAATACAAATCTTGATTCTCTTGATTCAAGAACTGTGAGTGCATTAACAATTGGTATCAGAGCCGCATCATAGGAGACCTGAGTGTGAGTGTGTGTGAGGAACAAAAGAAAAATTCAACTTCTTTTATTTCTCTTAAGAGAATCAACAGAATTATGGAAAGCAACAATAACAGTTTCGTGCAGGCGGCCATTCCTAAATTTGATGGACATTATGATAATTGGGCGATGTTGATGGAGAATTTTCTCCACTCCAAAGAATATTGGGATCTCATAGAGAACGGGATGTCAATGGAGGTGACATAGAGAATTGAGCAGGGATCCATTTCTATGGCAAGAGCAACAAAAGGACAACACAAACTGAGTGAGGACCAGATAGAAGCACAACGCAAACTGATTGAGGGGCAGAAACTGAAGGACCTGAAGGTGAAGAATTACATTTTTCAAGCCATAGATTGAAATGTCATGGAGACCATACTCAATAGAGATACTTTAAAAGGTATTTGAGACTCCATGAAACAGAAGTACCGAGGCTCTACTAAGGTGAAAAGGGCACAACTACAAGCACTTAGGAGGGATTTTGAGAGTATTTCAGGGTTTTTGGATGTTTAGCCCATGTACATGTACCAGACTAGAGAAGAATTAAGTTGGATGATAAAAGCATACAGTGTGTGTTGTTAGGAATGAGTGATGAATCAAAAGCTTACAGATTATTCGATCTAGTTTCTAAGAAAATAATTGTTATCAGGGATGTTGTTTTTGAAGAAAATAAAGGCTGGAATTAGAACATGAGCAGGGAAGAAATAACCTCGGATGTACTAAAATGGGGTGATCCTGAAGAAGAAACCGATGAAGCTCAGAATGCACAAAAGTTGGGAACAATGGATAATTAGAATGATGAAACTCAGAATGCATAAAAGCTGAGAACAGAGGATAATAAGAATGAAAAAGCAAGTTCAATTGGGGAACTTGGAACATATGCCAACGAGAATGAAGAGGCCAACTTCAAGGGCATGAATGAGGCAGATCCAAGTGGCACTTATGCACATTCTAGTGTGACACATGAAGTACATCCTTCAGTTTCAGAGAGGGTAAGATGAATTCCTCCCTGGATGCAAGATTATGAAACAGAGAGAATCTATCAAAAGAAGAGGACTTAAATGCCATGATTATTCTTACAGAAGATGATCCATCCACATTTGAAGAAACTGTGAAGAGCAATAAATGGAGAGATGCCATGAACAAAGAGATTGAGGCTATTGAAAGCAATAAAACATGGGTGCTGACTACCCTACCCGAAGGAGTAAAAAGCATTGGAGTTAAATGGATTTTTAAAACAAAACTCAATGAAAATGGTGAGATAGACAAATGCAAGGCTAGACTTGTGGAAAAGGGATATGCACAACAGTATGGGATTGACTACGCAGAGGTATATGCTCCAGTTGCAAGATTAGATACCATACGTTTGATAATTGCTCTAGCAGCTCAAGAAGGATGGAGTATCTTTCAACTGGATGTGAAAAGTGCATTTCTGCATGGTGAACTCACTGAGGAAGTCTTTGTCCAACATCCCCAAGGATATGAGAAAAAGGGTGAGGAACACAAGGTTTATAAACTAAACAAGGCATTGTATGGCCTCAAACAAGCTCCACGAGCTTGATATAGCAAAATTGAGGCTTACTTCGTTCACGAAAGCTTCGAAAAGTGTTACTGTGAGCACACCTTATTCACTAAACTAAAAGAGGGAGGAAAGTTGTTAACTGTCAATCTGTATATTGATGATTTGATCTTCATTGGGAATGACAGGAACATGTGTGAAGAGTTCAAGAAACTCATGATGCTGGAATTTGACATGTCAGACTCGGGAAAAATGAAGTACTTTTTGGGAATTGAAGTGCTAAAACATCCTGAAGGGATTTATATATGTCAAAGAAGGTATGCATAAGAAATCTTAAAAAGATTTGGCATGGATAGATGCAACTCAGTGAAGAATCCTATAGTTCCAGGCTGTAAACTGTTAAAGGATGAAGAGGGAACTAAGGTTGATGCAAGTATGTTCAAACAGGTGGTTGGCAGTCTCATGTACTTAACTGCAACCAGACCTGATTTAATGTATGGTGTGAGTCTTATTAGCAGGTTCATGTCATGCCCAACGGAGCAACACTGGTTAGCAGCAAAAAGGCTACTCAGATATCTGATGGGAACGATGAACCTAGGCATCTTCTACAAGAAAAGAGGTTGCAAGCAGCTCATAGCCTACTCAGATAGCGACTTTGCTGGAGATATAGATGATCGCAAAAGTACTACAGGATGTGTGTTTATAATCAGCTCTGGAGCAGTATCATGGTCTTCTAAGAAACAACCTGTTGTTAGTTTATCAACAACCGAAGCTGAGTACATCGCTACCGCCTCATGTACCTGTCAATGTGCTTGGCTAGGAAGAGTCTTGGAGCAGCTTGGTTATGAACAGAAGGAATGCACTACAATCTTGTGCGATAACAATTCCAGCACAAAACTTTCCAAGAATCCTGTTCTCCACGGTAGAAGCAAGCATATTGATATCAGGTTTCCTTTTCTTTCGTGAAATGGTGAAAGAGAATTTGGTTAACTTGAGTTACTGTAAAACTCAAGATCAGATAGCCGACATTATGACAAAACCTCTTTGGTTAGAGGTGTTCTTAAAGCTTCGAAGATTATTGGGATTGTATGAAATTCCAAACACAAACTAAATACAGTTTAAGGGAGGGAATGATGAACTATTAAAGGGATTAACAATGTAATTTGTTTGTTTCTTTATTACTTACTTTCCCGCTCATTTTTTGGTAATTCTGTTACTATATCCCATTATTACGGATGGTGGTTATTCTATTGCAATTTGGTTATTCCCTAGCTGTCAACATGCATAATGCATGCATAGCGTGAAGTTTCTGTAAATAGCTATATAAGCCATATGTTGATAATAAATAAAGGTAGAGGAATACAAATCTTGATTCTCTTGATTCAAGAACTGTGAGTGCATTAACAATGTGTTCACCAATATGACGCTCCCTCTATTGATAACGGGCTTCGAAGGCACACAGATGTTAACCATTTAACCCACCACCAATCATTATTAAAAGAAACTAAAATGGCTTATGCATTTATTATTGGAGACATAGATTCATTGTTATTGTGAATTAGAAATGATGATTTTTCACCTGTAAAGATAACATAATTGGCCTTGGGAGCTGCGGTGTAATGGTTTTTATTTATTTATTTGCACAATAAAATTATTGATATGATTTTGAAGGAAAAAAATAAAATACCGACGAGTAGAGGTACTTTGAATTTTTATTTTATTTTTAGTTAATCTTGAATTAAAATGGTATTTGCTTCAGGTAAAAGGGTGTTGTTATTTTTTCAATTTTTATTGTAACTATTAAACTATAACAAGGGTACTTTAGTATTTTTATATAATAAAATATTATTTCATCTGAAAAGAAAACTACGTGCGGGGATGACATGGACATGCGTGGGTTTTCTCGAGGTCTTCAAACAATGCGGACGACTTTGTTCAGCAACCAAAGTTTAACTTCCACGACGGTGCTTTAATTCTCATAATATCACCTCCATTCTTTCCTCTCTCATGGGTGGTGCATGTGGCAAAAATATGTTAGTTTTCGTATAAATGGCTGTTTTTTTTTATTCTTTCCTCTCTCCTACTCGATTTTAGAGTTAACCCCTATATATTTTCAAAGCAATCATTTAATTTATTTTTCTTCTTGATTTGGTTTATATTCTTTTTATTTATATTTTTTTATTTTAGTTTATCCATATAATTAAAATTTTCTTTCAATTTAATCATCCTTTGTGATTTTGATTTTTTTTAATTATTCTCTTAATTAAATTATCTTTTTAATTGCTTCTCTCAATATTTTATATCATTATTTTAATTGAATATTTTTTTCAATTGCATTCCTCAATATTTTAGTTCATTTTATTTTATATTATATTTGGTTTTTATTCTTTTGATTGCTATTTAAAAAAAAAAATATTGAAACTTTCTTTTTTATTTCACTCTTAAGCATTTTATTAATCAGGATTTTATTAACCTTTTGGATCACAGGTTTGAAAGATCGAACTAGGTTTCTTAGAAATGATTTTTTCTTGATATCATCCTTCTATAGGGTTATCACGATTTCATGTACCTCACCACGAGTTTTGCATGTTAACCTAACTTTGAATGGGACTATATTTAAAAAAAAACTATTTGTTATTGTTGTTTTATTTTTTATATTATTAAATTAATCAAGATTTAATTTGATTAGTAATTTTTTTTTAAAAAAAACATAACCATGTCCTAAATATATTTTTTCAGGTTGAAAATTTTTCGGTGTAGCACGCGGTATGGTATTGCATTGACCACCAATCTAGTGGCCTAGTAATTTTGAACAGAAAAAGCATTGGGCAAAAGTGCACAAATGACATAGCCATCAAAAAAGGAAAGGATGCCGCTGCTGTTTCGACTAGTGGAAGACACGAAGTCAAATAATTTACAATATGTGTTTTATTAGGTAGAATATTGTTTGAAAATTTACTATATATATAATTTTAAGTATCTGAAATTAAACAAACAAACATATATATATATATATATATATATTTGATTTTATTTAAAATATGTAATTAATTACAATCTTTATTTAAAATATTCTTACAAATGAAAAAACAATCCCCTAATTCTTTCCTTGAATTTAATCTATAGTAACTTGATTTATTTGTGAAATCTAACTAAGATTTATACTTTGATAGAATATGAACTTAGACGTGTGTATTACAGAACAAGAATCAACAATTTGATACTTTAAAGAATATCATTGATTTGTTTTTAAAATGTTATTCAAGAACTCTTATGGGATGTTTAGATTTGATTTAATAGAGTTTTGTTCCTTGTAAACTTCAAGTATAGATAAAGAAAGTTTGATAACTTTTGAGTGAGCTTCCATGCTTAAAGAGCTTGTCTTAAAAAAAATTATGCATCTCCAAGATTTTTTCTTAGGGTGAGGCTCTATATTTGTACAGATTTATAGGGACTCTTAAGTCATTTTCAAATCCCAGATAACATTATTTTATTGATGATTTTTATTTATAGGATCTTGTATTTATAACAAGATAGTTTAAATATCTTATCTCATATGTCAATTTTTCATTGACCAATAAATATATGAAGGCCCATTTATTTTCTATGTTATTTATTGAAATTTTTTTTTATCTTTTTATGTAAAAATAAAATAAAAATGATGCGTGAAAAATTATGATTGATAAAAAATTTGTGTTTATATAGATGCCCTATCGAGACAAGTTCACATAGACTTAAAAATAAGTGGGCATGTCTTGAAAATATAGTTGAGATGGTTTTATATCTTGAATATATTTTTGTAACTAAAATATGATTTGATTATATTATATTTTCACAATAATTCAATATACATATATTTTATTGTGAAAATAAAATATAATTATTAAAATTAGAAATTTAAAGATCAATTTTGATTCAAATCTATCACATCAAATGATAGACTAAAAGTTTGTTGTCCAATTAAAGCAATTGTATATTTTAGGTATCATATAAAATTTACACTTATGTGTCAGTAGTAACCAGCAACTTTGACAGGCACATGAGACGTTTTTTTTTTTTTCACTGGATGTGATTATTATGAGATCTTGTTTTGAGATCTCATCATCTTAAATCCAATAATATGATGCGTTCATAATTCCCACTAATGGTTGATGAGTTATATCAAGTAAAAAAATTTGATTCCCTTTTTCTCTCTTTCTTTGGCAATTGTGCTCATATTCTTTCTCTCTTTTTGTTGATAAAATATAATTATCAAAATTCCCACTAATAGTCACAATGATTTTTTTTAATTAGCATATAAAATTAAAAGTATAGGCAGAATAGGTGAAATAACATACATTCATTTCGTTACATTTTTGAAACGTGATATTTATTAAATATTATTATTTTAAGACAATAAAATAGTTGTCGCGCTTCATAATAACGATATATAATCATATCGCGCTTTTAAAACGTGACAACTACCATCTGATTGGCCAATTGGATACAATTATATAACCAATCGACTGTTTTACATAAAAATCATAATTTTTATGAATTTTTTCTTTCAAAATATTTTATGAGTAAAAATATATATTTTTGTTCAACTTATAAACTCAAAAACATACTCCAATTAAAATTTTAAAAAATTATTATTCACATAATAATTCTCACAATGTGGGTTTAACATAACTAGATGAGGATCTACCCCAGAAAGATTATGTGAATGACCTAAGAGATGTATTTATGGATTAATAGGATAGTTCTAGGCCCATGAGAAGATCCGGTTGTACCGGACCAAAATAATAGCTCAAAAAAACCATAACTTTTGATTTAACTATTAGATCGTGCTTAAATTTTTACAAGAGTTTTTACACCAGACCAGAATGATAGAATCACTGCTCCGGCTATCAAATATTTAGATTTTAAAAATCTTACCCTGAAACCCTGATTTTTGTAATTTTGAGATTTTCATTACGAATCAATAGTCTTGAATTAAAATAGATGTCATGATTGTCCATGAAAACTTTTTGCTTTGGTCTCCTTTCTCATTTTATTTGCATTTTACATGCTAATTTCACTACTGTAAAATTCCAGCACGGCCTTTTTTTCTCTTTCACTCTTTAATGCATTGTTGGTGACGTGATTTTCTTTAACTAAAAGAAGGCAAACAATTGTATACCGACTTTGATTAATAGAATAGGCAAATTGTTTTTCCTCTTTCAATCAGGCAAAATAGTCCCACTCACACAGATGGCCCTCCTCTCTTTTATTTCAAGCACCGGACATCTCCTCTTTCTTTTCTTTTCTTTTTTAATGATTTGTTTGTACATAGCAGTATTAATCAGAAATTATTTGACTTGATGCATGGCACAGTGTGAGATTGCCAAGAACTTCTTCACCAGCTTCTCGGCCTTTTCTTCTGTGAGGCCATCAACATCACTTGGCAGGTACAAGATTTCGCATTCAACCTGTGCATCCAATTTTTCTTTAATAATTTTTATTTCTTTTAATGAATGTTCTTTGCAGTTGCTGATGATAACCATTTCTCATCAGCAACTGCTTTTTCGTGGGATTTGGTGGGTGAACGGGTTTTTCAACGATTAAGGCTAGCTTTTGGCACCCTGTTGTTCAACAATTTTGTTGTTTGGTGAGCCCTTTTTCTACGGTTATAGAGCTTGATGTGCTGTTTTTCAATGGTGATGGAATTTGAATAACCGTTTCTCAACGGTTGTGGAATTTAATGAGCTGTTTATAAAGCCCCACGTAAATCTATAAGAATTTTAAAGTAAATATTACGATAAGCAAGTAAATTAAATATTTACACTAAAGAGATGATAATAGATTTTGAAAATTTAAAATAAAATGTTTATGTGATAATTATAAAAATAAAACCATGAAAAAAATAACTAAAAAAGAAACCGAAATTTAATGAATTTTAATATCGCTCAGGTTAAATTTAGTATAAACAAGCGTTGAACCAAGAAAATATATATGATGTAAGATAGAGGACATAATGGGAATTACCAAATTTTCTTCTTTTATATGTATGGTGGCCGGCAGCTTGTAGAAAAAGAGAGAGAGACAATGAAATATCTTCATTTCTTTTAGCTTGATTTTAGGAAAACTTGAGGCAAAACAAGAATTTGAGACAAAACTTGTGAGATTTTATGGGTTTAACACCTAAACACTTGACTCAAGAGAGGTTAGCTATGGAAAGTAAGATTTCTAGTGAGAGAAACAAGGAAAGTGAAGAAAGAAAACGAAAGCTTAAAGAATTTTCATTTGGTTAGTATCTGGAATTTGTATTATTATCCGGTACGGAGTTTTACACTTGATTTATCAAGTTTGATGGAAATTTAAATGAATTTTGATCAAACTTCTAAATTGGTGAATTGGGGTTCTTAATTCGGAAATTTGAGGTTATGTCAAAATTAGTTGTCATGAATGTTAATACATGTAAAAAAAGGTTAGAATGGATGTAAGAACTGATGTTATAAAGAAGAAAACATGGAGAAAAAGTGGGGAGAGTGGTCGATCAAGTGTAGTGGAAAAAAAAAATTATGATGTTGATGATATATATATGTGTGAAAATTGTATGAACTTAGTGTTATATTAGAGATTATTTGAAAGGAATTAGATTATGTTATCAAATTTGATT
>Ga0325400_1004603_pt1 | contig 12797 bp, 13 predicted proteins | sample PopdelMetagenome_2_FD_205662 | JGI IMG/M metagenome (GOLD analysis project Ga0325400, IMG submission 205662) | Populus deltoides microbial communities from Bellville, Georgia, United States - Xylem-PdKOR-R1 | ecosystem: Host-associated > Plants > Phyllosphere > Stem > Wood/Secondary xylem...
TGTCATTGGACTTAATTTTTATGCAAATTCGTCCAATAATAATTTAATTTGACCTTGAATTTGCATTTTTCTCCATTCTTGGGCATAATGGGGTACAATTAGGCCTTGAATTTCCTCCAAAAATTGCCGTTTTATTTTCGCCTATTTTTGCAGCCTTTCTTGGTCAGCTTTCTCCGCATTGCCAGCCTTTATTTTATTTTTTTGATTTTGGTTTTTTTTATTTTGGAAAAAAAAGTGAATTTTGAGGAATCACCCAAAATTGGGTGATGACAGTTGCCCCCCTCTTTACAATGCTTATGATAGAAAGTCTCGTAAGAGACTTTAGATAGTAAGCGTTGTAAAGAAGAAAAAAGGGATGAGATATGATTGACTCATCTTGTTGAGGAATGATGAATCTTCTTGAAGGCTAGAAAGCGCACTCAGAGTAAAAACTAGAAGATTTTTTTTTGAAAACTCAAAGATTTTGAAATAGTCGAATTGTCATGGGTGACCTACCCAGCGAAAAACGCAAAGATATTTAACAGAGATGAAAAATATGATGATTTTTCAAAGTGGTGGTCTCATTGTAATGGGTGACCTACCCAGGTGAAAAACACGAAGATTTTTGGTGAAAAATGCAGAGATTTTTCAAAGTGGTGAAAAATGTAAAGATTTTTCAAAGTGGTCTTGTTGTAATGGGCGACCTGCCCATGTGAAAATTTTATAGATTTTTCGAAGAGGTTAAAAACACGAAGACTTTCCAAGGGGTGAAAAATACAAGGATTTTTCAAAGTGGTGAGAAATGCGAAGATTTCTCAAAAATGGTGAAAAATGCAAAGATTTTTCAAAGTGGTCTTGTTGTAATGGGCGACCTGCCCAGATGGAAAATGCAAAGATTTATCAAAGTGGTGAAAAATATGAAGATTTTTCAAAGTGGTGAGAAATGCAAAGATTTCTTCAAAATGGTCTTGTTGTAATGGGCGACCTACCCAGAATGGAAAATGAAAAGAGTTTTCAAGGTGGTGAAAAATACGAAGATTTTTCTAAGTGGTGAAAAATACAAAGATTTTTCAAAGTGCTGAGAAATGCGAAGATTTCTCAAAACGGTGAAAAATGCAAAGATTCTTCAAAGTGGTCTTGTTGTAATGGGCGACCTGCCCAGGTGGAAAACACGAAGATTTTAAAGTGGGGAAAAATACAAAGATTTTTCAAAAGTGGTGAGAAATGCAAAGATTTCTTCAAAATGGTCTTGTTGTAATGGGCGACCTGCCCAGAATGGAAAATGAAAAGAGTTTTTAAGGTGGTGAAAAATACGAAGATTCTTCTAAGTGGTGAAAAATACAAAGATTTTTCAAAGTGGTGAGAAATGCGAAGATTTCTCAAAATGGTGAAAAATGCAAAGATTCTTCAAAGTGGTCTTGTTGTAATGAGCGACCTGCCCAGGTGGAAAACACGAAGATTTTAAAGTGGGGAAAAATACAAAGATTTTTCAAAAGTGCTGAAAAATACAAAGATTTTCCAAAGTGGTGAGAAATGCGAGGATTTCTCTTCTCAAAACGGTGAAAAATGCAAAGATTCTTCAAAGTGGTCTTGTTGTAATGGGCGACCTGCCCAGGTGGAAAATACGAAGATTTTAAAGTGGCGAAAAATACAAAGATTTTTCAAAAGTGGTGAAAAATACAAAGATTTTCCAAAGTGGTGAGAAATGCGAAGATTTCTCAAAATGGTGAAAAATGCAAAGATTCTTTAAAGTGGTGAAAAATGCAGAGATTTTTCAAAGTGGTTTCATTGTTATGGGCAACCGGCCCAAATGGAAGATGAAAAAGGTTTTCAAAGAGGTTTGGTTGTTATGGGTGACCTACCCAGGTGGAAAAGATGAAATGTCTGAAAAGGACGACATGATAGGACTCTATGGGGAACGAGAGCTGAAAAGTGCACTCAAAAGGAGGTAGGGTTAGAAAAACACACTACCTAAGAAGTGAGGGCTTGAAGGAGCTTTCAAAAAGAGGCAGGGTTGGAAAACGCACTACCTAAGAGGTGATTAATAGCTCGAAGGCGCACTTAAAAAGAGGCAGGGTTGGAAAACATATTACCTAAGGTGGTTGATGGCCCGAAGGAGAACTAAAAAGGAGGCAGGGTTGGAAAACGCACTACCTAAGGTGATTGATGGCTTGAAGGCACTAAAAGGAGGCAGGGTTGGAAAACGCACTACCTAAGGTGGTTGATGGCTCGAAGGAGCACTAAAAGGAGGTAGGGTTGGAAAACGCACTACCTAAGGTGGTTGATGGCTTGAAGGCGCACTAAAAAAGGAGGCAGGGTTGGAAAACGCGCTACCTAAGGTGGTCGATGGCTGGAAGGCGCACTAAAAAAGGAGGCAGGGTTGGAAAACGCACTACCTAAGGTGGTTGATGGCTCGAAGGCGCACTTAAAAAGAGGCAGATAGGGCTAGAAAGCACACTATCTAAGATGTGAGGGCTCGAAAGCCCACTCAAAAAAGGAGATAGGGTTAGAAAACACACCACCTCAGATGTGAGGGCTCGAAGGTTCACTAAAAAGGAGGCAGATAGGGCTAGAAAGCACACTACCTAAGGTGGTTGATGGCTCGAAGGAGCACTAAAAAGGAGGCAGGGTTGGAAAACGCACTACCTAAGGTGGTTGATGGCTCGAAGGAGCACTAAAAGGAGGCAGGGTTGGAAAACGCACTACCTAAGGTGGTTGATGGCTCGAAGGCGCACTAAAAAAGGAGGCAGGGTTGGAAAACGCACTACCTAAGGTGGTCGATGGCTGGAAGGTGCACTAAAAAAGGAGGCAGGGTTGGAAAACGCGCTACCTAAGGTGGTCGATGGCTGGAAGGCGCACTAAAAAGGAGGCAGGGTTGGAAAACGCGCTACCTAAGGTGGTCGATGGCTCGAAGGCGCACTAAAAAGGCGCCAGGGTTGGAAAACACGCTACCTAAGGTGGTCGATGGCTCGAAGGCGCACTAAAAAGGAGGCAGGGTTGGAAAACGCACTACCTAAGGTGGTCGATGGCTCGAAGGCGCACTAAAAAGGAGGCAGGGTTGGAAAACGCACTACCTAAGGTGGTCGATGGCTCGAAGGCGCACTAAAAAAGGAGGCAGGGTTGGAAAACGCACTACCGAAGGTGGTCGATGGCTCGAAGGCGCACTAAAAAGGAGGCAGGGTTGGAAAACGCACTACCTAAGGTGGTCGATGGCTCGAAGGCGCACTAAAAAGGAGGCAGGGTTGGAAAACGCACTACCTAAGGTGGTTAATGGCTCGAAGGCGCACTTAAAAAGAGGCAGATAGGGCTAGACAGCACACTACCTAAGATGTGAGGGCTCAAAAGCCCACTCAAAAATGGAGGCAGGGTTAGAAAAATCACTACCTCAGGTGTGAGGGCTCGGAGGCCCACTCAAAAAGAAGGTAGATAGGGCTAGAAAGCACACTACCTAAGATATGAGGGCTCGAAAGCCCACTCAAAAAAGGAGGTAGGGTTAGAAAACACACTACCTAAGGTGTGAGGGCTCGAAGGCCCACTAAAAAGGAGGCAGATAGGGCTAGAAAGCACACTACCTAAGATGTGAGGGCTCGAAAGCCCTGCTCAAAAAGAGGTGATTGTAAGACACTGATCTATCAAGGATGAAAGTAATGCATCATGATTAATATGCATGTATACTTACCTGAGAAATATAGGTCCCCTTTTCTTCATGGAGTTTTCCTTTCTTCATGGAGTTTTCCTTTCTTCATGGAGTTCTCATTTTCTCAAAAGTTTGAGTCTCTGATAGTAAGCTTCGATAGCTCTTTTCGCTCTTGCTTACTCGAGTCATATCTTGTGATTTTGACCTCTAGGAAGGACTGAATACCATCACACTTCTTTGTCCTCCACCCCTTTACCTCAAGGGTTGCCAATTTTGCCCGACAGTTTCTTAAAAAGGGAATCATGGAGCCAAATCTACCAGATGTTTTTGATTGACCCCTAGCGTGATCATGCCCCCAAGTATTCAATTCGGGTTTGGGGATGAGGCTATGTGAAGGAAAGTTTGGTTATTTACAAGGAGTTGTTTTCATGTAGAATTTTTGGAATTTCAAAGTTATTCCAGACACAAAAATCATTTTGATGTTTGTTCAAAGCAAACTCATTCTGAAGAAATTCAAATGATTCCTATGGAGAGGTTTTCAGAAGTGATGAAAACTTTTGGTTTTGGTTTTGGTTTTGGTGAAAAATATGAAGTGACATTTGGATGGTCACAAAAGTTTGGAATATCAATTTGAGGGTTATTGAGAACCATCTTTCAAAAATGTGAAGTGACATTTGGTTGGTCACAAAAGGTTGAAATATCAATTTGAGGGTTATTGAGAACCGTGTTTCGACGAAAATGTGAAGAACACGAAGTGACATCTGGTTGGTCACAAAAAAAGGTTTAAATTTCAATTTGAGGGTTATTGAGAACCGTGTTTCGACGAAAATGTGAAGAACACGAAGTGACATCTGGTTGGTCACAAAAAAGGTTTAAATTTTAATTTGAGGGTTATTGAGAACCGTGTTCAAAGCATTCATTTTATTTGCATGAATAATGATTTTGTTTCACATGAGAAAGCACTGCCTACCGATCCAGATTGCTTGCCTTTGATCAAAAAGGGCTTGATTCGGCACGTAATGTAGGCTAGGGCTATTGGTTATGAAGAAAAGGATATTTGTAAGCTCAAAAGGTGTTTAAGGGACTTTAAGACTAAGGGTCACTAGTGCTTGTATCCCAAACGTTTGCTCATACATTTCTGGACCTTGGAATTGATTTGTAAAATGGTCCACGGTGCCCCCCAGTGTTGGGCTTGGGCTTTTTCTCTTTGTTTTTGTTTTCTTCATTTGATTTTGAGCATCATTGCATTGGCTTTTTCTTTTGCTCAAAATTTTTGGATCATTTGGATTTTTTTCATGCCCCCCAGCTTTGTACGGGCACCTTCGATTGATTAAGAATTTTCTTTTATGCCCCCCAGTATTGTTCGGGCACTTTCAATCGTTGAGGTTTTTCATGCCCCCAAGAGTTATTTGGGCACTTTCAATCATTAAGGATTTTTTTGTGGCACTTGCCCCCCAGTGTAGGGTGTGATCCTAGCCAAGGTTATTTTTCAAGAAAAATTTATTAGGCTTAAAAGGGGACTGCAAAGGATATATTTCAACCTTGTGAAAGGATTATCAAAGATGGCCTTTCTTCATCTCAAATGCATGCATTTAGGATCGGTAAGCCTTGCTTTCATGCGAGTATGCAAAGTGGTTTCTCATTATTCATGCAACCAAAACTCAGCTTTAGAGTCACTTCATGGTGTTTTTTTTTTTTTTGAGTTTTCTAGGTGTATGGTTACCTCTCTAAGGAATCACCTGAATTTCCAAAACTCGTTTATTTCAGACAAACACCAACATGATTTCTGTTTTTGTACTAAACTTTGATTTCCCAAAAATCCTTCTGAAAACATGCATAGTTTTGGAAGAAAAGAGAAGCATGCCCAAAGATTCTTGGCGCAATGGTTTCATGTTTAAAGGTTATGTTCAATGTGTTATTTGCATGAAACAGTAAAAAAAATAAAAAATAAATAAAGGCATGTCATGAACACAGGAAAACACATGATCTTATTAACAAGAAAGGCTCAGTGGACAGGGAAAGTCTTGTGGAATTTTGAGCCAAATTACCGACAAAAATTGGAATAGGTTGAAAAAATCAAGAAGTTTTTGCAGGCATGATCGAGCAGAGGTATTTATTATTTTTTTGGCAGAACAAGAATAGGCTTTATTCTGGAACGGTGGTGCAATTCCCCTTCGGATTGTGTTGAGGCTTTTGACCATGTTTGCCCCCCAATTTCTTCGGGTTGAGTCATTGTTTTGAACAAAGATGATAGGTCAATTGGAAGGAATTTCCCTAGAGATATTTTTTGATATTTGCTCGAGTAAGCTAGAGGTGAGTCAAGCTTTTGTTCAGAGACTCCAACTCTTTTTGAAAATGGGTGTTGCGGCGAGCACGTTCTTTATCTCCAATGTTTTCTTGCTCAAAATTGGGTGTTGTAGACTTAGAGGGGACCCACTTTTCATTCTGGTGCATGCATGACAAAATGTATGAACATGAAATCTATATGATGAGCTCGCCCTTCAAGGGGTGACATAGGATCGTAACTCTTGCATGATGAAACAAGAATCTTGATTCTTGCCCAAACTCTACAATGAAAATTTTCGAAGTGACAGTTATTCTGTCACCCACAAGTCTTGAGTTCAAGATGCTTCAAGAAGGGTTTGCCTTGATGCAAATAAATGATAGCACATACAACCTAAGGACAGGTACTATTCATTATGTGAACATGGGTAGGTTTTCTACCTAGTCTCAAAAGGGTCTATGAACTGCCCAGTGACCACCTCGCGTGAAGGCAGTATAGGGGTTTACAAGGAATAGTTGGGGCACGGTGTGACCGCCATTACCGAGTAAACACTCAGCTCATAGTTGGATGTTTCACAAATCTGAACCCCGACTGAAAGTCATAGGGCAGACCGCTACTCCCCACCTAACTTAGAAGCTTGTGTGTGCTTTCAAAAATAAATACAAGTGATGCATGAAACACTTCTAAAAATGCATGGATAAAATAAAACAAGACAAAAATGGCAAAATTTAAACACATCAAATACACAAAGCTTAGTCCAATATTGTTAGAAACAGTACCTCCCTAGTAGAGTCGTTATTCTGTTGCACGTCAAAATCCGCGCGCGGCGTCCCCGCCCTAGCGATGGCGGTTTTTCTCTCTCTTATTGGAATTGATTTTATTTGGAGTCGCCACCTAGTATTTAATTGAGGGTTACTAGGAAACCCAGGTTGACTGGTCTTGTCAGAGATTCGCGGGTAAGGGACTGATTGTGGTTAGGGAAGGTATTAGCACTCCTAACGCACCCTACCTGAGGTAAGCTGCTTCGTGGTTGTGATGTGTTAAAGAAGTTTTAAAAAATTTTGTCTTTTCATCAGATTTTAGAAATACAACTTCCGTACAAGTTTGTACTTCTACACCGTGACCCGATCAAAATATTAAATCCTTCTTTATTCTTTTGCCGTCTCATCATAAAAAATCCCTGAAATAAATACAAACATACATTTTTGTTTCTCTTTTTTTTCTTTTTCTTTTTCTTTTTCTTTTTCTTTTTTTTTGTTGTTTTTTTCTTTTTCTCTTTTCTTTTTACATCCACAATACAAATTATAATATTCAAAAAATAAATAAAAATTACATCAAATAATTCAAACTTTACAAAATAGTCCTCAAACAGTCTGAAATTGCAAGGGAACCCTTCTGCACAGGAATTGGAGGCAGGAATAGCTGGCGGCGTGTTGGAACTGCGGCGCGTGGGTTCACGCGCCACTGGGAAAAACTGGAAACAACAGGATCTGGCTCAGCTTCTTCTTCCCTTCCATTCCTCGCCGGTGTTGATAGCCACTATCACCTGCAAAACAAAACAAAACGCAACAACAAGCAGATTTTATTTTGTTCTATTTTTAGATCTGTTTCCTCCGGTCAGTTCTCTTCAACTTTGGATCTGTAATCGGCTTCCTCCTAGTGGCTGCTCCTTCTGCCAATGACAGATCTGGTGGTGGAGCTGAGGGATGGCTGGGTCGACCGAGAGAGGGAAGAAGGACGGCGCTGCTGCTGGTGTTCGTTTGTCGCGGTGGAGGAGAAGAGGCTGCGTCTGCAGGCGCCACCGGAGGGAGAAAGCGGACTGCTCCGCGCCTGTGGACAATACTGTTGCTGCTGCCACCGTTGGGGGGAGGAGCTGGAGACCGCGCCGCTGTGATGAGGAGACGCTACTGCTGAGGCGAAGTGAGGAGGGAGCTGGGTGTCCACTCAGTTTGTCTCTTGTTCCTGCAACTGAGAGGGAAAAGAAGCTGTTGTGGTTTAAGGGCCACAAGAAAATGAGGGCTGAGTTGGGAGGAGGACGACTTGGTGAAGACGGGTTGTGTGGTGATCGGCTGGTGATGTTTTTGGCCGAAGGAGAGGAGAAGAAAGTCTGTGTGCAGAGGGGGGCCGGTTTGTTTGGCCGAGAGTGAGAGCAATCAAAGGGAAGATGGCCGGAGCCAAAATGGGGGTCGGTTCGGTTTGTCTTTGGCAAAGAGAGGGGAAGTGGCCGGCTATGGGAGATGACCGGCTGCGGGTTGAAAGGAAAATGCTGGCTCTGTCTTGGTAGAGAAAATGGAGAGGCAGCCAGCAAAAATGGGTTGAGCGGCCGGTTTCTGAGAAAGAAAATCAAAGCCGGGTGAGGGCGGCGGCTCTTGTGTTAGAGATAGATTTTTAGGGTTTTTTTGTGGCTTAGGGTTTCTTGTTTCTTTTTTTTTTTGTTCAAATTGCCCCCCCTTTGCTTAGCTGAAATTGAAGGCTATTTATAGGCAAAATAGTTTTTCGGGCTTCAAAATTGGTCCCTCAAGTTTTGTGTTTGGCCCCTGATTTCAATCAATTCACTTGGTAAAAATTAAATTGGGTCTCTTAAAATTCCAATCTTCTCAATTAAGCCCAAATTAGGCTCCCAAACTTAATTTTTCACCAATTAAGCCCCAAATTAGGTCTGGTCGAGCCAGGCTTGCTGGACGGTTCAAAAGGCCATAACTTTCGATCCTACCGTTGGATCGCGATCAAACTTTTACTGGAGTTTCCGGATGCCCTTTTGCATGGAGTGGATGAGGAATCAATACTCAGTGATGATGAAGTGTGGTAGCGCATGGCTTGAGTGACGGTTCGAAACAGCCATAACTTTCGATCCGACCGTTGGATCGCGATCAAACTTTTAGTGGAGTTTCCGGATGCCCTTTTCCATGCAGTGGATGCGGTATCGATTCTCGGTGATGATCAGGTCTGGTCGCGCCAGGCTTTAGTGAAGGTTCGAAAGGGCCATAACTTTCGATCGGATCGTTGGATCGCGATCAAACTTTTACTGGAGCTTCTGGATGCCCTTTTCCATGCATTAGATGCGGAATCGATTCTCGGTGATGATGAGGTCTGGTCGCGCCTAGCTTGAGTGACGGTTCGAAACAGCCATAACTTTCAATCCGACCGTTGGATCGTGATCAAAGTTTTACTAGAGTTTCCGGATGCCCTTTTCCATGGAGTGGATAAGGAATCGATACTCGGTGATGATGAGGTCTGGTCGAGCCAGGCTGGATGGACGGTTCGAAAGGCCATAACTTTCGATCCGACCGTTGGATCGCGATCAAACTTTTACTGGAGTTTCCGGATGCCCTTTTGCATGTAGTGGATGAGGAATCGATACTCGGTGATGATATGATCTGGTCGAGCCTGGCTTGATGGACCGTTTGAAAGGCCATAACTTTCGATCCAACTGTTGCATCGCGATCAAACTTTTACTGGAGTTTCCGGATGCCCTTTTCCATGCAGTGGATGTGGAATCGATACTCGGTGATGATGAGGTCTGGTCGCGCCTAGCTTGAGTGACGGTTCGAAAGGGCCATAACTTTCAATCCGACCGTGAGATCCCGATCAAACTTTTACTGGAGTTTCCGGATGCCCTTTTGTATGGAGTGGATGAGGAATCGATACTCAGTGATGATGAGGTGTGGCCGCGCATGGCTTGAGTGACGGTTCGAAACAGCCATAACTTTCGATCCGACCGTTGGATCGCGATCAAACTTTTACTGTTGTTTCCGGATGCCCTTTTCCATGTAGTGGATGAGGAATCGATTCTCGGTGATGATGAGGTCTGGTTGAGCCAGGCTTGAGTGACGGTTCGAAAGGGCCATAACTTTCGATCCGATCGTTGCATCGCGATCAAACTTTTACTGGAGTTTCCGGATGCCCTTTTCCATGCAGTGGATGTGGAATCGATACTCAGTGATGATGAGGTCTGGTCGCGCCTGGCTTGAGTGACGGTTCGAAAGGGCCATAACTTTCGATCCGACCGTGAGATCCCGATCAAACTTTTACTGGAGTTTTCAGATGCCCTTTTGCATGGAGTGGATGAGGAATCGATACTCAGTGATGATGAGGTGTGGTCGCGCATGGCTTGAGTGACGGTTCAAAACAGCCATAACTTTCGATCCGACCGTTGGATCGCGATCAAACTTTTACTGTTGTTTCCGGATGCCCTTTTCCATGTAGTGGATGAGGAATCGATTCTCAGTTACGATGAGGTCTGGTCGAGCCAGGCTTGCTGGACGGTTCGAAACGCCATAACTTTCGATCCTACCGTTGGATCGCGATCAAACTTTTACTGGAGTTTCCGGATGCCCTTTTGCATGGAGTGGATGAGGAATCGATACTCAGTGATGATGAGGTGTGGTCGCGCATGGCTTGAGTGACGGTTCGAAACAGCCATAACGTTCGATCCGACCGTTGGATCGCGATCAAACTTTTACTGGAGGTTTCGGATGCCCTTTTCCATGGAGTGGATGAGGAATCGATACTCAGTGATGATGAGGTTGGTCGCGCCTGGCTTGAGTGACGGTTCGAAACAGCCATAACTTTCGATCCGACCGTTGGATCGGGTTCAAACTTTTTCTGGAGTTTCCGGATGCCTTTTTGCGTGGAATGGATGAGTAATCGATACTCGGTGTTGATGAGGTCTGGTCACGCCTGACTTGAGTGACGGTTTGAAAGGGCCATAACTTTCAATCCGACCGTTGGATCGCGGTGAAACTTTTACTGAAGTTTCTGGATGCCCTTTTCCATGGAGTGGATGAGGAATCGATTCTCGGTGATGATGATCTCTGGTCGTGCCTTTCTTGAGTGACGATTCGAAAGGGCCATAACTTTCGATCCAACCGTTGGATCGCGATCAAACTTTTACTGGAGTTTTCGGATGCCCTTTTCCATGTAGTGGATGAGGATGCGATTCTCGGTGACGATGAGGTCTAGTCGCGCCAGGCTTGAGTGACGGTTCGAAAGGGCCATAACTTTAATCCGACCGTTGGATCGCGAGCAAACTTTTACTGCAGCTTTCGGATGCCTTTTCCATGTAGTGGATACGACATCGATTCTTGGTGATGATGTGGTCTGGTCGAGCCCGGCTGGATGGATGGTTTGAAAGCCCATAACTTTCGATTCCACCATTGGATCGCGATCAAACTTTTACTGGAGTTTCCGGATGCCCTTTTGCATGGAGTGGATGAGGAATCGATACTCGGTGATGATGAGGTCTGGTCGAGCCAGGCTTGATGGACAGTTCGAAAGGCCATAACTTTCGATACGACCGTTGGATGGCGATCAAACTTTTAGTGGAGTTTCTGGATGCCCTTTTCCATGCACTGGATGAGGAAGCGATACTCCGTGATGATGAGGTCTGGCGCGCATGGCTTGAGTGACGGTTCGAAAGGGTCAAAACTTTCGATCCGACCGTTGGATCGCGAGCAAACTTTTACTGGAGTTTCTGAATGCCCTTTTCCATATAGTGGATGCGGTATCGATTCTCGGTGATGATCAGGTCTAGTCGAGCCAGGCTGGATGGACGATTCGAAAGGGCCATAACTTTCGATCTGACCGTTGGATCGCCATCGAACTTTTACTGGAGTTTCCGCATGCCCTTTTGCATGGAATGGATGAGGAATCGATTCTCGGTGATGATGAGGTCTGGTCGAGCCAGGCTGGATGAACGGGTCGAAAGGCCATATCGAATTTTGATCCGACCGTTGGATCGCGATCAAACTTTTACTGGAGTTTTCGGATGCCCTTTTCCATGGAGTAGATGAGGAATTGATACTTGGTGATGATGAGGTCTGGTCGAGCCTGGCTGGATGGACGGTTCGAAAGGCCATAACTTTCAATCCGACCGTTGGATCGCGATCAAACTTTTACTGGTGTTTCCGGATGCCCTTTTCCATGCAATGGATAAGGAATCGATACTCGGTAATGATGAGGTCTGGTCGCGCCAGGCTTGAGTGACGGTTGGAAAGGGCCATAACTTTAGATCCGATCGTTGGATCGCGATCAAACTTTTAACGGAGTTTCCGGATGCCGTTTTGCATGCAGTGGATAAGGAATCGATACTCAGTGATGATGAGCTCTGGTCGCGCCTGGCTCGAGTGACGGTTCGAAATGGCCATAACTTTCAATCCGACCGTTGGATCGCGATCAAACTTTTACTGCAGTTTCTGGATGCCCTTTTCCATGGAGTGGATGAGGAATCGATACTTGGTGATGATGAGGTGTGGTCGAGCCTGCCTGGATGGACGGTTCGAAATGCCATAACTTTCGATCCGACCGTTGGATCGCGATCAAACTTTTACTGGTGTTTCTGGATGCCCTTTTTCATGCAATGGATGAGGAATCGATACTCGGTAATGATGAGGTCTGGTCGCGCCAGGCTTGAGTGACGGTTGGAAAGGGCCATAACTTTAGATCCGATCGTTGGATCGCGATCAAACTTTTAACGGAGTTTCCGGATGCCGTTTTGCATGCAGTGGATAAGGAATCGATACTCGGTGATGATGAGCTCTGGTCGCGCCTGGCTCGAGTGACGGTTCGAAATGGCCATAACTTTCAATCCGACTGTTGGATCGCGATCAAACTTTTACTGCAGTTTCTGGATGCCCTTTTCCATGGAGTGGATGAGGAATCGATACTTGGTGATGATGAGGTGTGGTCGAGCCTGGCTGGATGGACGGTTCGAAAGGCCATAACTTTCGATCCGACCGTTGGATCGCGATCAAACTTTTACTGGTGTTTCTGGATGCCCTTTTCCATGCAGTGGATGTGGAATCGATACTCGGTGATGATGAGGTCTGGTCGCGCCTAGCTTGAGTGACGGTTCGAAAGGGCCATAACTTTCAATCCGACCGTGAGATCCCGATCAAA
>Ga0325400_1004607_pt1 | contig 12792 bp, 13 predicted proteins | sample PopdelMetagenome_2_FD_205662 | JGI IMG/M metagenome (GOLD analysis project Ga0325400, IMG submission 205662) | Populus deltoides microbial communities from Bellville, Georgia, United States - Xylem-PdKOR-R1 | ecosystem: Host-associated > Plants > Phyllosphere > Stem > Wood/Secondary xylem...
GGTCCGCCACGGCGGGGTCCGCCACGGTCTGCGCGGCGCGCAGCTGCGCGATCTCGACGTCGCGCTCGTCGATGGTCTGCGCCAACTGGTCCAGCAGCCAGTCGACCTCGGTCATCCGGTAGCCGCGCACGGTCACCGAGACCTGCAGCGCACGGACGTCGTCCCCGGTGACCGGCCGGTCGTCGGGCAGCTCCACCGGGGAGCGGTCGAGCTCCGCGGGCGGCTGGGTCTCCCCGCGGCCGAGCAGCAGCGAGGCGCCCAGGAACAGCAGCCCGCCCACCAGCACCAGGCCGACGACGAAGACGACGAACGTCAGCACCGGCTCAGCCCTCGACCGGGGCGGGGTCGCCGGACTCCTGCCCCGCGGCCTCCCGGGCGGCGTCGGCGGCACGGATCACCCGGACGGCCTCGGCGACGTCGTCGGTGACCGTGATCAGGTCCAGGTCCTTGGGCGAGATCATCCCGTGGTCGGCCAGCGTGCCGCGGACCCAGTCCAGCAACCCGGCCCAGTAGGCGGTGCCGAACAGGATGACCGGGAACCGGGTGACCTTGGTGGTCTGTACCAGGGTCAGCGCCTCGAACAGCTCGTCGAGGGTGCCGAAGCCGCCGGGCAGGATCACGAAGGCCTGCGCGTACTTCACGAACATCGTCTTGCGCACGAAGAAGTAGCGGAAGGAGATGCCGACGTCGACCCACTCGTTGAGCTCCTGCTCGAACGGCAGCTCGATGCCCAGCCCGACCGACATCCCGCCGGCCTCGCAGGCGCCCTTGTTGGCCGCCTCCATCGCACCCGGCCCGCCGCCGGTGATGACCGCGTAGCCGGCGTGGGCGAGCGCGGCGCCGAGCTCGACCCCGGCGGCGTAGAACGGGTCGTCCGGCTTGGTCCGGGCACTGCCGAAGACGCTGACGGCGCGGGGCAGCTCGGCGAGCAGCCCGAAGCCCTCGACGAACTCCGACTGGATCCGCAGCACCCGCCACGGGTCGCCGTGCACCCAGTCCGAGGGCCCACGCGAGTCCAGCAGGCGCTGGTCGGTCGTCGTCCCCTCGCGGCGGGGGTCGGGCTCGCCGCCGCGCAGCTGGATCGGGCCGCGGGTGCGGCGCTGGGCGCGCCGGCCGCCGTTGTCGCTCATGCCGTGTCCCCCGTGGTCGTGGTCGTGCCGGTCAGGTAGGCGACGAGGGCGTCCTCGGCGGGCTGCAGCCGGTCGACCCGGACGTGCTCGCCGCGCTGGTGCGCCTGGTCCGGGTCACCGGGACCGTAGTTGACCGCGGGGATGCCGAAGGCGGCGAACCGCGCGACGTCGGTCCAGCCGAGCTTGGCGCGGGCGGGCTTCCCGACGGCGGCGACGAACGCGGCGGCCGCGGGCTCGGACAGGCCCGGCAGCGCACCGCCGGACATGTCGGTGACCTCCAGCGTGACCCCGGCCGCCAGCGCGTCGGCGAACACCTCGCGCACGTGCGCCTCGGCGGCGTCCTCGTCGCGGTCGGGGGCGAACCGGAAGTTGACGGTCACCCGGCACTCGTCCGGGACGACGTTGCCGGCCACCCCGCCCTCGATCCGCACGGCGTTGAGCCCCTCGCGGAAGTGCAGGCCGTCGATCTCGACCTCGCGCGCCTGGTAGGCGTCGAGGACGGCCAGGATCGGGGACGCCCCGTGGATGGCGTTGCGGCCCAGCCACGACCGCGCGCTGTGCGCCCGCCTGCCCGGCACGGTGAGGACGACGCGCATCGTGCCCTGGCAGCCGCCCTCGACGTCGCCGTCGGTGGGCTCGAGCAGGATCGCGAGGTCGCCGTAGAGCCAGCCGCGCAGCTCGCGGGCGACCCGGCCGAGGCCGTTCCTGACGGCCTCGACCTCCTCGTTGTCGTAGAGGACGAACGTCAGGTCGTGCGCCGGCTGCGCCCCGGGGACGCCGAACATCCCCGCCAGCCGCAGCATGACCGCGTCGCCGGCCTTCATGTCGCTGGTGCCGCAGCCGTACAGCCGCTCCTCGCCGTCCACGGTCTCCAGCCGGCTGGGCACGTTGTCCGCGATCGGCACGGTGTCCAGGTGCCCGGCGAGCACCACGCGGGTGTCGCGGCCGAGGTCGGTGCGGGCGAGCACGTTGTTGCCGATGCGCACGACCTCGAGGCCCCCCAGGTCGCGCAGCGCGGCCTCGACGGCGTCGGCCAGCGGCTCCTCGGTCCCCGAGACCGACGGGACGTCGACCAGGGCCCGGGTGAGGGTGAGGACGTCGGCGGTCAGGTCGAGGGCCGGAACGGTCACGGCCCGCAGCCTACGGTCGCCTACCCTCGGCTCCCGTGACTGCTGCACCCACCGCTGCCGGCGCCACCGCCGTCGGGCTCGCCACCGTGACCACCGCCGGCACCGTCCTGGACACCTGGTACCCCGCCCCGGCCCTCGGCGAGGTGGCCGGCACGGGCACCGAGCGGCTGGGCACCCTGGAGCTCGAGGGCGAGCTGGGGCCGGACTTCGGGTCGCTGGTCCGCACCGACGACGCCCGCGGCGTCGAGGTGGTCGGCGTCCGCACCACCATCGCCGACCTCTCCGCCCCGCCGGTCGACGCTCACGACGTCTACCTGCGGCTGCACCTGCTCTCCTCCCGGCTGGTCCGCCCGCACGGGCTCAACCTGGACGGCCAGTTCGGCCTGCTGACCAACGTCGCCTGGACGACGGCCGGCCCGGTCGAGGCCGCGGACTGGACGCCGGTGCGCGCGGCCAAGGTGCGCGCCGCGCACGGCCACGTGACCGTCACCCACGTCGACAAGTTCCCCCGGATGGTCGACTACGTGCTGCCCTCGGGCGTGCGCATCGGCGACGCCGACCGGGTCCGGCTGGGCGCGCACCTGGCCGAGGGCACCACGGTCATGCACGAGGGCTTCGTGAACTTCAACGCCGGGACGCTGGGGCCCTCGATGGTCGAGGGCCGCATCTCCGCCGGCGTCGTCGTCGGCGCGGACTCCGACATCGGCGGCGGCGCCTCGATCATGGGCACCCTCTCCGGCGGCGGGAAGCAGGTCGTCTCGATCGGCTCGGGCTGCCTGCTGGGCGCCAACGCCGGGATCGGCATCTCCCTGGGCGACCGGTCGGTCGTCGAGGCCGGCTGCTACGTCACCGCCGGCTCCCGGATCACCCTGCCCGACGGCTCGGTGGTCAAGGCCGTCGAGCTGTCGGGCCGGCCCGGCCTGCTGTTCCGGCGCAACTCGGTGTCCGGCGCGCTGGAGGCGGTGCCCCGCGACGGCGACTGGGGCGCGCTGAACGCCGCCCTGCACGCCAACTGACCGCTCAGGTCAGCCCGGCGGGCTCCGCGGGCGGGGTGGTCAGGTGCTCCAGGAGGGCGACGACGAACTCCTGCGGGCGCTCCACGTGCGGTGAGTGGCCGACGCCGGGCAGCACCACCTCGCGGTAGGACCCGCCGCTGGCGGCGTACCGGTCGAGCACGGTGCGGGTCTGGGTGACCATCGGCTGGGGTGGGAACGCCTCGGCGCCGGGCCACCCCGGCACCGCACCGATCGAGCCCAGGAAGGCCAGGTCGAAGGCGGAGGTGTCGCTGACGATCTGGTCGGCGTCCCCGCGGATCCACAGCACCGGCGGCTTGACCGCCAGCTCGGTGATGCCCGAGACGTCGAGCACGGTCGGGGCCATCGTGTTGAGCACGCCGCGGCCACCGGGCGCCGCCCCGGGCCAGGCGTCGACCGCGACGACGTCGCCGGGGTAGTGGTCCTCCCCGGTGCGGGTGGTGAGCATCGAGGCCACGTAGAGGTCCTCGAGCTGCGCGTCGACCGGCAGGCTGCCCGGGGCGACGTAGAAGGCCCGGAAGATCGACCGGGGGCTGGTGGGGGCGTCGGCGGTGGTGTCGCCGGCGGCCAGCGCGGCCACGAAGTCCGGGTTGGCGCCGCCCGCGCCGGCGCCGGTGCCGTCGGGGTGCACCCGGTGGCCGTCGGCGCCGGCCGTGCCGCCGAACCCGAACGGCGAGACCGGCGCGACCAGGGTGACCGAGGCGACCCGCTGCGCGTGGTCGAGCAGGTGCTGCAGCACCACGCCACCGCCCATGCTCCACCCGATCAGGTGCACCCGCTCGGCGCCGAGCGCGGCGACCAGCGCGTCGAGGTCCTCGGACCAGTCCCGCACGCCGCGGGTCGCGTCGACCGGGGCCGGGTCGGTGCCGCCGAAGCCGCGCAGGTCGACGGCCAGCACCCGCCACGGGCCCTCGAGCGCGAGCAGCTGCTGCTGCCAGAACAGCGCCGAGCTCACGTTGCCGTGCACCAGCAGCACGACCTCGCCGCCCCCGCGGGGGTCGACGTCCGCGCGGTGCAGCACCTGCTGGGTCAGCCGGTCGGTCTCGACCCGGGTGGCGGCGACTCCGGGCAGCAGGTGGTCGGTCACGGCGCAGAGGCTAGCCAGCACCGCCGTGTCCGGACAGGGCATCGCGCGCGGTCCACCTACCCTGGGTCCGGTGACCAGCGCACGGCCGGCGGCCCGCCCGCGACCGCGACCGCGCCCCCGCCCGCCGGTGCGGCGGCGGCGGACCAGGCGCGCCGGCCGGATGGCCGGGCTGTGGGCGCCGCTGCTGGTCGTCGTGGTCGCCGTCGTCGGCCTGTCCTGGGACACCGACAGCCAGGGGGTGCCGCCGGTGGCCGGTCGCTGCTCGGTCGCCGGGTCCGCGCTGACGGTGACCAACGAGCAGGCAGCCAACGCCGCCACCATCGCCGCGGTGGCCCGCAGCCGCGGGCTGCCCGCGCGCGCCACCGTGGTCGCGCTGGCCACCGCGCAGCAGGAGTCCCGGCTGCGCAACCTGGCCTACGGCGACCGGGACTCCCTCGGGCTGTTCCAGCAGCGGCCCTCCCAGGGCTGGGGGTCCCCCGAGCAGGTGCAGGACCCCGTGTACGCCACCGGGAAGTTCCTCGACGGCCTGGTGGAGGTCCCCGGCTGGGAGACCGGCCGGCTGACCGAGGTGGCCCAGACCGTGCAGCGCTCGGGTTTTCCCGAGGCCTACCAGCAGTGGGAGGAGATGGGCACCGTGCTGGCCGGGGCGCTGCTGTCCACCGGCCCCGCGGCGCTGTCGTGCACCTACTCGCCCCCGCAGGCCGCCGGCCCGGTCGACGAGCGCGCGGCCGCGGTGGCCGAGGTGGTCCGCCGCGAGGCCGGGTCCCCGACCGTGCAGCCCGGCGGTGTGGTGGCCGTCGGCGTCACCGGCTGGCCCGAGGTCACCTGGGCCGTCGCGCACGCGCAGAACCTGCAGCTCACCGAGGTGCGCTACACGAACTGGCGCTGGACGCCGACCGACGGCTGGGCGCAGGACGGCGAGGACGTCGGCGCGGTGCTGCGGCTGCAGCTGGCGGTCTAGGACCCCAGCCGCTCCACGGCGGCGTCGACGCGCTCGTCGGAGGCGGTGAGCGCCATGCGCACGTGCCGCTCCCCCGCCGGGCCGTAGAACGACCCCGGCGCGACGACGACGCCGAGGTCGGCCAGCCGGTCGACGGTGGTCCAGCAGTCCTCGTCGCGGGTGACCCACAGGTACAGCCCGGCCTCGGAGTGCTCGACGCGCCCGCCCCACGCCTCGACGGCGGCGCGCAGCCGCTGCCGCCGGGCCCCGTAGCGGGCACGGGCGAGCTCGACGTGCTCGTCGTCGCCGAGCGCGGCGGACATCGCGGCCTGCACCGGCCCGGGCACGAGCAGACCCAGGTGCCGGCGGGCCTCCCACACCCGGGCGACCAGGGCCGGGTCGCCGGACAGCAGCCCGGCCCGGTACCCCGCGGCGGTGGACTGCTTGGACAGCGAGTGCACCGCCAGCAGCCCGTCGTGGGTGCCGCCGGCGACCGACGGGTGCAGCACGGAGGTGGGGGCGACGTCCCAGCCCAGCTCGACGTAGCACTCGTCGGCGACCACGGGCACCCCGCGCTCGCGACCCCACGCCACCCAGGCGCGCAGCTGCTCGACCGGCAGCACCCGGCCGTGCGGGTTGCCCGGGGAGTTCAGCCAGACCAGCACCGGGTCGGCGACGCCCGCGGGCGGGACGTCGCTGCGCAGCACCGACAGCCCGGCGACCACCGCCCCCACCTCGTAGGTGGGGTAGGCGACCTCGGGGATGACGACGGTGCCGGCGTGCAGGCCCAGCAGGGTCGGCAGCAGCGCGACGAGCTCCTTGGAGCCGACGGTCGGGACGACCGAGGGGACCGCGCCCAGCGGGTCGGCCAGCACCACCCCCAGCCGGCGGGACAACCAGCCGGCCGCGGCGGTGCGCAGGTCGGCCGTGCCCAGCGCCGTCGGGTACCCCGGGGCGTCAGCGGCGTCGGCCAGCGCCGTCCGCAGCACGTCCGGGGTGGGGTCGACCGGCGTGCCGATCGACAGGTCGACCGTGCCCCCCGGGTGCTCGGCCGCCCGCGCACGGGCCGGCCGGAGCGAGTCCCAGGGGAAGTCCGGCAGCGAGCGGGAGGTCACTCCCCCTGCGGCGGCAGCGCCGCGACCAGCGGGTGGTCCTTGCCGACCTTGCCGGTGCGGGCCGCGCCACCGGGGCTGCCCAGCTCGGAGAAGAACTCCACGTTGGCGTTGTAGAAGTCCTTCCACTTGTCCGGGACGTCGTCCTCGTAGTAGATGGCCTCGACGGGGCAGACGGGCTCGCAGGCGCCGCAGTCCACGCACTCGTCGGGGTGGATGTAGAGCATCCGGTCGCCCTCGTAGATGCAGTCCACCGGGCACTCGTCGATGCACGCCTTGTCGAGGACGTCGACGCATGCCTGGGTGATGACGTAGGTCACGGGGGTCCCTCCGGGGTGCGAACCGCAGCAGTCTGGGGTGGGCACCAGTATGGAACCGCGAGCGGGGACCAGCGAGGTCAGGGTCGCCTCACCCCACCCCGCCGGGTCAGCAGGAGGAACCGTGGGCCAGCGCCGCAGCCCGCTCGACGTCGTCGAGCTCGAACTGCTGGCTGCCCGCGGGTGGCGTGGCAGCGAGGTGGAGCACCTGGGCGGGTGGCTGCTGCGGGCCGGTGGGTCGGGGTTCTCCAGCCGGGCGCACTCCGCGCTCGCCGTCGGCGACCCGGGGGTGCCGCTGCCCGACGCGGTCGACGCCGTCGGGGCCTTCTACCGCGACCGCGGGCTGCGGCCGTGCGTGCAGCTGCCCGGCCGGCAGGCCCGCCCGGCCGACGCCGCGTTCGCCGCCGCGGGGTGGGAGCGCGACGAGGACACCCTGGTGCTCACCGTCGAGCTGGAACCCCTCGCGGCCCCGGCCGGCGTGGCGCTCGCCCCGGTGCCCGACGACGCCTGGCTGCAGGCTGCCCGCCAGCACGGCAGCGACCCGCTCCCGCCCGGTGCCCGGACCGTGCTCACCGGCGCCGACCGGCTGGCCTTCGCCTCCGTCCGGGGCGACGACGGCACGGTGGTGGCCGTCGCCCGGGGCGTGCTGACCGACGACTGGCTGGGCATCACCGCCGTCACCGTGGCCGAGCGGGCCCGCCGCGGCGGGCTGGCCACCTCCCTGACCCGCGCCCTGCAGGTCTGGGCGGTCGACGCCGGTGCCCGCTGGTGCTACCTGCAGGTGGTGGCCGGGAACGCACCGGCGCGGGCGCTGTACCGGCGGATGGGCTTCATCGAGCACCACCGGTACCACTACCGGCGCCCGCCCGCACCGGCCGGCTGAGCGCCCGGCCCACCGCGAAGGACCCGGCCAGCACGCCGAGCAGGAGGAACGCCAGCCCCACGACCTGGCTCGCCGTGGTCTCCCCGGTGATCACCAGATCGCCCTCGGGCCGGCGCACCGAGGCGCCGACGGCGACGACCAGCCACACCGCCACCGGGACGACGGCGACCAGCCGGGAGCCGGACAGCCGGTGCGCCCACGCGACCAGCAGCAGGTTGCCCGCGGCGGCGCCGACCACCGAGAGCGGGACCGGCACCGCGCCGATCCGCAGCGGCAGCCAGAACACCTCGACGGCGGCGACCCAGAACGCGACGGCGGCCGCGAGCAGCGCCCAGCCGGCGGTGCGCAGGCCCCTCACAGGCCCGCGAACAGGTCGGTCTCCCAGCCGTGCGGCCCGTCCCCGGGCCCGCGCTCGCCGCGCACCAGCCGGTAGTACTCGGTGGTGAGCACCTCCTGGCCCAGGTTGTTCGACAGCGCGAAGAAGTCCCCGTCCAGGGTCAGCTGGGTGGCGTGGGCGGCCATCGCGGCGGCCTTCGCCCCGCGGAAGGCCGCGCCGTCGAGCTCGCAGCTGACGTCGGCGTCCTCGGCGGCGAAGGGGATCTCGCGGGCGTCGGTGACGCCGTCGTAGCCGGTGCCGGCGGCGGCGAGGGCGTCCAGGCCCTGCTGCAGCACCGAGACCGGGACGCAGGTCCAGTAGAGCTTGGCGACGGCGTGCGGTGCGCCGAGGTCGGGCCGGTACCCCGGGTCGGCCGCGGCCTCGGCGGCGGCCATGGTCACCCGGTGGGCCTGCACGTGGTCGGGGTGGCCGTAGCCGCCGTGCTCGTCGTAGCCGACCACCACCTGCGGCCGGACCTCGCGCAGCACGGCGACCGCCGCGGCGACGGCCTCGCCGAGGTCGGCGTTCCAGAACGCGCGCGGGTGGGCGTTGGCGGGGGTGCCCACCATGCCGGAGTCCCGCCACCGCCCGGTGCCGCCCAGGAAGCGGTGGTCGGTGACGCCCAGGGCGGCCATCGCCCGCTCCAGCTCCACGATCCGGTAGCCGCCGAGCTGGTCGGCCTGGTCGGCGGCGAGCCCGGCCAGCTCCGGCACGAGGATCTCGCCCTCCTCCCCCAGCGTGCAGGTGAGCAGGGTGACGTGGGCGCCCTCGGCGACGTAGCGCGCCATGGTCGCCCCGTTGTTGATCGACTCGTCGTCGGGGTGGGCGTGCACGAGCAGCAGACGACGATCGGCGGGGACCACGGGTACATGGTCCCAAGGCCGGGGCCCGGCGGTCACCGGGCCCCGGTCGGTCACAGGACCTTCGTCGCCTCGGCGTAGTGGCAGGCGCTCTGGTGGGCGGGGCCGCGGGACTCCAGCGGCGGCTCCACGGTCAGGCACTTCTCGCGCTGGGTCTCGCTCAGCTCGCCCGCGAACTTCTGGCAGCGGGTGCGGAACCGGCACCCCGAGGGCGGGTTGGCGGGGCTGGGCACGTCGCCGGTGATGATGATCCGCTGCCGGGTGCGCTCGCGGCGCGGGTCAGGCAGCGGGATCGCCGACAGCAGCGCCTGCGTGTACGGGTGGGTCGGCCGGTCGAACAGCTCGTCCCGCGGCGCCACCTCGATGATCTTGCCGAGGTACATGACGGCGACCCGGTCGGAGATGTGCCGCACCACCGACAGGTCGTGCGCGATGAACAGGTAGGACAGACCCAGCCGCTCCTTGAGGTCCTCGAGCAGGTTGATCACACCCGCCTGGATGGACACGTCCAGGGCCGACACCGGCTCGTCGAGCACCAGCACCTTGGGCTCCAGCGCCAGCGCCCGGGCGATGCCGATGCGCTGCCGCTGCCCGCCGGAGAACTCCGCCGGGTACCGGTTGGTGTGCTCGGGGTTCAGGCCCACCGTCTCCACCAGGGTGCGGACCCGCTCGCGCAGCTCCGCCTCGTCCTTGGTCAGCCCGTGGATGATCAGCGGCTCCGCGACGATGTCGAAGACCGGCAGCCGCGGGTTGAGCGAGGCGTAGGGGTCCTGGAAGACGATCTGGATGTCCCGGCGCAACGGCCGCATCGACCTGCGGTCCAGGCCCACCAGCTCGCGGCCCTCGAACTTCACCGAGCCGCCGGTGGCTGGCTGCAGGTTGAGGATCGCCCGGCCGGTGGTCGACTTGCCGCAGCCGGACTCGCCGACCAGGCCCAGCACCTCACCGGGGTAGAGGTCCAGGTCGAGGCCGTCGACGGCGCGGACGGCGCCGACGACGCGCTTGAGCAGCCCCCCGCCCTTGATCGGGAAGTGCTTCTCCAGGCCGCGGACGGTCAGGATGGGCTCGCGGGTGGCGGTCATCGCCGGTCTCCGTCCGTGCTCGGCGTCGGGTCCAGCAGCGAGCCGGTGCCCGCCTGCGGGGTGGGGTCGGTCCGCTCGCCCACCGGGTCGCCGGGGGCGCCGGCGTCCTCGGTGCCGGCAGCCGCAGCCCGGTCCGCGGGCTGCTCGGAGCCCAGCAGGCGGTCGTCGGCGGTCTCGGTGAAGACCGCCGCGGCCTCGCCGTGGGCCTTGCGGACCTCGTCGATGCGGATGCAGGCCGCGGTGTGCCCACCGCCGACCTCGACCAGCTCGGGCTCGGTGACGTCGCACTCGGCCACGTGCAGCGGGCACCGGGGGGCGAAGGGGCACCCGGGCGGCATGTTGACCACCGACGGCGGGGAGCCCTTGATGGGGGTCAGCCGCTGCTTGGTGGAGGAGTCCAGCCGGGGCAGCGAGCCGAGCAGGCCCAGCGTGTAGGGCATCCGCGGCTCGTAGTAGATGTCCTCGACTCCGCCGATCTCGACCGGTCGGCCGGCGTACATGACCAGCACCCGGTCGGCGATGCCGGCCACGACGCCCAGGTCGTGGGTGATGAGCACCATCGCCGCACCGGTCTCCGACAGCGCCGTCTGCAGCACCTCGAGGATCTGCGCCTGCACGGTCACGTCGAGGGCCGTGGTCGGTTCGTCGGCGATGATCACGTCGGGCTGGTTGGCCATCGCGATGGCGATGACCACGCGCTGGCGCATGCCGCCGGAGAACTCGTGCGGGTAGGACCGCACCCGCTCGGCGGCGTTGGGGATGCCGACCATGGTCAGCAGGTCCACGGCCCGGGCCTGCGCCGCCTTCGACGAGAGCTTCGAGTCGTGGACCCGCAGCGTCTCCTCGATCTGGTAGCCCACGCGGTAGACCGGGTCCAGGGACGTCATCGGGTCCTGGAAGATCATCGAGACGCCCTTGCCGCGCACCCGGGACATCGCCCGGTCGCTCTGCCCGAGCAGCTCCTGGCCCCGGTACTTGACCGACCCGCTGACCCGCGCGGAGGCGGGCAGCAGGCCCATGACGGCCAGCGACGTCACGGACTTGCCCGACCCGGACTCGCCGACGATGCCCAGCACCTCACCCGAGCGCAGGGTGTAGTCCACTCCGCGGACGGCGTGCACCAGCCCGTCCTCGGTCGGGAACCGGACGTTGAGGTCCTCCACGGACAGCAGCGGCGCGCTGGTGTCGGTGTCCCGTGCGCTCGTGCGTCCCTTCTGCAGCGTCTCGCTCATGGGTGCCCCCTCAGGCCCGCACGCGGCGGTTGCTCGGGTCGAAGGCATCGCGGATCCCGTCGCCGATCAGGTTGATCGACAGCACGATGATCAACAGCGTGATGCCCGGGAAGTAGAAGAGCCACGGCCGGGTCGTGGTGGCCTGCACGCCGTCGGAGACCAGGCGGCCCAGCGACGTCTGGTTGGCCCCGTTGACACCGAACCCGAGGTAGGTCAGCGACGCCTCGAGGATGATCGCGGTGGCCGCGGCCAGCGTGGTCCAGACGATCAGCGAGCCCAGCGCGTTCGGGATCAGGTGCTTGAAGATGATCCGGCTGTTGGAGGCGCCCAGGGCGTGGGCGGCCTCGACGTACTCCTTCTCGCGCAGCGACAGGAACTGGCTGCGCACGATGCGGGCCAGGTCCAGCCAGCCGAACAGCCCCAGGATGATGCCGACGCCCAGCGGCGTGCGGCTGGAGGGGAAGTTGCTGGCCACGACGATGAGCACGACGAGCAGCGGCACGGTCAGGATCAGGTCGACGAAGCGCATCAGGACGCTGTCGACCCACTTGCCGAAGTAGCCGGCCAGGGCGCCGACCAGCAGGCCCAGCGGCAGGGCGATGACGACGAACAGCAGCACGATGAACAGCGAGCGCTGCACGCCCTGCATGAGGCCGGCGAGCAGGTCGCGGCCGATGGCGTCGCTGCCCAGCGGGTAGCCCTGGCTGCCCGGCGGCACGGACTGGGCGCCGGAGTTCTGGGTGGCGTAGTCGGTCGTGTAGAGCAGCGGGCCCAGGAAGCCGAAGGCGAGCAGCAGCACGAACACGACCAGGCCGGTCATCCCGACCTTGTTGTGCAGGAACCGGCGGATGATCTGCTGCCGCTGGCTGCGGGCCTTGACGGTGAACTCGCGCTCGACACCGCCGCCGATCGGGGCGCCGGGCTCTGCGGGGACGGCCGCCTCGGCGGCGGCCTGCGTGGTGGCCATGGGGTGTCTCCTCAGCCGGTCAGGACAGTCGGATGCGCGGGTCGAGGACCGCGTAGAGGACGTCGGCGACGAGGTTGAACACGACGACGAAGACGGCGCTGACCAGCAGCCAGCCGAGCACGACGTTGATGTCGTTCTGCCCGATGCCGTCCTGCAGCAGGTACTCGCCCATGCCGTGCCAGACGAAGACCTGCTCGGTGATGACCGCGCCGCCGAACAGCGTGCCGATGCCCAGGGCCACGACGGTGGTCAGCGGGATGAGGGCGTTGCGCAGCCCGTGCTTCATCACCACGCGGCGGTAGGGCAGGCCCTTCGCACGGGCCAGCCGCATGTAGTCCGAGCCGAGCACGTCGAGCATGGCCGAGCGCTGGAAGCGGCTCCAGGCGGCGAAGGACAGCAGCGCCAGGCTGATGGTGGGCAGCACCAGGTGGCCCAGCCGGTCGCTCCACAGCTCCCAGCCCGAGGCGTAGAGCGACAGCCCCGGTGTCTCCTCGCCGATGGTGTACAGCACCTGCTTGCCGAAGATGTCGTTGACCCCGCCGGCCACGAACTCCTTGAGGATCGCGGCGAACCAGAAGGTCGGCAGCGCGATCAGCAGGTAGGCCAGGAAGGTGAAGGCGTAGTCCGAGGGCTTGTACTGCC
>Ga0325400_1004609_pt1 | contig 12790 bp, 8 predicted proteins | sample PopdelMetagenome_2_FD_205662 | JGI IMG/M metagenome (GOLD analysis project Ga0325400, IMG submission 205662) | Populus deltoides microbial communities from Bellville, Georgia, United States - Xylem-PdKOR-R1 | ecosystem: Host-associated > Plants > Phyllosphere > Stem > Wood/Secondary xylem...
AGTTAGTCAAGTCCAAGGTAGCATAGATCTGGCACGCATGCCAGACCCAAGACCTTTGAACTTGGTAATTAGCCAAATCCAAAATAGTTATCTTCCTCCTTTAGGTCTAACATAAGAGGAATAACCGACCTCTTTTAGGTCAAACCTCATAAAAGAACTCTATCATCTCTAGTAGCTAATAGGCGTCTTAAACTCTATTATTTCTATATCTTTTTAGGTGTATCAAAATCCTTTATGAACCCATCATATTTTTATCAGGTAAGGGATATTTATCCATCATTCAATGCTATCAGGATAATTACCCTGCATGCTCTCATTTTATGAGCTATAAATACACTATGAAAGCTTCATAAAAAAAGTCATGATCTTAAATTTTTTACTATCTTGATATTTTATAAGATATTGATTTTATCATCGAATGATTAAAAAGTTCCTCCATTTGGGATTGTTTTTCTTATAGGTATTGAAAATCATCTTAGTGGATTTGAAGTTTTTTAAATTGAGAAGAAATCCAAATACTTAATATATAAATCAATTACTATTTCAAACAACAAATAACTTTTTATTTTATATTTTTGAATTTTTAAACATCATCAGCAAGTGTTTTCAAAATAATTTTAAGATGTTTTAATGTAAAATCGATGTAGAAAATGGATGTGGTGGGTTAAACTAGTGGTCCGTCCACCTTGCCTTCCTTTTTTTTTTTAAATTTTATATTAATTTCACAATATTAATTTTTTCTCAATAATTAATGTTGCTCTTCGGTTTTTCATACGACATAAAAAAATTGATGAGTATTTTCTATAATATAAAATTTGTGTTTATTTAAAAAAAAATGGTATAGGAATAATCATTATTTTAAAAAAAATGACAATAAAATTAAAAAATCAGCGATGACTGTAGATTGATATTTATAACAAGAAACGGTCTTAAAAACAAGAATTAAATAATTGATAATTTATCGCCCTCTAGTTTATATTATTTTTTACTGATCATATCTCTCTTTAAAATTCATCATGGTTCTTCAACATGTGTTAAAAATGTGATTCCCCTGTTCTTTTCAAGTAGTTTTCTTTAAAAAATAAAAATTCTTTTATTGCAGCGTTGAGACATCAAATAATCCATCACTACTTGATCTTTTCATTTTCCTATGTAAATTTATATTAGATTTCAAATAATGAAAATTAATATTCACTGTAGCTAAGCTAGAGTCAGTCTAAATAACATGCCAAGACGACATAGTTTTCCCAAACAATTTAAGTGTTTTGTGTAATTTTATTCACTTTAGTTTTTTAACTTGTAAGTTATGCGATTTCATCCCTGCATATAAATTTATTCAGACTTTTTGCCTAAAAAATCCTTGAACTTTTAATTTATTCAATTTGGTCCCTTTGAATACAATTACAAGTCAGGTATTTTTTTCATTCATTTCTTTTTCAGTACATTAACTTTAAATTTATTCAATATATTCCCTTCATGTTAAGTTTTCTTTTTATTACATTTTTCATTTTAAACGACAAACTCTAAACCCATTCTACATGGTCACTATTATAGCCAAATAGTGAATAAATTAATGAGTGAGATGATCTTGTTTGTCTATAAAATATCAAACAAGCTTCGAGTAAAAAAAAAAGTTGTCGCGGTTGTTCTTGTAACAAATAGAAAAATAAAATAAATAAAATCTTGATGTTATACATATTTTGATGTGTGATTTATCGATTCATCTCTCCCTTTCCTATTTTTTCTTCTTTTTCTATTTTTGTCCACAACAACCAGCACACCCCCCTTTCCCAATTTTATCACAAATCAACATCTCATTGGAAATTCAGTCACCCCAATATTCAGTTTGTTAGTGTCCTTGTTTTGATTCAAATTTTATTAAGCATTCTCTACTTAAGTAAGCAAAACTACTTATTTTTTATTTGAACTCAATTTTAAAATGTTAATTTTTATTGCATATTTTTTTAGCTTTTTTCCATAGAAATTTGTTATATGAATGTATGATTTGTACATGTTAGAGTTTGTTTGAAATTTTATAAAATTATATTTGTTTGTAAATTGATGAAATTTATTTTGAATTTCTGACCTAGGTGTTTTGTGATGAAATAAATAATGACTTATTTAACAGGTCTGTTTTATATTTTGTCAATTTTATGTTAATTTGAAATTTTCAGTAAATGTATAGAAATTTAAATTTATATAAAACATTGATAACAAATTAAGAGTATTATTAAAATAGATTGAAAAAGTTTGAGATAAACCAATGTTTGTAAATTTATTTATTTAACGTAATTAGTTAATACATGTTATCAACGATATTTTATATAGTTTGATATAAGTAATGGCTGATTGTTCATGGATGTATCGAGATTCACCTAAAGGGTTGCGTAAGATGGATTATTGTAATGGAGTCCATGGTTTTATTAATTATGCACTATCTAATCTAAAAAATATTAGTGGAGATAGTATTAGATATCCATAGAAGAGGTGTAAAAATAAAAAGTTTCTCGATCTAAATGTTGTAACAATGCATCTTCTACAAAAAGGGTTTATAGAGAGATACATGTGTTGGTTTGCACATGGAGAACCTATGTTCCTCACGAGACCATGGTAGAAAAGATGATTGGGTCAACTTCTAGTTCTAGCAATGTATATGAAGTTGTAGATGATAATAGTAATCTTTATAGGAATATGTTTATGGATATGGTGAGAATGAATCAAGGTTATATAGGTCAATGTCTAATTATAGATGAAAAACCTAATATAGACATGACCAAGCTTTTTTATCTTTTGAAAGACTCTGATAAACCATCATGGGATGAGTGCACAAATCACAGTAAATTATCAGTTGTTGCTCATGTGCTCACCATCAAGTCAGATCATAGGTGGAGTGAAGCCAGTTACGACATAATTGTTGAATATGCTAGAAGCATTTTACTTGAAAAAAATAGGTCGAAAGAGAACTTTTATGCTGCTAAATCTATGATGAAACTCCTTGGGTTAGGATACCATAAATTGACATTTATCCAAACTTTTACATGTTGTACTACCTTGAAAATGAAAAGTTGACTAAATGTAGAACATATGGGCATGCTTGTTATAAACTCAGAATCGGTAGGGGAATGACTCTTATCACACATAGAAAACTTAGATACTTCCTAATCACACCTAGACCGCAAATGCTATTCATGTCACTAAAGACTGCTCAGCACATGACATGACATCATTCACATGATGCAGTGGATGGTATGATGGTGCACACTTAGTTTTCAATGGTGAAGCCTGAAAACATTTTAATAAGGTGCATACTTAGTTTTTAGTGGAATCAAGGAATGTGCATCTTGGATTATGCATAGATGAATTCAATACATTTAGGTCATTTACTACTTTTTATTTTTGTTGCACAGTGATACTCACGATTTATAATTTGCCATCGAGGATGTGTATGAGGTCGGAGTTCATGTTTTTATCGATGGTCATACCTAATCCTAATAGTTCGAGTCAAAATATAGATATTTACCTTTGACCATTGATTAACGAGTTAAAACAATTATGGTTATTTGGGGCTTTGACTTATGATGTATCGAGGAAACATAATTTTTAGATGAAGGGAGCTTTGATGTGGACTATTAATGATTTTCCTGCGTATGGAATGGTTTCGGGTTAGAGCACGCATGGAAAACTAGTATGTCCATATTGTATGGAAAAGAACAAGTCCTTAGCATTAACAAATGACAGTAAAACATCTTTTTTTATTGTCACCGGCGGTTCTTGCCAATCGATCACCAGTACAGAAAAAACAGAAATGACTTTGTTGGCAGAGTTAAAAGAGATGTTGTACCGCCGCTTTCGTCAGGTGAAGAATTGTATTAAGTGGTGTTAGAGTATGATGATATTGTGTTTGATTTTCAATCCGGTAAGCAGAAATTTAATGGTTTTGGTTTTACCCATAATTGAGTAAAGTGAAGTATTTTCTAAGATCTTTCTTATTGGAAGAGCAATCTCTTCCATCATAACCTTGATGTCATGCACAATGGAAAGAACATGTTTAAAAACATATTGTTTAAGAGATTTCAACATTTATCTCGTACTATGTTAAGCCTCACTTTAGAACAAAAATCAACCGTGTTCTAAGACATGACGATGATGGGAAAGTGCTTTTGAGTGAGAACTTGCCAATATTCTCCCATCTTGGATGACCCATACCAAAAAATATTACGAATGGAAGATATTTGACAGAAATAGAATTCAGACAAGCACATAATTATGTGTTATTTAACTGCGATGAACTAAAACCTTTTATTTAGTAAGTATAATACTTAATATGTCATTACGTTCAAACAATTTATCTCTTATAATATCATAAACTGATAGATTGTTGAATGTCTCGTAGGCAATATCATTAATTTTTACTATCCCAAAACTTATAATTAACTGAATCTCAAATTTTTTGATTAAAAGATGAATAATTTTTCACGTGGTTCAGAATATGTGTAAGGATTGTTTAATTATTCTTATCTTTTAAGATGCTTAATTTCATTACACATTTCTCTTCCTATGCGCCTGCTTCTCTCTTCTCTCTCCTTTGTATTTTCATATTCTTTCTCTTTTTTCTCTCTTTCTCTTATCAACCTGTTCTCTTCTCTTCTCTTCTTTTCTCTTCTCAAGTTCACTCATAACATTAAGGTAAGATTCTTCTCTTTTCCTTTCTTTTTTTATGTTTTTGCATTATCTTATTATTATTATTATTATTATTATTATTATTATTATTATTATTATTATGATGTTGTTGTTGTTGTTTTTCAAATTTTTCTGCTTTTAATAATTGTATGAATGTTGTTGGAATTTTGAAAATTTTTTAAAATGTTTTCTTCTCTTTAATGATTTTATAAATCTTGTTGGAATTCTTATATATATATTTTTAGATTTTTTGTTCTTTAATGATTGAAAATCCTTAAAATAGGAAATTAGGGTTTATGTGAAATTTTTGTATTATAATATGAAATTATTTGATTATTGGTTAATTGTGGTTTGAATGACATGATTAAGGAGTTAATTGACAAAATTGAAAACCAATTATGGAAATTGAAATGTTAAAATTGTTGACTATGATTTGACTTTTGGGGGGAATTAAAAATGAAAATTCTATTATGTTGGTTTTGGTATTTTAATGATGTTGGGAATGTTTTAAATTAATTTTGAATGATGTAATATGGATTATAAGAAAATTTACATATTGTTGTTCTATATGAGAATGATGAAAATACAAAAGTTGAACTAAATCGTATTGATTTTAATGTTTTAAATAATGTTGAGGGAATATTGAAATTGGTTTAGAATATTATAATGTGGAATAAATTGGTTCATGTTGGTTGTGTTGGTTAAATGTGGAAAAAAATGGAAATACAAAAAGTGATAGGATTGTGTAAGTTTTAGTGTGTTAGCTAATGTTGTTATGCTTAAATTTGATTGGTGTGAAGATAGTAATGTGTTTAATCTTGATGGTAGTTTATGTTGAATAAGTAGTTGATATTGGCTATTTGGGTTAAATTGTTTAAAAATAGAAATAAAATCAATTGGTTTGTGGCAATCCATACAAATTGTTGTGTATTTGCTGGTTTTACAAATTTTGGATAATCTTCGGTGTTGCCATTTTTTGTTTAAAAATATGAATGGCTTATGGTACCTTAAACCTTTATTTTGTGTAGATGCCCAGTGGAAAGTCAATAGCACGTCGTACGAACATGATCACTACTAGTTCTTCTAGTAGCAATTCTCATGACCATGAGTCGTTAGGTGCCAACGAAGAACAAACATATGAGACACAAACATCCACTCACGATGAGGGCTCGTCAAGTGCGATCTTGCCAAGGGGGTCCATTCATAGCGGGATCCATTTACCCAAAATTACCAGGCTTAGTGCAAGAACAACCTTTCAATGTAAGTTTGTTTTCTCTTCACAAAGACATGTTGATAATTTTTGAAAATTTAATTTTAATTAATGAATGCAACTTCAGATTTACAAACATTGAGGTTGTCAGAACCATAACATCAGTGATGAAATCATTGATGAAAATTTCATTGTTCAATGGAGTCAAGTGTCCCTACATCTATCACAATGAGGTTAGAATTACTTTAATTTTTTTTTATTATCATGTTATTTCAGTTACTTTATTAATATTAATAAAAATTTTATTTTACAGATTTTAACTGCAAGGAAAATTTTGAATGATATATTGCTGACAATGCTATTGCAATGAGGGTTTGAGAGAATCACGCCGCAATAAGATAAGATTGAAGTCAAGATAATTTTTTAAATCCTTTTATTCAATTTTATTTTTTATTTACTAATAGATAATTTATTTGTATCATATAGGTTGTGTGATTTTTGGTATGATACAGAAAAGAAAGCCAAAAAATATATGAAAGAAAGAGAGCTTACAGGCTAGAAAGATGTGGCGGCTTGGATTTTAGACTGTCGTATATCTCAGAGGCTGTGTAGGCAGAATATATTCTTCACGTGATGCTTGGATATTTTGTACGATGATCACACTTCAATGTAGAGAACCGGAACCGGCGTGTTCACAGTTTCGTTACCATGCACATCGACGACTCTGTTCCGTTCATTTCATGAACGAAGTGGATGATAATTTTTTTTTAATTACATCTATTTTTATTTGTTTTTTTATAAATATATTAATTAACAACAATTTTCACTTGCAGGCTATGATTCTTGGATGTGAGTCAAGCCCGATAGAGATTTTCATGGAAACATATATGCAAAGTGATGACTGCCAAAAAAGGATGCAACAACTTATGGATAATGGAGCTCAATACTTTGTGGTATGTTAGTTTTCAACCATTTTATTTATTAAGTTATTATTTTCTTGAATTTGCTGATTTGTTTTTCCAAGATACATATAACACTTGGTTAAAGGATAGGTACGAGGACGATCCTTTGACCCATCCAAATCTCGATTCTGATTTATGGTTAGAAGCATGATTGTTTGGTGGAGCCGATAAAAATCAGGTGTACAGTCACTCTAACACTACGGTCGATGACTTGCAAGCGATCTATAGTGTTTCAACTATTGGATGCTCACAATTGGTTCTGAGCACTTAAACTCTCGAGTTCGAGGTGATTCACTTAGTTTAATTTTAAATCTAGACTAGAAAATAAGTTGAGTCAGAAGATTTTAAGATTAATCCGTTGAACCAGGTATAATAACAATACTTAATAATTCCATTCTACCTAAACAATTTTTTTTTTTTTACTTTCAAACAAATTTTGTTTCGTACCGTAGCAGCGACCTACAATCTTGTAAACTAGTAATTTCTATACATTATCAAGTCAGGTTCTAATTTATACATGTTCCTAATCTAATTCATATGCATAAATAAGATATCATATGTTAATAGAATAAGAGATTTGTCAAAGAGAGCTTCCCATTAATTCGTTCTACGTGGCTTGTTTTCATTTTTTCAACGGGTCCTTTATTATATAATAGTTTATTGGTCTATGCTCTACCGCGAGTCAGATTAATTTTTGAAAATATTAAAAAAATGTTAAAAGTACAAATAATTGTGTAATTGTGTTATTAAACCTAGCTTAATAGGTCAATTTTGAAATCGCATAATTTATTTGTCTACCTCTAGTTTCCAACTAAACCGCGTGGGAGTTAACCCGAACAAAATTGATTGATTTCATGGGTCCAAATACAATATTGATGACTAGTAAACACATGACTTAGCTTTTAAAAAAACTTCAAGATGATTTTTTTAAAAATAAAATTATTGAGATAATAACAGATTGGATCGATCTTAATTCCTTAACGACCTTTGTCATGGATTATATTGAGTTTAATACCTTCTTTATATATATATATATATATATATTAATTATATGATAAAAATTATATGGTCACAGAATTGAGCACCAACCTAAAAAAAGAAAAATATTTGGGACAGTGATAACCCTATAGAAAGCAAGCAAAAATAAATCATGCAATTATTTTCAAACCAATTTAATATTGAAGGATAAAATCGACAAAACAAATTCAAAACAATTAAAGGACCAAAAACAAAAAAAAAAACATATTTGGCCAATGGGTGAACTCATCAAACCTATGAATCAAGTAACCCGGGCTAGCACGCCAAAGCTGTGAACTGAGTTATGGATTTCAATGAGATTATAATTTAATTATTTTCAAAATTATTTTTATTTAATTATATGATAAAAAAAATAGATGACTGCAAAACAAACACTAACACAATCCTGAGATGTTGAAAAAAATAACTTATAAACAAAAAAAAGGTTAAAACTCGCTAGATTTGCGAATCAGGTCAACCAACCAAACTTGCGAAATGTCCATAGATTTTATAAATTTTAATAACATGACTTTTTTCTAAAACCATTTTTTTACAATATGAAAAAAATAGATGAAAAAAATAGTCAAGTTCAATAAAAAAAAAGAGAAAAACGACACCATAACAAACCAATTTTGGCTTTGTAGTTTTGTTCTTAAACAAAAACAATTGGAATAACCAAGAGATGAAAATAGATTAATATATTTAATATCGTAATATGAGTTATTTACTTGGTTGTGTTAAATAATTTTATTTATTAAAATCAATTTGAAATAGAAATCGACACACATATAAGATTTATTGAATAGAATAAAAAATTACTATGCAAACCTACATATATTAAAGATATTTTAAAAAATAAATATTTCTTATTTCTAAAAATAAATTTAATATACATATAAAATATATAAAAATTACAAATGAATCATTTTTAAGGGGAGAGCTAGTCCGATTAAAAATTACAAAAAATTAAAAACTATTTTTAAAAATATATAAAAAATTATAAATTAAAAAAATCAAAACTATATAAAGAAAAGAAAAGAATGAGGTTAGGTCAACTCGAGCCAACATGATAAACATATAATCTTGACATTAAAGGGCGAGCTAGTCTGAATTAACTTGACAAACTTGTGTTCTAGGTTATGTTGCCGAGATAATTCAATAGAAAAAGAAACTAAAGAAAACCACAAAGACATTATTAAAAAAAAAAAATATCGAATGATGATATTGGAAAATAAAATAAGAAAAAAAAAGATGTCAACCCTTGAGTCATCAGACTTAAAGCACCATGCATGATATAATCATAAAACCCAAACCATACAAAATCAAATGTTAAAGTATAAAATTGAAAAAAAAATTACAAACAAATACTCCAAAATTAAAAATAACAATTAAAAGAATGAAGGTTAAAATTAAAATAAAGAATAAATTAAAAGGCAACAATAAATTTTAACTTTGAGATTTAAACTGAAAAACAAAAACATTAACAAAAGGAAAACAAAAACCAAAAGAATGAGGATGGAAAAAAAAAAAAATACACTATCAACTTGACTTGAAAGGTGAAATTAAAAACAATTAAACTTTTATAAAAGGGTTAATGAAAAAAAATCATAAGATAAAGATTAAATTAAAAACACCAATACATGATAAAAAAATTGAACATGTAGAATTTTTCAATACATTTTTTTATATTAAATTGAGAGACAAATCAAGATATTTAATATTGCAACACAAGTTATTTAATTGATTTTTTTAATAAATTTATTTATTAAAATCAATTTATAATAAAGATCTACACACATATGAAATTTATATAATAAAATTAAAAAAAATATTGTGAAAGGTTGCACATATTCAAACGATTATAAAAACAAGTATTTAATTCTAAATAAAATACATTAAAAAAATTATAGATGAGTTATATCACTATTTAAAGAAAAGCTAAATAAGAAAAAAATTTATAAAAAAGGAGTATTCATTAAAATATTAATTTAAAAATATATCTAAAAACATGTATTAATTAAAAAAAAAACAAAATGAGGCTAGACCATGCACCTAACCTAAATAGAAAGTGCCATTGCGAGCAAGCCAATAATTTTTTTTAAGTTAAAGGGGTGGCTAACATGTCGCTTGCCCCAATAAGTTTTTTTAAAAGATAACATGTCATCTGAGATCCTAGAATTTGACTACCGTGGTGGATGAAAAAACAAGGTTTATGGTTTTTTCATCTAAAAATCTTTATTCAACTTGTTTTGACCCAAAACACTTAAGGAAATATTTTAAGAATATTTTTAAACCAAACCATGGCCTCCTAAAAATGTAAAAAAACTTGGCCCAAAACCTGAAATCAACCCGAAACCAAAACTCTTCTCGAGTTTAGATTTGTTTTTTAGGTGTTTTCAAGGTAAAAAAACACCTAATCTTAACCCCTTTTCATTATATAAAATGTTTTGATATAAATATTATATGTTTTGATAGCCTAAATCTTTTCCAATAAAAACTTTTTCTCTCTAAATTAAAATCTGACTGCTAGATCCAGCATTTCTAAATTTAACATCCCGCTGAGCCAAGATATTTATATAAGTAATGATCTTTTGAGGCCCTTATTAAATCACAAGAATCTATATTTTTTTTATCTTGACCCTTGTCATAAAAAGTTATGGTCAAATGTACTTATCTTTTATATTCACGGGTATCTTTGAAAGGATTTGTTACTTATCACTTGTTAATGATAAATAAAAAATATTTATTCTTAATTAATTATGTGCAAAATCAATAGCACAAGCAGTTAGACAATCTTAATTATTTATTATTGGTAATATAAATTGATGTATACAATTCTGACTATGTTGTTTTTGCTCACACTTTTTTTTTTTTTGCTCACACTTTATTCTTGCTATCCTGCATCGTGGCCCCTGTAATTCACAGGATGAAGAGTTTGTACACTATTTTAGTTCCTAATTCACATACAAGTGCTTCCTGGAATAATGGGAAACAAAATCTCTGTTAAAAATTGTGGAAAATCAACAATAGAAGAGTGCATGTTAATGGAATACAACATTTTCTATATGGAATAGAAATTTCTACGCCAGCATCTGATCCCTGTCTAGAAGTTTGAAGAGGTAAATGCTGGCACAACACAATCTAATCACACTAACAGTAAAAGATGTTGTAGTCCGCTGTAGATTTGACTGTCAAGCATTTTGTACTTGTGCTCTGAGGAGCAAAGGGTCACTACTTGTTAGCAAACTTTGGTGACTCAAAAGCATTGTTATGAAATCTAGCAAGTTGACCTGCTGTTTTGCTGATTGGAAGCTTATATAATTGACCAGTCAAATTTGAATGATCCAAGTAAAACTTAATCAGATTTTTTTTTCTTCAAAACATCATTTTATTTTAATTTAATTTTTTTATCCAAAATAATATTATTTTAGATAAACAAAAACAATTGACTTTAGTCAACCTGTTAACCCACATGATTAATCTGCCCAACCCACATGATCTAAGTCTTGGACTAGGTAATAGACATGGTTTAAGAACTCTGCTCAAAAGCTTGAAAGACAGAGGGTTATAAGATTTGAGGCTCTGAACCTCATTACCCAAAACTGTGAGAGGGTAAGAAGTTCTAGATGAAACAGTAATGAGGCATAGAGTTCTCTTTGTGGAGTGGTAAGCAACTGCTTTTTGGGTTTTTATCAATAAAATCTCATGAATCGATAGTAATAATGGTAATACAGAGAGATTCTGCTCCAATATATACATTAACTAGTTTTAACTGGTGTAGCACTCTGTTCTGAAATAGTGAACAGCACAAACAGAAGTCAGTCTTGTGGCTAGATTGCACTTGTCTGATCACCATACTTTTTCTTCAATTGTCCCAAATGAAAATCTACCGTGCTTCTAACATTGTCAAACTAACTTCATTTGAAGAGTTAACTTCCATCTGATTTCATGAACTGTCTTGTTCAAGTGGATTCGTTCCCATGAAAAAACCAGGTTGTTTAGGCTGAGGCAATGGATTTTCATTGTATAATATTTGAACCACTGTTGAGATGTTTGGCCTATCTTCTGGTCGTTGCTGAACACATAATAAAGCCACATGAATGCATCTTAACACTTCAGATGAATTGCTCGAGAAAGCTAAACATTCATCAATCAGTTCCAAGGGTGTTCCTTTTATCCAAAGTATCCATGCCTAAAAAAACCAAGGCAATAGGTCAGCAGACTGGCCACTCTAATTTGCCTGTTAATTTGTTAACTAATGTAACATTTCTGAAACTCCAAATAAATCAAAATGTATTTTGTTGAGAATACTAAAGAAGCATCCTTGACGTGCTAATTAATATGCTATGTGGCATGCCATATGAGTTGTCTTAAAGGAAACTGCACAATTTTATATCACCACTCAGTTAATCAATATCATGAATTGACATTTTCATACAAATGCTTACATGCCCGAGGAGGTTAAGGTTTCCATCTGGGTGATGAAATCCCCTATTTTTCTGTCCACTCACTATCTACAGGAGGAGGACGCCGAAGCTAAAGACGTCAGTTTTCACCGAGAAGTATCCGTTGGATGCATACTCAGGAGACATATAGCCACTGAAAAATGTTGTTGACAAGATAGGTTCTCAAAACACAAATGAAGTCAATAAGGCAGGCAAGGGTAAGGATATGTTGTATATATTGAAGAGAAAACAAAAGCTTTATATTGTAGTTGCAGCAGAACACTATTTTATTGAATTTCAATACGATTATTTATACAATAAGGAAAAACAGAATTGCAAGATATTCTCTTAGGATATCTGATTTTCTGTTACATGGAATAAAAATAGCCATTAGACTAGCAACAAGAAACAAACTCTAATAACTGTAAACAAACTTAGATTCTGCTGAGATTTTATTTTGCTTCTAGAGTCATTCT